>FWPU01001313.1_pt1 | contig 75565 bp, 95 predicted proteins | sample 2228361 | NCBI WGS metagenome assembly FWPU01 (sample SAMEA103939777, study PRJEB20133) | metagenome | reverse complement strand
GGCGGTGGCATGGGCGGCGGTATGGGCGACATGGACATGTAACTGCAGCAAGAGAATGTCCACCAATTTCTTTTTATTTTTGTTAGGTGATGATCCGATTGGAGAGGGATCAACTGGAATCTGACGTTATTTTGGATATTCTGGGAAACGACACCAGGCGCAGAATACTGAGCATGCTGGCCCGTGAGCCGATGTACTTCAACCAGCTGGCAAGAGAGATAGACATCGGGCAGCAGGCAATTCTCCGCCATTTGGAAGCGCTCGAGGAGAGCGGTCTTGTTGAGACATACGCTGAAAAAAGCGATCTTGGTGCACCCAACAGGAAGTACTATAGGCTCAACTCATCATTTGTGCTTACCATCGCAATATCAGAAGATGACTTTACGATATCCAGTCAAAAGATCGCAGAGATTCGACACAAAGAGTCGATGAAAAAATATTACAAAAAGCTTGATTCTATTCCTGAAGACACAGGGCGCGCACTTGCCTCTCTGCAGCAGAGCATGGCAGCCATCGATGAAGAGATTGCGCTATTCGAATCCCGGCTTGCAGACCTCAGAGCGCTCAGGCAGCAAGTCCTCCACAGGCTGCACGAAATAGGCGTAGATAACTTTGAAGGCGAAGAACGGAAGGTGCTCTACACGATAGTAAAAGAATCTCCCAAGTCACTGGCAGAGCTGTCAGACATTCTGGATGAAAAAGAGTCCGACCTGAGGGAGATAATAGCCGGCATGAAGAGCCGGATGAAGGATTCGGGCATACACAGGTTGCTTGAGGACCTAGACTAGTGGTTCCTGAAACGCAGACCCAGCCCGATCACAATTACGCCCGTTGTTACGAGCATCAACGCACCAGCAAACCCAAATGAGCCTGACTTGGTTTGTGCACGGCCACTGACTGTCAGATTTTCCATCCCATTATTGTCGATCACTATCCTGTATTCGCCGGACTTTTGAGCAGTCAGGTCGTAGTTAAAGAAAGTGGCATTGTTTTCTGATATTACCACCTGTCCGTCAGGTTCTTGGATTGTAATGTCAAAGATAGACCCATCCACCTTTATGCTGGCTGTATTGCCCACATCCATCAAAGGAGTAATGATATCAGATTCCCCCGGCCTGACAGCATTGTCCAGCGAAACGTCCACTGCGGTATTGGTATAGATGCCGGATGCTGTGCCTATGATTATAAACGCGATTCCTGCGGCCAGTGCGGCATAAAAGATCTTGCCGGTCAACATCCAGAATCGTGGTGCAGCGGTATATAGCGCTTTTCTACCTTGCGGATACCACCATTATGTCAGAGCTGGCTCCGCCTCCTTCCGTCCATGCTATGTATGCGTTTTCATCCGCCACTGCCACGTCTGGCCAGTATGAGATTTCGCCGCTATTGCTCACGTTCTCTGGTTCACTGAATGTCGCACCGGCGTCAGAGCTTGATGCAAAGAATATCTCACCGTCCTGCTCCCATGCAAGATACACAGTATTGCCCGAAGCACCCACAGATGCCCTTGTGCCACTGGAAATTCCCGTCACGTTAAAGGTGTAGATGTCGTCATTGATACTTTTTGCAAGGACTACTGTATCGTTTGTAAATCCGGTGATGTAGACCGTGTTGTTGTTGGCACCCGAAGCTGCAAGAGAAGTCACTACAATTCCGTCGAACGGATTTTCCTCAGTTAATTCAAAGTCAACACCATTCTCGCTTCTTGCAACAACGTTAATCGATATTTCAGAGCTCTCGCCGGTCGGGTAGTGCAGCCATGTCAGGTACAGGCTGTCTTCGGTGCTGGCCATCGATACGGCATCCACTTCTTCTGCCATCTGTGCTGCCTCAAAGTCAACTCCATTTGAGGTTCTTGCGATGATCAGATCGCCTGTAAACTCTTCCGCAGCGTCTCTTATCCAAGACACATAGATGTCCCCTCTAAATACGACAACACTCGGATCCGCCCCTTCGCCTAGACGATCGCCAAGGACAGTCTTGTTGCCAAAGGTCTGTCCGGCGTCGTGGCTCATGACAAACGCAGCAGTGGATTGCTCGGCAGAATCATAGTCTGCCCAAACTACGTAGACGTTGTTGCCGGAAACTGCGATGTCCGGATCCAGCACAAAGCCTCCTACTTCTGGTCGGCCTATTGCCATTGGCTCGCTGAATGTTTTGCCGGCGTCGTGGCTTTTTGCAAACAGGATTTCATTCTGTCCCGAGGTGTCGTCTGCCCAAACTACGTAAACGCTGCTCCCCTGCGTTGCTACGGCAGCATTGGCAGACCTACCGGGATTGTCACTGACGTTCACAGGAACGGCGGCTGTCTCGGTTTCATTGGCATCGTGGAACAACGTGGCGTTGCCGGTTACACCCGTCTGCACGTGTGTGACTGTGAATGTATAGTTGCCAGTACTGTTGAACATTGCATCAACTTCATCAGCAGGGATAAAGAGCGCAAACACAGGCCTTGTGCCAAAGGTCAAACGGTATTTCTTTAGTTCATCTCCGCCTGGCGAGTGGACCGTTATCGTGATGTTTTCGCCTGCAATCCCGTTCTCCAGCATTCCATTGAAGCGCACGGTGCCGTTATCACCATCCTCCACAGCTGCAAGGTTGGTAAATTCTGGCGTTGCAAATTTGATCGGATGTGTGATCTCGGCCTCTGTCGTGCCATTGCCGTAGTCATAAGTCGCAACTATCCTGTAATCCCCCTCGCCCGCTTCCCTTGACGCAAAAAAGCCCATCTGGTCAGAATATGGGAAGCTGTCGTGTAGCGTGCCATCCGGCCTGTACACGGTGATTGTAATTGCGTCAGAGCTGTTCACTCTGTTTTCTGCATGCGCGATGATCTGCACCCACCCGTAGATGAAGGTTGCATTCTGAGTCTCCAGAGTTATCTCTGGTTTGGTTACACTCCCGGTCTCGTTATCGGGTCGAGGACTTGCTTCTTCTGCCTCTTCACCTCCCTGCGGATTCTCACCTGGCGGTGGAGTAAGAGGCACTTGTTTTGGCACTTCAGGCACTACCAGCCTATAACTGGCAGTCACCTCCGAGCCGGCGGGCACTAGCCTGGGTCTGTCTTTGCTGCCGTCCTCCCACTGCCGGAACATAATATCATTCTTTGATCCGTTACAGTCAGTGCAGTCTGCAGGAAACACAAAGTAAAGTTTGTCTTCAAGCCCCTCCACGGTGAAGCCGCGCTCATCCGCATAGCCTGCGTCTATCAAATTGCCGCCGATATCATAGACTGCAGTGAACATGCCAGTATTGTCGTCGGTGAATCTGGCGCTCCAAGCTTCAGACTCGATCCTATTCGCACTAATCGTTATGCTGTGGCTGGTGTCAGCTGCCTGCCCGCCTGGTTCGCCACTACCTTCTTCTCCTCCTCCCCCTTCCTTCACTTGCTGCTGTTGTTGGATTTTGCTATTGATGATTGTCTTGTAGTTCTCCAAGTTAATCGTAACTGGCTGATAAATTATCGTGTTATTGCGGTAAACAGGCTTGTTGATCACGATTGTAGTGTTGTTTGCAATGACCGTGTTGTTGATGGTCACTGTGTCATTGGTACTGCCTGGCTGCTGTTGTTGTTCCTGCTGTTCTGCTGGCGTTTCAGCTATTGTAGTAGATGTGCTATCGCCTTCTGGTTCGTTGCTTCGGTCTATTGTGGTAAATACGGGAGCAAGACTAGATTCCTCTGGCAGGGGCGTGTTTGCAAAGGCTACAACCCCTCCGATTACTACAACAATCGCGATAATGGCAACTGCTACCCCTTTCTTCCTACTCAACGGAAGCCAGACGATGGTTCACTATTTACGAGATATCGAGCCTAACTCAAGAAAACATGTACTGACTCCGGAAGAGATTTCGCAGCAATACTTACTACTACTGCTGCTGTTGCGATTACATCAGGTCAACATCGTGAGGCTGGCTCTCTATGTAACCTGCAGAGGTCATCTTGATGAACTCGGCGTTCTCTTGCATTTCAGCAATCGTCTTGGCGCCACAGTACGACAGGCCTGATCTGAGGCCGCCTGCCAACTGGCGCACGATCTCGACAACGCTCCCCTTGTACGGGACCATCGCCTCCACGCCCTCTGGCACATAGTCATTCAGGTCGTCAGAGTCGACAACCTCTGGGCCCTCTTCGCGGTACTTGCGCCCAAGCGACGCATAGAACGACGCCATGCCGCGGTACATCTTGTATTTCTTGCCATTCTTTACCAGTGTCTTTCCGGGACTCTCGTCAGTACCTCCAAAGAGGCTGCCTACCATCACAGAAGACGCGCCTGCCGCAAGTGCCTTTGTAATGTCACCAGAAGTCCTGACGCCCCCGTCAGAAATTACCGGAACATCATAATCACGGGCAACCTTGACGCTATCGAGGACTGCCGTCAATTGCGGCACGCCAGAGCCTGTCACGACTCTTGTGATGCATATTGATCCCGAGCCCACCCCGACTTTGACTGCATCAACGCCGGCCTTGATGAGGTCACGGGCACCTTCGCCTGTCGCAATGTTCCCCGCTATCAATTCACAGTTTGGAAAAGCCTTCTTGATCATGCGGACAGTGTTTATCGCATTTTCGCTGTGGCCGTGTGCAATGTCAACTACCAGCACGTCGGCTCCCGCCTCCAGCAGGGCCTCAGCGCGCTCTAGGTAATCGCCCTTTACTCCCACTGCGGCGCCTACCAGTAGCCGGCCCTTCTTATCCTTTGAAGCGTGCGGATACTGATCCATTTTCAAAATGTCCTTGCTGGTGATGAGCCCGACTATTCTCTGCTTGTCGTCCACTATTGGCAGCTTTTCAATGCGCTGCTTGTGCAGGATCTCCTTTGCCTGATCTATCGTTGTGCCGGCTTTGGCAGTAATGACTTCCTTTGTCATAAGCTCTGACACCTTGCGCTTGTTGTTCTTTTCAAAAGTAATGTCGCGCCTTGTGATTATGCCGACAAGCTTGCCGTCTTCCTCAACAAGCAATCCTGAAACGCCATATTCAGCCATTGCCTTTTTCACTTCTGCAACAGTGATGTCAGGCTTGACGGTGTACGGCTGCTCTATCATTACAGATTCGGATCTCTTGACCTTCAGGATCTCGTCTACCTGATCCTCAATAGTCATAAAGCGGTGTATGATGCCGATTCCGCCTTCCCTTGCAAGAGCTACGGCCATTCCCGACTCTGTCACGGTGTCCATATTAGCGCTAATGATCGGTATGTTGAGCGTGATGTTGCGTGAAAGCTTTGTGCTTAGGTCTGTCTGTAATCTGGAAACTACGGGCGACCGTTTAGGAACAAGAAGTACGTCGTCAAATGTCAGACCTTCTCTGATCTCCAACTATTCCCTTGCTGTCTAGTCGGCTCGTAGGATTATAAGCGTTTGGTATTACCAGGGGCCTTCAGCAATTGCAGCATCATCAGGGCATAAACGGTTTCTCTGACACTGTGCGTCCTAATCATACTGGCGCCGTTCATGACCGCCATCGCCTCGCAGACTATGGAAGGCACGAGCCGGTCGTCTCCTTTTATTCCAAGCAGGTGCCCTATGAATGACTTCCGGGATATAGACACGCACACTGGCCCCAGCGCGGCAATCTTTTCCAGATTATTCAGCACTTCAATGTCGCGCACGTACCACGGCACATCCGTCATCCTAGTAAAGAAAGGGTTCTTGCCCTCCTCCCTGAAAAAGCCTATTGACGGATCGACTATTGCTTCCTTGATGCCGGCCTTTCTTGCGATGGCAAGGCTTTCCTTCAATGCCTTTACCGTGCCGGCAGGCCTGCCTGTTGCAGGAGCCTTGCTGTAAGCACCGATTATTACAGGTACCCCAGCCTTTGCTGCAACATCTGCCATCCTGTCGTCGTGTTTTAGGCCAGTCACGTCATTTATCGCGTCGGCTCCAGCCGCTATTGCTTCTTCAGCCACGGCAGCACGCGGGGTATCTGCAGACACAGGCAGATCGCATGCACTTTTCGCAGCCTTGACGGCCATCTTCATCCGCCTGATCTCTTCCTCGACAGAGATAACGGTCTCAAGATAGGGCGCGGTGGACATTGCGCCAATGTCGATGATGTGTGCGCCATCGGCCTGCATCTGTTTTGCAGCTGCTGCGATCTCCTGCTCGCTTGTGCGAACAGATGCTTTGTAAAAGGACTCGGGGCTTGCATTAATGATGCCCAGCACTTTTGGCACAAGCTTGCTTCTCCTCCCTCCGATCTTCACGTCCCCGATCTTTAACAACGATAATCCAGACCTGTTTTCCTGACCGGATTATATTAAACTAGACCACCGGGTTTTACTGCAAAATCTGCGGGAAAAAAATAAGACGAGGATGAAGTGGGCGGAAAGTTACTCGCCCGCAATTTAGAATACTTCCTCGAGCACCTCTGCCACAACTGCTGCCAGCATGACAAAGAATGTCTTTTTGCTTGAAAGCAAGAAGAACCTACTCTTCTTATCCAATACGTGAAACAAGAAGGTTTGCAGCGCAGGGTAGCCAGATGCTCCTAGTGAGTTCACTATGGGCATCGCCAATGCGGAAAAAGACTGCATTTTCCATCATTTGCAACTACATTTAGGCGCTTCTGATATAAGACAGCTTTGGAAAAACTGTAGAGTGGCTCAACTTGACTACACATAACAGAACTCTAATCTGTTTTGTCAGCCAATCATTTTCATGGAACTGCAGGATTCGTCGCCTATTGCAAACCCTGCGCTCTATGTGCCAAAAATGGTGTTCTTTACAAAAGGCAAAGGCGTGCACAAGGACTATTTGACAAGCTTTGAGCTTGCGCTCAGGGACGCCGAGATAGCTGATCTCAACCTCGTCTCTGTTTCAAGCATCCTGCCTCCCCGCTGCAGGATTGTGAGCCGGCAGGAGGGCAGAAAGCACCTGCTTCCAGGCCAGGTGACGTTTGCGGTAATGGCAAGGGCTGCTACCAACGAACCAAACAGACTCGTGTGCGCGTCCATCGGTCTTGCCAGGCCGGCCGACGAAAGCCAACACGGATACTTGTCGGAACACCATCCAACCGGGGAAACAGCGCAAAAGGCCGGAGACTATGCAGAAGATATGGCCATGGAAATGCTTGCCACCACGCTTGGTCTGCCAAACGATCCAAGCTTGACATGGAATGAAAAGGAGGAGCAGTGGAGGCTCTCAAACAAGATCTACAAGACGCAGAACTTTACCAAGTCGGCTGAGGGCCACAAGGACGGTCTGTGGACGACGGTGGTGAGTGCTGCGGTTTTTATCCTGTGACCCTTAAGCTGACCTGATCAGTGATTTCAGGTCGTCAGTGATTCGCATTGTTGCAGTACGGTCGCCAGCCAGAGCGCCCGCGTCCCATGTTATCGTCCCTTATTTGTCGAGAGCCGGCTCTGTACCGACTTGAGCTGTCAGGCAGAGTCAGTAGCGATTTTGAATTCCTGCTCCAGTAGACTATGCATGTTGTTGTCAGGCAAACAGTTATCAATGGCAGCACAATTGTTTTTCAAAAAATGAAAAAGTGCAACACGTGTAAGCAGGAACTTGACGAAAAAGAGTTTGTCGGGAACCAGTGCAAGGCGTGCCATTCAGCTTATCTAGAATCGCTCGGTGGTGAAGACCAGTATTCATCCTAGCCGAGCCGTACGCCGGCAGCCTTTAACTGCCTGATGACATTTTCTACCTGGCCGGCAGTCACCCGGCCTATAGTCAGGTCCCTGCTCTGCGTCAGCATGCCGTTTATGAGCTGTGCAATCATCTCAGAGTCGTAAAACGCATGTGTATTCTCAAGCAGCTCAGCAACTTTGGTAGGGTCCATTACTCCAGCTATCTTGCCGGCGATAATGAGGTTACCAAACTTTTGCACGGACTCAAACACTCCAATATTGTAAGCGATGAATGCTATTTTTTCAGGCGGCAGGACATCATCATCGATGGCATCTGATGGTTGTTGCATGGAGAGCTTTGCACCGTCGAAATAATAAATGAATAGTATTTTGTATTATCATCTCTCTCTGAACTTGAATCTTGCAAGAATTTGCAGATATTATGTCACCAATCATTTTAAGAGATGACGCCAGTCGGACGTCACATGAAAGCCGTTGTTTACCATGGCCCGATGGATGTCAAGGGAATGGGGCCGGGGGCAGACACTCGGTCGCGAGTTTGCCCCTGCGTATCTTGCAGACGGTATTGTAGTTGCTGGTGAGCCGTGTCCACCGGAATTTCATCAATCCGGTCCGCTGCAGCATGTTCCATTGCAAGCGATTCATCAAAGAACTCTATGAGCTTGTTGTTTAAAGCAGAATTTATCGTGCCGCGCCTGACCCGGCATCTGCTTTAAGTGCTGAAGATTGATAGAGGATAATACAGTGTCATAGTCATCCTTCACAATTTGGGCGGGTGTGTATCCTGCCACTTTTTCCCCTGCATTGCCAAGAGCTCAAAATTCTCCCTGTGTCTCGGCTCGTTCCACTTTTCCCGCAATCCGTAGATTATGGGCTTGCACTTGTCCCATTCTGCCTGCAGCGACCCGTAGCGGTCAAAGAACAGGTCGGCACTAAGAAACCCATGCTCGACCATCAGGCCTGCGAGCTCGAACTTGCTTGTAAACCTCTCAAAATACTGATACTCCCTGCTCCCATGCGCATACTTGCTCGTAAATTCCTCTATGGTCTTCTCGTGGAACTGTCCCCAGAACCACTCGGCCGATGAAAAATCATAGTCGGTGTTATAGAGCTCGGCAATCCGAAAGAGCGTGTCAACGTCGCGTGCAGTGACCTTCTTCCTTGCCATGCATGAACTACGCTACCAACTATAATAAGCCGTCCGGCACCTTGTTGTATATCTCATAAATAATTTTGTGACTTAATGTGCACATGGCATCAAAAAGTGCTACTGAAGCGACTGCAATAATGGATAAGGATGTCAAGGTCGATATCGGAGTCAAGGATGATTCTCGGAAAAAGATTGTTGAAATCCTGAACTTGAGGCTGTGCGACGAATACGTGCTTTACACGAAAACTAGAAAATATCACTGGAACGTCGTGGGACCCCGATTCCATCAGCTCCATGAATTCTTTGAAGAGCAGTACGAAGCGCTCGACGAGATGGTAGACGAGATTGCAGAAAGAGTAAGGCAGCTTGGAGCCAAATCTCTCGGCACTCTGGACGAGTTTGTCAGGCATTCAAGCATCAATGAGGATCCAGGTCAGCATCCGGACGCACAGACAATGATATCAAACCTGCTGAGAGACCATGAGACCATCATACAGACACTCAGGAAGAACGTAGATGAATGTGAAGAGAAATATGACGACAAGGTAACAAGCAACTTCTTGCAGGACGCGGTCGAAAAGCACGAAAAGATGGCGTGGATGCTGAGGGCGCACCTCGAAGGCAAGAACGCCGTCTAACTTTCTTCCTTTCTCCTTTTTTCTTTTTTTCTTTTCGCAAGACGATCACGACGCGCCCAGTATTATCAGTCAGTCGATGTGGCCCGACGTTGCTCAGTGGTGAAGCCTTGGAGTTCCTTTCTATATTCCTGCCTTTCACTGGCGACGCTCAAAATGTCGGTCTTGCTTACAAGCCCAAGCAGTCTTCTGTCTGGGTCACAGACAAACACTTTGCCGATTCGCGTCCGGGTCATCTGTTGCAATGCTTCATCCGCTTTCCTCTCCGGTCCCATGATTGCAAGTTCGCTGGCAGGCACCATTATGTCGCTGGCCCTTGTTAGCTGTCTCTTCTCAGCAGGCACCTGTGCTGCAGTCTTGAGCATCACCATCCCCAAGAGCCTGCCGGTAGCATCCACTACTGGAAACGAACTTTTCATATAATTCCCAAAATAGTCCTGCAGCATCTTGTCTACTGCAACGTCCTCTCTTACTGTAATGACTTGGGTATTCATGAGATTCCCGACCTTGACCCCTGATAGCAATGAGGAGAGCTCGTGCTGCTGCAGATACGACTGGGCCCCGCTGTTTAGAAACCACCCTATCACCAAGATCCATATGCCGCCGATAAACGAGCCAGTCAGCATTATGACAAACCCGATGCCCATGAAGGCATAAGATATCGCGACTCCCACCCTTGCAGCGATCCTTGTAGCGTCGTCAAAGCTCTTTTTCTGCCGGACAAGTGCGGAGCGTAACACCCTGCCGCCATCCAGCGGGAAGGCTGGGATCAGATTGAACCCGCCTACCAAGGCGTTTATTATTGCGCCATACAGCAGGACGCCCTCTATCGTCTGCATCACAAGCGCCAGATGAAAGTTGGCGACATCTGTACTTGACACGGCCCACCACATTCCTGCAAGCACAGCGGCTATCGCAAAGCTGGTCGCCGGACCGGCTATTGCGATGTTAAACTCTTTCTTGAAATCTCGCGTCTCTTCGGTTATTTCAGAAACGCCGCCAAAGATGAAAAGCATGATCTGTCTCACCTTCAATCCGTAACGTATGGCGACTACCGAATGCATTAGCTCGTGAACAAAGACGGAAAAGAACAATACCACGGCGCCGGCAGCGCCCATGATCCAGTATTGTGCAGTAGTCAGGCCAGGCGAGTACTGCGGCATGAACCCGACTGCAAGCGTCCACATTATGAGCAAGAATGCGAGAACCAGTGTAAAGTGTAGCCTCACAGGTATGCCTCGGACATGCCCTATCTGGAATGACAAGATGGTAATGATATAATTGCATTTCATGCCTTATAGGTATTCAAGGATCCGCTGCAGACTGATGCGGATTGATCTCGCCTTGCGATGGCGGCGGCTTCCTTGAACTCTTTAAACGATCTGTGCAAGCTGGGCACGTACACATATGGGGCGACAGGTAAAGGAAGAATGCAAAGGTCAGATTCCGCAATGTAGAGCATCATAGAATTGAAGGTACAGTGCGTACCAGGTTTTGTCGCAGGCATGGACGCGAACCTGCATATGAAAAAAGGGAACAGCATAGAATTACGATGGCTGTTAAGAGAACAAAAGAGGGAGTCGAGCGAGACTCCCCAGGACATTACATAAGAATCATCTTCGCCTAAGCAGAAAGATGATGCCGCCTGAAAGCGCCGCCGCAAACGGCACAAACATCATGAGAAGGGCACTTGAAGACATTGTTTGGCCTACAGATACATCAAAGTCTGCCTGGAGCGGCTTGGATGGATCCTCGTTTGTTCTTGCCATCAGTGTCACCACATAATCCTCGCGGGTATCGAATTTGTAGGGTATAGAGATGTCGCCAAATTCGTAGAATCTGTAAGGCACCTGCTTGACAACATTGCCAGAGTCCTTTTCCTTCATCAGCATCGCGGCATATACACCCTGTACGTTTGAACCGTCGCTGCTGTCAAGGATGGTGAAATGCAGTGTCGCGTTTTCGCCCGCCTTTGCAATCGGAGGATACTGCTGAAACGCTATCTGGTATTCATTGTTGACATACTTTATTGTAGCCTCGCTATCACCAGCTGTAGGATGGGCATATACAGAAACAACAGAAGGATAGTTTGATGTGCTGGCAAAGAAAAAAATGAACGCGGCTGCTGATACCGCAATTATGTGTGGCTTCATCTTACCTACTTGCGACTGGCATCGTACTTGTGTGCCGGGCAAAGAGAATCTTTGGTAGAAAGATCAGCATTGTGAACGCGCCTATGAACATGATATGCGCGGCCAATGCGAGGGCGCCAATTGCAGGATTTGGATTATCAGTGCCGTTGATCAGCACCTGTTCAGGCGAGCCATCTTGCAGCCAGTGAAAAGCGATATCGAGTGTCATTCCTGCCACCCCGACCATTGCTATCATCCAAAGCTGCTTCACAGTGCGGCCTTGCTTTAACACAGACCATGTCCGTCCACCCGCCGCTCGTTCTGTCCAAGGAGACTTGCCGAAGAAAACCCGCGGCAGCACGATCAGCAGAGCAAATGCTGCCAGGAACATTGTATGCCCTACCCATGATAGTGTCGCGATCTCTGGCGAACTTGTCAGAACCATCTCCCCGGTTGAAAAGTCCGCTCCGTCAAAGATTATTGTCAGTGGCGTGCCGGAGTCGAGTGTATGAAATGCTGCATCCAGTGCCAGCCCTGACAGCCCCACGATAGATATGATCCACAGCCTTCTAACGGTCCACCCTCGTCTTAGAAGGACGTATTGACGTTGATTGTTTTCTGGTGGATGCCTTTCTTGCATTGCGTGCCCAGCAATACCATACCTTAAAACTTTGTTGGATTAGTTTACACTATTTCAAAACTTGATTGTAAGATCCGATTAAAGAGAGAGCTATCCCGTACTTATAGAATTTTCCATAGTTTCTACAATTGAGGAAAAGTTTCTAGGTAAATATACAGTCCTGCTCACGCTGGAATGCACCTTATCTGGATATTAGCGCCCAGATTTTCAAGGTTGGACTACTATATGCAGACTGCAAATTTGCTAGTAATTTGCGCACTCATCCCGGCTCGCGTCGATTTATCACTATCTTGATTTTTCATCGTTTTTCTTTGGTGTTGAATAAGGGAGCCGCCAAAGATCAGCTTGTTTATATGATTAATAGAATAATCCATAGATGGAGAGGACGCCCCTTCCTGCCTCTCAGGAAAAGTAGCATTGTTACACGAATTGGCCTCTTGGTAGCCATAGAGATAGTCTTGATCATTGGCAGTTTTGCAACAATCACGTACTTTGAATCACAATCGGCGTTGATTGGCAACTCGATCAATATTGCTGGGAAGAACCGGTTTCTTACTTCCGAGGTCATCCTCCAAGCTGAAAAATATCTCATGGGGCAATCAGAAATGCCAGAACTTGATAAGGCGATCACTGAACTTGATTCCAACATCGATGCTCTTAAAGCAGGAGGCGATATCTCAGGGCAGGACCTTGAGCCACTCCCACGAGTATACCATCCATACTGGGACGCGGTTAATGAGAAACGTCTTGAACTAAAGGATTCCATAAACGAGAAAACCAGATCCCACGCTGCAGGTCTCGCTGACCTAAGGGCCTCCATCGCCGAAATTGAAGTAGATGGAGGCAATCTGATCGGCGCGTCAGATGACCTAGTTGAGCAGCTGAGTAAGGGTGCCAGGGAAAAATCCGAGAACCTAGTTCAGATGCAGATATCATTGCTTGTTGCCAATGTAGGGTTTCATCTTTTGATGCTGTACATGATTGTCGGAATGATAAGGCCGGTAATTGCCATCATAAGAGCCACAGATGAGATAAAGAACGGAAACTTTAATGTCAGCGTAAAATCAGGTTATGGCAAGGACGAGATATCCAATCTCGCCTATTCCTTTAACGAAATGGTCGACAGACTGAGAAAGTATGACAGGACGCAAAAGGAGTTCATAGGATTTGCATCGCACCAGCTGAAGAAACCCATACAGCCGATACTAGGGTACGCCCAGCTCTCCAAGGAAGGATACATTGCGCAGCAAGAAGCGCTGGATGGCATATTGCAGCTCGCAAAAGAACTCCAGCAGACTGCGAACGACATGCTTGATGTAAGCAGAATCGAATCAGGTATTCTAAGATGCAACTTCAAGAGGATCAACATCTACGATTTGGTGAGGGACATGCTTTCGCCGGTAAGAAGCAGCCCTTTGATAGGCAGAGACATTACAATAGATCTGATATCAGGAAGCAGGAGTTGCAGGGATTTGTATGTCATGGCAGATGCACCACTGATGACACACGCGCTTGGAAACATTGTCAGCAATGCAATCAAGTTCACCACAAAAGGCAAAATTACAATTACTCTCGACGCAATCCAAGACCCTGACAAGGTTAGGATCGAAATAAGCGATACGGGCAAGGGAATCGACCCTGAGGTACTGTCAAAGCTGTTTACAAGGTTTGTATCCAAGGCGGATGATGACAATAGGGGCACAGGTCTAGGATTATACATATCAAAGGAAATCATTACCGCCCATGGCGGCCAGATCTTTGCAGCCAATAATGAAAACGGCGGGGCTACGTTTACGATCGATCTTCCGGTAGCTCACTATCAATATCCTACATCCAAGCTTGATTCTTAATTACCACTACTGCTGCTAGTCTGTAGGGCATCATCGAAGCGAAATACCGTCGCCGCCGTCATCACCTTCCGAAAGTGCCTTGATCTTCTCAAGCAGTGCCACGAGGTCATCATGGGTGGCGCCTGCCGCCAGCAATGCATCCACGTCAACCCCCAATGCCCGTAGCTCGTCTAGAATGATTCTGTCTTCAACTACATCTATCAAGAAGCGATATTCAAAGGGCTTTGGAATAATAGTGACGTAACGTCCCAGCCGCGCAATATTAGGGAAATAATCCAAAAGTTCGCTCATATACGCAGTAGCAAACACTATTTTTTGTCGCGGATTGAATGAGAGGATTTCCATTGCAACCTGGGCGCCATTAATCTTGGGAATCTTGTAGTCGATTATGACGGTATCATAAGGATGTGTAATCTTCAGCCTAGGGTTCAGGGACCTCGATGCAGAGAGTGCTTCGCTGTAGGCCCTATGACATTCCTCGCCATCGTGCGTGATGCTGACCTTGTGGTTTCTTGCTTCCAAGGCGACCTTGTATTGCATTGCTGTAATCCGGTCGTCCTCGACTATGAGGACCTGCGACACAACGATTGTCCCCCATTATTGTATTAAAATTTAATCGTGGTCGCCGACTGGAATGCAATTATAAAAATCTTGTTAGAAGGCCCCCTTCTCTTCGGGATGCGGGAGAGCGTCGGAACGAACCTTTGTCGGGTTCGTGCAGTTCATCGGTGATATACAGCATTCGCCTATCCACCGAGAGGTTCTGAGGTAATGAAAACTGAAAACGGGCATCTGAGGGGAGGATAAGGACAGTGCAGATCGGAATCAACAACCGATCGCCAGAAGTACATCAGCAACACTAGTGATGACAATAGAGATAGAGAGCAGATGAAGAGATGAAGAGGAAACGCTGTGACGAGGATTCAGTTGACGCTTCCCAAGGTCTCTGTGTAATGGCAGTGATGGACAGGTACCCTGTGACGAAGAAGGAGCGTCAAGAAACCCTTCAAGGTTGGGAGAGAAGGTCAGACTGACTCGTATGGTTGCCTGTTAGCTTCGGCCAACTCTGTTTGTCTTTTTGCAGTTATGATATCCTGCTTTGTAGCGTCATCGCGGGCCTTACCAGCCAGCTCTTTTTCGAGATGCTGACGTCTGTCTTGGTCTGTGGTGAAAACCGCGCCGCACACAAAGCATTGAAAGTCGGATGCTATTATCTTCATTCCATCCGCTTTACCCATGCAGCTCTGTGGGCACAATAGGCTATACAGGTTTTAGAACAATAACAGAAAAGTCATCCAGTTTCAACTTGGGAAAAAGAACAAGAGAAAAAAGAGAAGATGATGATGACTGACCTATACCTTCTCGTTCCGCTTTAGATCGTATCCAGCTTTTACTGGTGCATCCAGGCTACCGTCTGCCTTTTGTGGCCTGTACTCGAACTCTATCTTTTGGAAGCTCAAGGTAAAGGTGTCCGTAGGGATGCCTCCATCGCCAGTGTTGCCGCTAGTCTGGTACGAGGTTACGAGCACATCGGTCAGCTTGATTGTCAAGTAGGCTTCACGGCGAGGGTCTCCAGCTTTGCTTGCAACAAGTATAGCTTCCTTGAAGTGTTGACCCGTTGCGCATGCTTCAAAGAGCTCCGGAGACGCCTTGCTCATCAGAGCCGAAAAGCTAAAGTCGCGCATTTGGACTTTGCCTGCACCGCCGCCCTCTCCAGCAGCGGCACGCTGCGTCGCGCCAGTGCTGCTTTCACCCCAAGACCACGATAGTATCTCTATCGTGTCCTTGTGTCTAGAGTCGCTGGATTCTCCTTCGATTCCGTCAATTTTCAAGAAATAGTCTACGCTTGCAGCATCGGCTTCCGCTATTATCGCATCAAAGTCCAGGTTTCGTGGGGCCGGACTTGCCTGCAAAGAGGCAGCTACTCCTATGGTAGCTACTAGCAACGATGCGGCAGCTATAGAAGCTATTTGCTTCATGTCAAGAGACTTCATTGAGCGGTAGCAATTCGTGATACTTTAAGAAGTTTGTTAAGTAAGCCTCTATTGTAACAAGTTTCATTCAAGAATATATCCTTCCGCGGGATCTTCGTGATAATATTCGAGCAGGACAACAATTGGCCTGCTTGCAATCACCATTCTGGCTAGCTCTCAAGGAGTTTGAATGCAACCGGCAGGAGGTTGCCAAGAGAAAACATCCTGAATGCAATTCCCGTGATCCTATCACTAACCCATTCCACATCGTCTTTGCACATCGGCCTGATTTTTGCGCTCATCATTAGCTGATCTCCATCTTTTGTCCAAGGAGCATCCCGGAATATGCAAAGTCGTTCTTCATCAGCGCATCGGCGTATTTAGGGAAGAGCGACCCGTCAAAGCATGAACCGTGCATCGGATAGACCATCTCTGGCTTTAGTTTTGCCAGTCTCTGCACTGTCTGCCTTACAGGCTGCTCGCTTGCAAAGATGCCGACCTTACGGTACACGTCGATCATATTCTCTGACAGGTCGTCAGAGATGACGGGCTTGTTTTGCCCCGGTTGGAGAAAAAGGTCGGATGGGAAAAGCGACTTTGTGCTCTCTTCAAAGATCATCATGCTGTCCCAGTGGTGCACATGCGGGGTCATTATGAACCTGAATGTGCGCCTTCCAGTGCTCAAGGTCTCGTTGTCCCAGAACGAAATGTGGTCCACAGGCACATTGTACCACCCCACGAGGTTGAGCTTTGAGCTCAGGTCGCTGCAGACGAGTCTGGCCTTTGGGGCCTTGAGGAACTCCATGCCTCCCCATTCGTCACTCTCAAAGTGCAAAAAGGCGACATTGGTGAGTCTTTCCAGCGAAATAACCTCCTTTACTTTCTGTTCTATCTGTTCGTACATCCCTATAGGGCCTGTGTGGATGAGTGTCGGCTGCTCGTCGTTGACAAGGAACTGGTTGAAGGTTATCCCAAACTCTTTCACAAAACCGGATATCCTATAAATGCCGTCCTTGATTTCGTCTATCTCTACCTTGGTGTCTTTGGATGCATGGAACGTCCTACTTACTTGTGGCATCTGCAACTATAGGCGAGATGCAGTAGCATATAAGCAGGCCATAGCGGCATTATTGTAGTATTCTGAAGAAGGACTGCATTTACTACTTGTAGTGGTAGATTTGTATAGTAGTACAAGACCAGAACGCATGCATGAATCCGCTTTGGTCACCAAAAAGTAATTGCTGATGTTGGAATCAATGCGGAAACCGAATGTTGACAAGCCAGCTTTCTTTTTTGCTTTAATTTGGAACAATCGTGACTTACGCCGTGCTTGAAGCAAGGGTATTACTATGGCTATTTCTGCCCCTCATTGAAAGCAACGGAACCTTTTCTTCGATCAGATCCAGTGCCCTTCTGACATAGGCATTTGTGATAAGCGAGGGCATCTGAAGCCGGTGGATCTCGGGTAGAGAATCATTGAGCTCAAGCAGCATCGCTAGCCGTTTCTGCGTGTCTCCCTCTTCACGTATTCTGGAAATGTGATTTAGCAACGCCTGAGACTCGTCCTCTCCTCTCATATTATAATACTGGTGAAACACGATTAAAAGAAATTCCGAGCCCTTTTATCAAATCGCTTTCCATTTCACGCCACCATCATCCATCATGGTTTTTGAGCAACTTCCGCCTTGAGTCTGCAATCATTAGTCATATTGTATGTGGCATCTCTTTCGCCCCACAGAACAGGTATGCTCACTCTACTTCTTGCGTCAAGAAAGCCTTGGTGGACGTATGCATACAGGAATGCATCTCTTGCACCATTATGCAATGATGCATCTTTTATTGCATGTGATCTTCCATTATGCCGATACACGACACATGGAACTTGACCAGGTCATAAGAAGGCGCAGGATGATAAGGAAGTATCAGAAAAGAGAAGTTCCGGAGCAGTTAATAGACAAGATGATAGATAACGCCTGCAGGGCTCCCAGTGCTGGGCACACACAGGTCCAAGAGTTCATAGTTGTTAAGGACAGGGCAACCAAGAGAAAGCTGAAGCTTGCCTCGGTAAACCAAGATCATTTGGAACAGGCTCCAGTGCTCATTGTCGTGTGCTCAAACACCTCCCGTTCTGTTGGGCGTTATGGCAGGCGCGGAATAGAGTTCTACAGTGTTGTTGATGGGGCGTTTGCATCGATGCTAATTCTCCTAACTGCGACGAACGAAGGTCTGGGTGCTGGGTTTGTCGGCGCGTTCGATGACGACAAGGTGTCAGAGATACTAGGGCTTCCTGAAGACGGCTCTGTTAGACCAGTCGGGATAATTGCAATTGGCTATCCTGATGAAGAGCCACCAAGACTTGGCAGGATTGCCAGAGATAGAATTGTGCACAGAGAGCGGTGGTGAACAATGGTCTTTTCCTGCAACCGCAGCTCATGAAGATATATACCATCATGTCCTGCAAAATTTGTAGTAAATCTGCAGTCATCACGGAGGTCCTGGGGTATACCAGCTGTAACTTCTGATACAGAGACAGTATGACTGTACCACGGCGTAGATCTCAACTTTATCTTCTTTTTCACACATCTAACACACATGACGTCGATTCATCTCACCACAGTAGACGGCAGAGGCTCTTTCATCTCTAATTCCGTCATAGAACATGCTTGCACCAAATTGATAAGCAAGTAGAAATAGCTCTAGTGAGGAAATGGCAAGTTCGTGCGTGATGTGCCTAGATGAATTTGACCCGTCTGATGTTACGTTTGAACAGCGATTGGTAGAAGACGATTCGTTTTGCAAGAGATGTTGGACTGAAATAATGAAGGACGAATACGACAGTGACCTTGAGTTTAGCCTAATGGAGGCAGCCTAAGAGAGAAGAGCTAGAACTGATTCGAAAAATCCCTCTTTCAGGTATGTTTTTCATGCACAAGCAGGATGCGTTACGGTTGCTGTTGTTGTCGCCGTCGCCATCCTCCTACCTCTTTTTGTCTGAAGGCGCGTGTAATGCTTTCAAACCTGTTGTTTTCCAAGGATTTTCCAGGTTGTTGTAAACGGCTTTGTCATAGCCAGACTTGATTGCCGCGAATTAGGTACAGCAATCAACAGAGCGTTTGATGACAGCCTTGCTGACCCTTGTTCGCATTTCTCAATTCATATCATACTTTTCTAGAGCAAGGCTCTATTTCATACAAAGGCTTTGAAAATCGCTCCAAAAAGGAACTTTAGCATTTCAAGGCAAAATTGTGTCTACCTTTGAACCAGAGTCCGACTCGTGCCGATCATCCTAGTAAACCGTTCTGCTACCCTGTGTCAGGATTGTCTTAATTATTTTTTCTTCGAATGACGTAAAAGTTCTAGCCAAGTAGGTTGAACATGCTAGACGATAGTGATCAATTCGCATCAGCAATTCGATCCAAAGCAATATCGGCAGCATTAGCAGCAAGGGTAGATCCATTCAGCCCACCACCATTGGCTGGCAAGATGATCGTCGCAAAGACAACAGATGGCGCAACAAACAGAAGGGGAGAAGGAGCATTACAACATGCGACCCAATAGCGCAATAGCCGGACTGGCAGTCATGGTCCTCATCTTCAGCATCGGAATGACGGGGCTTGCCGCATACACATTCATTATAGTATTGCCTCCCGCCTTAGAGAGCTTGAATGAAGTCGGATGGGAATTGATAAACTACAACCCCCGCACAGAAGAGGAGTTCTATAGTGGTTCAAGCGGCCTGATGGACGTTGGTGTCAGATTGCAGAACTTTGGCAATTCCCTTCCTTGTTCTGAGAATGGAGGCTGTATAGGACTGATCGATCTCTCATCGCAGAGGAACCAGTTGAATGACATGGGCTCGAGCCTACAGGCGCTGGCTGGCAATATGCAAAACATTGGGGATGATTTCAGACAAACTGCAAACTTGATCCACTCTGTCGGTTATGGCGCCCTGGCTCTGAAGGATGGATTGTACTTTGGTTCCGTGACTGTTCTGGGCCTAGGCATGGTGGGTATACTGACCGGCATAGCGCTGGTATCGGTGGCAAACGCAGTCAAGAATCTGGAAAGAGCGGCAGTTCTGATCTATAAGAAGCGAGCATAGATGGGTAATAGGAATTAAGCATCCTGACCGGGATTCAGGCAGACAACAACAATCCTTGCACTCAGAAGACATGCTGCAGGTAAGGATTGGCAGAGTTTTCCCATCATCACATTTTGAAAAACAATCTTGTTTTTCCACCAAGTCTTACATCCATCTACTACTAGGCGTTTACTAGAATTTGCGATATTGTTACTGTGCTAACGTCTCTCCTGTACCAAATATTCTCAAAGCCCTTTTTCCTTGGTCAGTAAGCGAAACGTGGCTCCTTCTTCCCTTGGCATCCACTTGGACAAATTGCCAGTGATTCTCAAGTGGCTCTAGTATTGCTCGCAACCTACTATGTGGCGCACTCTTTGTTTGTGATGGACCATACACTGGAATCATTTTCAACCCCTGCAATTCTTCAATCAATTGCTTTTTGCTTATTCTGTCTCCGTTGCTATGAATAATCGACAATACTTGCAGCAATTCTGGCTGGGGCATGTTTATCTGATAAACTGGCAGGAATTCAGTGGCAATTACCTTGCGCTGTTCTGGACTGGAAGAAGGCCCGCTGTCATCATAGTCCAATTTTGCATAGTAAGGTGTGCCACCCCAGAGCATGCATGCTAGCATCCCTGCTATAGATACAATCTTGCTGCCAGTAGAGACATTGATGTTAATATGATTGCCCTTCTCCAAATCAAAGATTGTCCGAAATTTTTCGAGGCAGCTAAAAAGATCCCAGATATTAACATAAACATCTTTGACTTCGATATGAGGATACTTTTCAAGAGCCTTGTGAACCTGTTTCATTCTGTGAGCGGCAGAATCATCCTTGCTCTTTGATACAAGATAGACCTTGTCGGTGCGGTACTCGATCAGAGGAGCCGTAACCCGTTCTTGAGGGTCAAATCCAACCGGTGCGATATGAACTCGAAGGTTTACAGGCATGTTACTAGCGATCATATTGTTAATGATTTAAACCTTGTTCACGTTATTGACATGAACAACAATAAATAAATTTCTGCCATTACTGCCGTCATGATGAATCAATTCGCAAAGCTCCTGTCGTCTCAGCATCAGACACCGATACTGCTCGATACTTGCACCATAGTGAGTGCATACGAGAACAGGCCGGAAGCACTGGAGCTGAGAAAAAAGATTGCTCATCGCAAGGACATCAGAATAGTGATCCCGAACGTCCTGGTCAGAGAAGTATCTAGGGTCGCCAAGATTGACATCGAACAGGCTTTGGAATTAATAGAATCGTTCTCCAAGATGGGGCAGATAGACTATGTCAGTGAATGTAGCGACGAAGATAGTATCAGAATAACATCAGAAGCTGACAAGTTAAAAGCCAGATATCCGCACCTTTGCCATTCTCCGGACAACACATACCTTGTTTACTGCAAGGACCTTGGCGCAGTACTTGTGACATACGACAATGATCTGCGAAAAGTTGCAAGGATGGAGGGAATCATGACATGCACTCCGGGCAACTTCAGGCTGTATCAATAGGAGGAGAAATTGAGTATGACAAGAGAATCAAAACAGGCGCTTGTCCACCCCGAATTGCAGGCGGAGATTGAGGATTGTGATCATGAAATATTATGTCCAGATTGTGATTCTCCGCTGGAGCAATCCTATGATTACTTAGATAATCGCAGGTATTTTTGTGACAACTGTAGCCTGCTAGTTCATGGGACGAATGCAATATCCTGGGACGAAAAAGGCTGGTCGGAATGAGAGCATACAGAGCAAAAGAGGAGTTCGCAAAATCACTCCGATTGAACCGGCCAGTTGTCGTTCTGGCGGCAGTCGTAACTGCAGCCAGTCTTGTTATGTATATTTTTCAGCTTGCCAACGACGATGTAACAAGAGCACTCCAGATGTCGCCTGTAACTCCTTGGGGCGTCTTCACCTCGATATTTTTGCACAGCAGCTGGGAACATCTCCTTGCAAACATTGGCGCCTTGTGGACCTTTACATCATATATCCTCCTATCGATTTCGCTAGTACCAGACAGTGAACGGAAAAGAAGAGCCATATCGCTTGTCCCAGTGGTTATTGGCTCGGCGGTGATTGCCGATGCTCTGTGGGCCCTTATTTTCCAGATTGTTAACCCCAACATTCATTTCGCTTCGGTCGGCGCGTCCGGGATCGTATATGCTGTTGGAGGCTCGGTGTTGGGATTCGCTGTAGCAAATATCCAAGATGCACTTGCAAGAATAAGAAGCGTGCCCGAAACGCCCCGCAAGAAAATAAGAGTTGTAATCCTCATGAATGCAATTATTGTCGGATTCTTTTTGTCTGCACTCTTGGTAACGCCGGACATCTTTCTTTCCAATACCCCGCGCAGCAACGTCTTTGTTCATGGCGTCGCGTTTTTGTTTGCATTTGGACTAGTTTTGACGCGGAAGCACATCACATTCCTATTGAACACAAGGAATCTAGCTCATGCTGCCGAGGAGCGTTAAGAGAATTGGACTCTATAGTGAGATGGGCCCCATTGTGAAATCCATTGTTCCGGCAGGGATTGTTGTGGCACTAATTCTAGCCAATAAAAGTACGTTGGGAAAAGCAAGCTGGTAGCGGCTTCGCTCGCTTTATTTAACATGTGCATCCAGCTAGGGACAGAGTTGAACGCCCAAATTCAGATCGGCTGCTCTGGCTGGAACTATCCAGATCCACCAAGCAAAGGTGGATGGAAAGGAGTATTCTATCCAGAAAATGAGACAAGGCTCCTTCGCTATTACAGCCATTACTTTAACACAGCAGAATTTGACGCAATATTTTATGAGCGGTTCTATAATGACATGAAACCTGGCCTATTCTACGGTTTGAGCAGGGCTACGCCAGAGGGGTTCCAGTTTTCGCTTAAAGTGCCTGAAACAATAACGCACAAGAAAAAGCTGTCGGTTAGCGAGGGTGCCTCTTCTGATTTTCAAGCATATTTGGACAGGATCTCTCCGCTCAAGAAATACAACAAGCTGGGCGCAATATTGTTCCAGATGCCGCCGTGGTTTACAGTCGACGATTTTAGAAAGATTGAGGGCTTTCTGCAGCTATTGCCGAGAGAGTACGACTATGCAGTAGAATTCAGACACGAGTCCTGGGAAACCGAGGGCGCGCTGGAACTGTTGGAGCAACACAATATTGCGTCGGTTCTGACGGATTCGCCGGATCCCAAACTGAAGTACCTTTCCAATCCTGTCGTGACCGCAGATCACTCCTTCATAAGGCTGCATGGCCGCAACAAGGGTTACTGGTACAACTACCTTTACAGCAAAGAGGAGCTCGAGCCGTGGGTTGCAAAGGTAAACGAGATAAGCAGCAAGGCAAAGCGGATGCGGATCTACTTTAACAATCATTATGCGGGCGCAGCGGTTATCAATGCCTTGCAATTTAAAGAGATGCTCGGAAATGAACTGTCCGAAGAGAAGAAACAGGCACTACAGCATGCCGAGCAGTATTGCTCTGTGCACAACCCTGCCAAGAGCGCTCGCACCTAGTCTCCAGTCGATATCCTCCACAAGGATTCCTCGTTGATCAAGATAGAGCCTCGGCACAATTCAACAACGTTCTCCGCCAATCCTTGTTCCTGCCGCCGTCAGTAGAACGAGCTGGAAGTATCGAAAATCAGGGTTTGGGGTAAGCCCTTGCAGGGATAGAACCTCTCTACTTTTCCAACTACAACTACAACGGATAAGCAAGCTTTAGGGGAGAAGGCAAGAAACCGGAGAATCTCTCCACATTTAGAAAGAGGACAAAGGTATTGACCGACTGGACAGTAGATGTATTCGACGAGATGTCGCAATGATCAAACGATACGTCATACAGGAATCGCTTGCTGAAAGAGGTAACAAAGGCAAGACTTGAGGCGCTTGGAGGCTTGCTATACATCAAAGATAATAATGCAAACAAAGCATCCAAAGCGCCATGATGATTCACTAATGAATATTCACAGCCCATCAATTTTCCCGCTGCGTTACCACCAACAACCATGACAAATTTTCAGACGTGCTAAAGAATTCTAGAATCAAGATTGGTCCGGTAGTTCTTTCAAATTAGGGAGATATTCTATCAGAATCCCTTCATAAGATCCTGCTTGTGTCCCGCTCCTACCCCCGTCCGCAATAATAATGCATAAAGCGCATGCACAGCAGACGTTATTCCAGTGGGAGCTTGACTCAGAAGGATGATGCGATAAGCCTTCATCGAATGTTGAAAGGGAAAATTGAAATTCAAAGCAGAATTTCTCCCGAGTCCCTCTTTGAAGACAGCGGCGAAGAGGGGAAGGGAATGCTAGGATTGATCTATACACCAAATGTTGCGTATGTTTCCAGAGAAATAAGAGAAAATGAGGAACTCGCATATGATTACACGTCAAAATGGAATAATGTGGCAATCATCTGTGATGGTTCAAGGGTACTGGGACTTGGAAACATAGGCCCAGAAGCAGCGATTCCAGTGATGGAAGGAAAATCAGTATTGTTCAAGATATTGAGTGGCATTAACGCATATCCACTCTGTTTGGCAACTCAGGATAAGGATGAGATAATCAGGATCGTCAGGGCACTTGAACCAATATTTGGCGCGATAAATGTAGAAGATATAGAATCACCAAAAGTTTTGGATATAGTAAAAAGGCTGCAGCATGATCTTTCAATACCCGTATTCCATGACGATCAACACGGTACCGCTGTGATAACTCTTGCAGCACTGGTAAATGCCCTCAAGTTGGTGAACAAGAGATTGGACAGAATTAGAGTAGTAATCGCAGGAGCAGGCTCTGCTGGCTATGGCATATTTAGGATCTTGCATGAAGCAGGATGCCAAGACATTGTCGTAACGGATAGCAAGGGAGCGCTATATCTTGGCAGGGAAGACCTCAATTATGGCAGCAATGAAAATGCCACCAACCCCTACAAGCAGGAGATTGCTAGAAAAACCAATACAATGAAATCGAAAGGCGATCTGGCCTCAGTAATTGAAGGAAGGGACGCCTTTATCGGTGTATCTGGAAAGGGCGGCATATTGAGCGAAAGCATGGTGAGACGCATGAATCCAGATTCTATAGTATTTGCACTAAGTAACCCTGATCCTGAGATATTTCCTCCCGAGGCATTGCGCGCTGGAGCCAAAGTCGTAGCGACTGGCAGGTCTGATTTTGCGAATCAAGTTAACAATGCGGTGGTATTTCCATCCCTGCTCAAGGCGCTGCTTGACCTTAGGATTAAGAACCTAAGCGAAGATATGCTCGTAGCTGTTGCATACGCAATCTCAACATTAATCGATGACAAGAACCTAAAGGCTGATTATATCGTGCCCAAGCTGAACGATCCCAGAATCCTTGCAATTGTGACCAAGACGTTAAAGAAATCAATGCAGAGGCACATGGCAGATAAATCTGAAGACACAGATCGTGGAGCATAGCATCATCGTTCCGACCTGAGTGCAGAAAATTATCTGCTAAAGGAAATGTACTTCACATAAGTTGCTACAGCAGGGTCTGTCCCCCCCTTTTTTCTCATGTCTCAATGGAAAGATATGGCAGTCATAGCTTTGCGAATTACCCCAAGTCAACAGATCTTTCGGTCCGCGCGAAACACTATTTGGAAGCAAATGTAGCTCCCTGGATATCGATGTTGTTTTCAGCAGATATCCTTACACCACTAGCTTCTATATCACTTGGATAATTGTAAACAAGAGCGCCCGGGCCGGGATTCGAACCCGGGTCGGAGGAGTGACAGTCCCCCATACTGGACCGGACTGTACGATTCTGGTTGTTCACTCACAGGCAACCAGGTATCTCTATACTACCCGGGCGCACGTGATCCGACTTTTATAAAACTAATTAAAACGTTTTGGTTCAAGAATGCAGATTCCAGAGTATTCTGATGGTACTAGCAGCGGGATAAACAATAACAACACCCCGTATCTCATCAAAAGGCACTGCCTACCTGCTGCCATGACATTCACCTTCCTTTTTCCGCAAATAAATAACAGACCTACATGCCATTCTTCTATAAATTTCAAAGTTATATCCAGAATTCAAATTTGCCATAAAAATAATTGCCAAGGTAATAGCAACTGTTGCAAATCATCCAAATGCGTATATACATACACGGCGGTTTAGCAGTGCGAGAAATGCCGCAATGCATCGCCTTTCACTCTTACAAGGGAGGGACCGGCAAGACAACAATAGCTAGCAACCTTGCTGCCCTACTTGCCGCAAAAGGCTCCAATGTGGCATTGATCGACGTAGATGTTTATGCCCCGAGCCTCCAAGCCTACTTTGAACACACACCAAGCAAGTGGCTCAACGATTTCTTGTCCGACAACGCCTCTCTCCAAGAGATAATGATCGAGATGACTCCGGTTGTTGTTAGTAACAACGGAGGCATATCCAGTCAACAAGACAGCAGTAAGGGAAGGCTATGGGTGGCGTATTCAAATCCTCAGAAGGAAGCCATTTACAGTCTCGAGTCTGGCAAAACCACCAACACACCTCCAATACAGCTCTTGCGCCGGTTTATCAAGCTGCGAGAAGATCTGATTTCAGAGTATGACTGCGACTATATCATATTGGATACGAGCCCGGGCATAAGGTACTGGTCAATCAACTCCCTTGCAATTGCAGACATCCTCTTACTAGTTCTGAAATTTGGTGACCTTGACATCGAAGGAACCCAAAAAATGGCCAACGAGATATACAAGTCGTTTACCCAGTTTGGCGCCAAGTCTTACCTGCTTTTGAACAAAGTGGCAGGCTACTGCATCCCCATTACCGCTGCCGCCACCGCGACCACCCTCTCCTCAGAACCCAGAGAAGATCATATGGAAAACGCGCTCTTCCATGATCGATCGGACTACGACAGTCTGTCCAAACAGGTCAACATGGACCTGATTTCGGCCATCCCATGTTACTGCGACATACAGTTCAAGAGAAAGGAATTCCTTACAATCTTGAAATATCCTACACACCCATTTACAACCCAACTGAACCACCTCGCATCATCCGAAATGATCAAGGCTTGACATGACATGACGACGACAATAACAAATGATGAAAAATTTTCATCCTTTCCGGAAATATCCTGCTTTGTCCCGGACAACCCATCAAGCTTGAAAGGCACCGTACTTGTCTATGGACCCCCGGGTACCGGCAAGACCATATACTGCAAGGAATTCATCGAAAACGGCCTCCGGAGAGGGGAGCCCTGCATCTTTGTCAGCGGAGGATTGGGCAGGGAGGAGTTGCAAGCTCTTTTTCCAGACTCAGACAGGAATCTCTTGGAATTTGTCGACCTGCATTCAATATCCCGTGCAGCGGCTGTTCCAGATCGGCAACTTGTCAGCGCGCTAGAAGAGCATATCGCTGCTTTGAAAGAAAAGAGACGACCGGCGCCCGCCCGTCTGGTCATAGACTCACTGACCCATCTTCTCATACTGGTTGAAGAAAAGGAGCTTTTGCGCTTTGTAATGAACCTGTCCCTGATCGTAAAGGATATCGGGGCGAGGGCCGTCCTCACGTTTTCCACAGTTGATGAAAATTTTATCACCAAGCTGGGTCCCCTGGTGGATGGGGCACTAGAGCTCAAAGCGGAAGAATCTTGTGGCTCCATCGTCAGGCGTGCGCGCATGCCATTCTTCAAAGGCATCCATCACAGAAGAGACTGGATCAACTTTGAAGTAACAAAGTATGGAAAGCTGGCCTTTTCCAGATCATCGGCAAGCTCACCCACTTGCGTCCTGTGTGGTAAGGAAATAGTCGGAATGCCACTGGTTGAATCGAATTTCATTTTCGACAGGCAGATCTGCATAGACATATACATGAAACTGCGGAGTGCCTACGGTTCCAAGATATCAGAAACCGGCCTGCCGGCAGAGGTTCTTGACGCCCATTTCTTTTTTGTAGATATCGTTGGCCTGTCCGACCCATCACTCTCTGTCAAAAAGCAGGTTCAGAAGATCAACATCCTCAATTCCCAGATCAGCTCGTGTCATTCCTTCAAAAAGACCCCTCCTGAAAAGAAAATTATCCTGCCATCAGGGGATGGAATGGCGATAGGCTTTCTTCTAGACCCAGAACTTCCTCTTGCTCTCAGCATCGAGCTCCACAAGAAAATGCGCGCTTTTAACAACGCAAGACCACTGGAGGACAGGATAGGGATACGGATAGGTCTGGGCTCAGGACCGATCTTTACCGTCAGCGACATAAACGGCATGCAGAACGTCTGGGGGCCGGGAATAATACTGGCCAGGAGGGTGATGGACGCCGGTGATAGCTATCACATATTGCTGGAGGGAAATATCGCAGAGAAATTGATCGCTCTAAAGGACGAGTACCGCGAGATAATCACACAGATATCATGTGACTTTGAGATCAAGCACGGCCAGAAAATCAAGTTGTACTCGGCCTGTTCGCAAGAATTTGGCAACCCCGAAATTCCAACAAGAGCATCCAAAACGAGCTGAGCAATCTGTCTGTGTGCGTGTGCACACATCAGTCCAAGATCGAGGTAAAGTGCTTTCCATAAACTCCATAGAATTTCTTGAACGTCTTTGCGCACTCCTCGCTGTCAAAGGCATAGGTGACGCCGTCTCCTAGCGTGTGCAGTATCAGTACGTTGCTGCTGGCGGGTTTGCCGCACATTGCGCATTTCTTGTTGTTGTTGTTATTGCTTTCTTCCATCTGTATTGAAGCAAGGATACACATATCCTTTAATGCACTTAATGATTTCCAGTACTGATTATTATTAACCACAAGCGTGTATACACTATATCGTGCTGGCCAAGTCACCATCATCACCACCGTTCAGGGCCCATCCTTCCATGAGGATAGGCTACGTGAGCCTGAATGTGCCTGACCTCCAGAGATCCCTTGATTTTTACCAGTCGATCCTGGGCTTCAAGACTACAGGGCGGCCGTCCAGCGAAAGGGCACTTCTTTCTTGCTCTTCTGTTGACAACAACGGCGGCAGATCGCAACTCATAGAATTATTGCAGGCAAAAAGCAACAATAGCAATCACGATAGAGTCCCAAAGAGGGCAGGGCTTTACCACTTTGCCGTGTTGCTACCGGAGAGAAAGTTTCTGGCAGACATGCTGGAGAACCTGAATGAAAAGCGCGACATGATCCACTTTGAAGGTATGGCAAACCACCTGGTTTCAGAAGCCATCTATCTCCGCGACCCGGACCTAAACGGAATCGAGATCTATTGCGACAGGCCTCGCTCTGAATGGAGCTGGAATGCCGCCAACAACCACATCCACATGACTACGGAGAGGTTGGATGTACGAGACCTGCTCAGAGACAGGACGGGCCGAGGGTGGAAGGAGATGCCCGCCGGCACGACCATAGGCCATATGCACCTGCACGTCAGCAACCTTGCAAGGGCGCGGGACTTTTACTCCGAAATCCTGGGGCTGAGCTTAACATGCGTGTACCCCGGGGCTTACTTCTTTGCCGCAGGTAGATATCACCACCACATAGCTACAAACACATGGCTTGGAAGAGATGTTGCTCCCGCCTCGCCGGAAAACCCCGGGCTGAACCATTTCAGCATAGAATTGCCTGCCTCTGAACTTGAAAATATGACTATGCATCTTGCAAGCCGCGGCGTGCCAATAGAAAAGGAAGAGGATGATGAGGAGGAATCAATGATGATAGATCTCCGCGACCCTGATGGAATACCAATCAGGATTTACTTCAAAAGCCGGCTGCAATAGTCTTATTAGTTAGTCCATTATTACTACCTAGTATGCCAGATGAACCAATGGACGGCAAGGGCGCTACATGCGCAGTAGCAGGAGTCTGGGAAGTGCTTGGCAGGAGATGGTCGCTCCACATCCTTAAGAACCTGAGCACCAAAGAAGTCATCAGGTTCAACGAGCTAAAGAGGTCGCTTGCGGGAATCAGCAGTACCGTGCTGTCAGAGCGCCTGCTGGAACTTGAGCGGGAAGGCCTTGTGACCAAAAAAATCTATCCAGAAGTTCCGCCGAGGGTAGAATACAGCATGACTCCTCAGGCAAAAGAGCTTGAAGTGATAATAAAAGATTTGGCCCGATGGGCCGACAAGTGGAAGAACCCATCAGGATTGAAGGTAGCTGCGCAGAAAAAAATCTAGCGCAACTTTTGGAACCGCTTCTCCTGCGCGGTGACCACACCTATTTCCACGACTGGCCGCTCGCCCAGCGCCTTTTCTATCGCCCTGGTGCTCAGATCCACCGCTTGCTCTACACTCATGTCCGCGCTATAGTCGCGCTGCACCACGTCAAGCGCAATATCTGACGACTGGCCTATCGCAAAGCCCGAGCCGCGCATGAATGTCCCGCTTGGATCTACCTGATACAGCTGCACGCCCGTCTGGTCTACGCCGGCAACAATGACTGAAGCTGCCTGCGGCCTGACAGCATAGATGGTATAGTTGTGCAGGAACGATCCAAGATGCTTTGCAAGCGACCCGACATCTATCGGGCTCTCAAAGCTGAGCCTGTGCTTCTGGGCCTCCATCCTCAGCTCCTCTATCAGCTGAAGGATGTCGCCGATGTATCCAGAGCCTGTCGCCCCCACGTGTCTGTCTATGTTAAAGATCTTTTCTGCAGGGTCTATCAGCGGCCTGACAGGCTTGATGTGGCTTGCCAGCAGAGCAAACGACGGCGTCTTTAACCCTATTGTAGTCGATCCTCTTCTTACAGCTTCCAGCGCGCTGTCGACAAGCACCAGCCGGCCTTCTGGCCCGTAAAAGTACGGGTACCTGGTCCCGTAGTTTCCTCCTGCTGCCTCGGCCATGCTGTTATCCTGCCACCTCCTTCACTACCAAGTTCGGGATTGCCAGCACGTCGATCCCGTTGCCAGAGCCGGGGTCTCGCTCCATTGCAGCCGAGACTGCCTTTGTGGCGACCTGCTTTGCCTCTTCGTTCGTGATCTCTTTGTGGTACATGCTCTCAAGTACACCGTACGCTATCGGCGACCCCGAGCCGGAAGACGCAAAGTCCTCGCTGGTTATAGCACCGCTCATGTCTGCCGCATAGATGTGCCCGCCTTCCTGGTCGACTCCGGCTACCAGCAGTTCAACAAAGTATGGCTGGTAGTTCTTCATGCCCGAGTATGCCAGATTTGCGATCAGCCTGGCGGATTCTCTGACAGTCAGAGGGAACCCTCTGCGGAGCTCTATGAGCTGGCGCTCGGCCTTGGCCACCTTGATCAGGTATTCCGCGTCTGACAGCTGCCCTGCCAGCGCAACTGCGAGTGTGTCGTCTATTTTGGCTATCTTTTGCGTTATCTTTGACCCGATGAAAAAGCCCTTGCTGGCGCGCTTGTCAGAGCCCAGCACGACTCCTTCTCTGGTCTTTATGCCCACTATTGTTGTCATGTTGATATAGTATAGGAAGGCGGGTGTAAATTGACCGGCAATGCTGGAAAACGGTCACAGCCAGTCGTCTTTGTTATGGTCGTCGAAATACTATCTTCCTGCTCTTGGCGAGGTTGATGATGTTAAAGGTGGGACACACAGCTGCCGGTGCGGACATGCCGCAAGAAAGACGCGGTGTGTATAAAATCGTCAGTTGTTGTGGCCGAGTGCCGGCGACCTGTCTGTATATGCCCCAATCTTGCTCTGTATCGCCTTTGTTATTTGTTCGTATATCGCGTATGATCCGACCATTGCCTCCACCTTCTCCTTCTCGGTTGACGCGTTCGTCTCGATTATGACATAGTCAGAGATAATGCGCAGGTTGATCTGGAACGATCCATCCTCGCTGGACCACTGGAGAGTATAACCCGTGTCGCTTTCGATCATGCCAAGCCACCGGAGGTTCTTGAACCACTTGCCCACCAGATGGCGCACGATTTCAAACGCCCTGACATTTAGAGGGATGTATGTCTGCAACAGCTGCATGTATTCCCTGCCCCTTGGCCTGTGCAAACCGGTCCTGGAAATTGCAGATTCGCTGCCCTTGACCAGGCGGTAACCGACCTGCGACTTTTCCACAAGCCCCATTTCTTCAAGCCTGCGGAGTGCCCTTGACAGGCTCTGCTGGTGGAGTCCTAGTTTGCGCATCAATCCCTTGAAAGAATAGTTTGACCCAGATTCTTCATTCAGAGCCGACAAGATCTTGGCATCATTGTTGTGCAGATCGTTGATTACAACAAGCGGATCTTCTTCCTGCACTAGCACCTGGGCTGACTTGCCAGTTATTACCTCCTTTTCACTTACTTGAGAAGGAGCCTCTGGCTTGGTGCTGGCGCTACTGCTGCCGCCACCGCCCTCTTCCTTGAGAGACACCTTGTTATGATCCGAGTTACTTTCCACTTGCATCTACTATAATGTGCTCCGCTGGTTATAAGTCATAAAGTAACCATTCCGTGAGTTGGTAAGCAAAATGCTACTAGTACACCTCTATTGACTCTGCCTTAAAGCCCATCTTTACAAGAAGATTCTTTGTGGCTTCGCGATGATCCCCCTGGAGTATTATCTGGCCCTCCTTGAACGTGCCTCCTGTGCCTATGGTCGTCTTGAGCTGCCGGGTAACCTCCTTGATGTTCTTATCATCCTGCAGACCAGAAATTACTGTCACCGGCTTGCGGAATTTTCTAACGTCCTTTGTAATCACTATGTTAGTTTCGCCTTTCTCGATCTCTCTGATCAAGTCATCCATCGAATCAAAATCGGACACTGGGATTACCATTGTAGACCCTGCTTTTGAGCGTTTTTATTAGCGGAGGGGAAAAAATAGTAGGTCATGGGCGCTCGTCTACCTGTACTGGGATCTGGAGCTGGCGCCCGTAGCGATTGACAGTCAAAGTCAGACGATCGTCCACGCGTTTTTTGCGTACGTGTGAGGCTATCTGCGAGGGATCCTCCACCCTGTTGCCATCAATCCCCTCGATGATGTCACCCTTTCTCAGTCCGGCATCGTCAGCAGGACTGTATGGCTCTACCTGGGCAATGAGCGCCCCTTCGGTAACGGGTAGCCCGTAGTAGCGGGCTAGCTGTGGAGTGACCTTCATCGACGCGACGCCTATCCACGGTCTGGCAACCTTGCCCTTTTCAATCAGTTCCTTGAGTATCGACTTGGCAGTATTCACAGGAACTGCAAAGCCAATGCCCTGTGCATATGGCATGTTGGCGGTGTTGATTGCAATCACCTGACCCTTTGTGTTGACAAGCGGCCCGCCAGAGTTGCCAGGGTTGATTGCGGCATCAGTCTGGATCAGGTCAAGCACCCCTCCATTCCTTGCCTGCAGGGTCCGGTTCAGTGAACTTACAATTCCTGCTGTCACAGCTGGCCCTCCGGTTAGCCCAAATGGGTTTCCGATTGCCAGCACTATCTGGCCGACCTTCAGGTCGTCCGAATTTCCAAGTTCTGCAGCTGGCAGTGGCTCTTCTGCCTCCACCTTTATCACGGCAAGATCTGTGGCTTCGTCGCTTCCGACGACTTTGCCCCTCAGCACCTTGCCGTCCGTGAGGGTTACCTTGAGCCTCTCCGCGTCGTCGATGACATGGTTGTTCGTAAGTATGTAGCCCTTCTCGTCGATTACTACGCCGGATCCGACGCCCTCCACAGGGAACACCCTAAAGAGATGGTCTTGCAGTATCCTGACGCTGGCGATGTTGACTACGCTCTTGCTGACCTTTTCCACCGCGCTCACAAGCACGTCTTCGGGAACGGGTATCATGTCATTGTATTGGAAGTCAGAGTGTAAATTGACCGGCTATTTGAAAACCCGGTCACAGCGTTTGCTTGCCCATACCCATCCTTTTTTCTGATAAAAGGTTTACATAGCGATTTAACGCATCAGATCAAGAGACTGTTGCATATGCCTATACGATGGCGTTGCTTAAAGTGTAAAATCGACCTGAGCGGAGAGGGCGCCTCCAGGCACTACCTTGCGTATCCAAAACACAAGCTCGTAAAGCTGCCACCCCCGCCAAAGCCGGCTTCTTCTACTGCTAGTAGTATCGACAACAAGGAAATGACTGCCTGATTCTATCAGAAGAATGAACAATAAAGAAGTAAAAAAAGTAAGGCTGTCATCAGCTCACGATGACTGTTCCAACCATGTTCGGGTGGACCGCGCAGTAGTACGGGAATTCGCCTGCCTCTTCAAACGTATGCTCGAATGTCTGCTGAGGAACCATCAAAGGGTTGAGGTTTGGTGAAGAATCGAACTTGCCATCCGGTTGAGCGTTAGTGCCCGAGGTTACCGTGTGCGGCGTGGTATCGTCGTTAGTCCACCTTACGGTGTCACCCACGCTGGCCTCAACAGGGTTTGGATCGTACGCATCAGTGGTCTTGCTTGACGAACCGGGTGTTATCGAAACTTCGATTGTGCCTCCCCCGCCTTCACCACCTGGGCCCGCCGCGGGAGCTCCGGGAGCAGGAGGAGGTGGTGGAGTAGTTGTTGTTGTTTCTGTCTGGTTGTCTGCTGGTCCTGCTGCTGTCTGGTTGTCTGCTGGTCCTGCTGCTGTCTGGTTGTCTGCTGGTCCTGCTGCTGTCTGGTTGTCTGCTGGTCCTGCTGCTGTCTGGTTTCCTGTCTCGTTTCCTGTCGGTGCAGTCGTTGTCTGGTTGTCGGTCACATTGCCTGCAGGTGCGGCCATTCCGTCTGTAGCGTTGGGCGCTACCGGCGCAGTTGGAGCAGCAGGCGGTGATGGTGCAGTAGGTGCTCCACCATCAGTTTCAGAGGGCAGTACGGACTGCCTCACACCGTTCACTTCCCCTATCAGCGCAGTAACAAACCCATAGATCGGCATGCCCATGAAGTGGTTGTCAGTCATTTCATGGTCCACGTTGATGGTTATGACCATGCCTGTGCTTTCTATCGTGATTGGAACGTTTTCCCACTGCAGGTTGTCGTTGAGGTAGACGTTCGCAGAGCCAGAAATCTCAAAAGTACCATCTGGAGAAAGCGTTGCCTGCGCAAAAGCGGTCTCATTTCCGGCTTCCGCTGGAGCAGTCGCGTTCGGTGTCATCGCAGGAGGTGCAGTCGTTGTCTGGTTTCCAGTCACATTGCCTGCAGGTGCGGCCATTCCGTCTGTAGCGTTTGTAGTAGCAGTAGTAGTAGCGTTGCCAGTCTGGTTGCCGCCAGTAATGACCTGCAAGAAACTCTCTACAGTAGTCTCGTTGCCTGCATCTGTTGCTGTGGTGGTGTTCCCGTCAGCAGCATCAGTCATGTTGCTGTCACCTGTAGTAGCATTAGATATGCCAGTCTCGCCCGTTCCTGCGGTAAAGTTGTCAATAAGCACAGTATGGAAATCGCTGCCATCAGGCTTTGACATCATCATGTTGATCTCAACCCTCCTCACTTCACCGTCAATGACATCGATGCTCAACCTGCCACCTACCACTTCCGCAGAAGCACTATCCCCACCTGCAGGGTCAGATATGACGCTGGCTATCAGCCCCCTGGTGTAAAACGTATCGATCTCACCTGTCGCTGTAGCGTTCGTTCCACCAGCATCGGGGGTAGCAGCGGTAGTCTGGTTGTCCATATCAGTGACATTGCCAGTGCCAGGGACGGTAGTGGTGGTGGTAGTTGTAGCATTAGTAGCATTACTAGTCGGTGCCGTGAAATTGTCTGTCGGGGTTGTGCCAGTAATATTCTGCCCGGCTACTAAAGAATAACCGGCCATGCTGAATGCTAAAGTGCCAAGCACAACAACTATTGCAAATGCTCTTACAAGAGTCTGGTACTGCGTTCTAATTCACCGAAAGGGCACGTCATTTTATAAGATTTAACAATTGCAGATGCAAAATAGAAAACCAGATCATATCAAAAAAGTCTGAACGGACACTTTCCAGATGTGTCCTATGAAAATTGTATAGAACTACAGGTATTGCTATGGACGATATCGGGCCGCAAAAGTATCCTCCTCGCTTGATCCCAGATCCTGCTTGAACTGGCTGCTGATAAGCATGCCGTACACCACCAAGTCGCGTGACATCATCTGCAGGCGCTTTGCTATCCTAGAGTTTACGATCTTGCCATCGGAAAAATCCTGAGGTCCGTTTATAGACACACCGTAGGGGAGGCTCCATCCATAGCACTGGCGCACAGCAGTACGCATCTGGTCCATCACGGTCAGTCCCTTCTCATGTGATGCAACGATGTAGCCAAAGAGTTTGCCTGCAAACTCTTCGTAAAAGTAGTCTAGAAAGTTCTTGAGCGCGCCCGACATCGAGCCATGGTAGTCCGGTGACGCAAGAATGATTGCGTCAGCCCACGCTACTGCTTGGCTTGCCTGCTCCACTTCTTTTGAGGTCGGTGCATTGGGATCATAGAGCGGCATGTTGTCTACTTCCCGGAGCCGCACTTGCGCTCCGTGCTTTTTTGCATGTTCCAATGCTATCTGGAGGGCCTGCTTGCTGTACGATCCATGGCGTATGCTCCCAGCCACTCCAAGGACATTAAATGTTGTTTTCATCTTGTCTTACTATCACCTCTGCGAGATTAATTGACCGGTTATGATTCAATACGGTCACCCTGTAATCATCGCTATCATTATTTGTTGACCGCATATTTCTCTGGCAGGTCGAGCAATATTAGCTCTGTAGGCTTGTCTGCCCGTATAGATATAGCGCTTTCTTTTTCGACCATGGCTGCATCTCTTGTACTCATCGAGTTATTATTCAGATCTATCTGGCCTTCAATAACAAAGACATATGCCTTGCGATCATTTGCCAGTGCGTGCTCCACATTGCTTCCTGCCGACAGAGAAGAGACATAGATCGCCGCGTCTTGGTGGATGTGGAGGGCATGGTCGTTGTTTGTTCCCTCGGGCACTATGACTGGCAGCAGCTTGTTCGCCCTGTCTTTTTTGTCAAACTTGCGCTGCTCCCATGACGGATCGAGCCCGCGCTTGTTTGCAAATATCCATATCTGCAATAGCCTCAGCGGTTTTTCCTTTGAGTGGTTGTACTCTGAATGCATTATCCCAGAGCCGGCAGTCATCCTCTGGACCTCTCCTGCTTGTATCAGCCCGTGGTTGCCCTGATTGTCCTTGTGCTCCAGCTCGCCGTCGACCACATAGGTCACTATCTCCATGTCCCTGTGCGGGTGGAACCCAAAGCCTGTCCCCGGCTTGATAGTGTCATCGTTGAAAACGCGCAGCGGCCCGAAATTCATCTTGTGTGGGTTCTGGTAGTGAGCGAAGGAAAAGTGCCAGTAGGTAGAGAGCCAATCCTCTTCATGATGGTAGTGCGAGGATGATTTGATTATGTTTATCACAGGTTTTATTGCCCCGCTCGTTATTTAAGCCTGGTAGCAATTCCCCGCCTAGTTGGTTTACCCCATCCACCTTGGTAAGCCATGGCTAACTACGATGTGCAGGTTTGCAAACGTCTTGTCTCTTGACATCAATTGGGACTAGTACTCTTTCCTTCATCGCTTTTCTCAAAATCTAGAAGTTCTTCAAGCTCTTTCTGCCTTTCCTTGTACAGCCGAAATTTTCGTAACCATTTTGAAAAGACCATCCACTGTCTGATGCCTACGCCAAGCCATGCTAGGAAAACAGCGCCTCCTATGATTGGGATGTATACCCCAACACCAGCAATTGATTGTGACAGAAGGCCAAGATATGCGATTATCGGTACGATGACGACAAACGAAATGACCATCATGATTATTATCTTCCTGTTAAACTCCAGCTGGCGGATGACATTGTCCAGCATCTCTGGCAAATGCTCAGGTTCCGTCGCTTTCTTGCTGCTACTGCCGTTGTCAGTCATGTCACTCATCAATCGATCCTCCGCTTCTCTCAAGTATAAAGAGGGCGATAGCTGTCCTACATGCCTTCATTTCTTGTCTTCACTCCTTGGAAATAGAAGTTCATAAGGTTCGAATATTTTCTTTGCAATCTCTTTCCCCTTTTCTGAAACCCTGTACTTGATTATCCTGTTCTGCTCGCCCCACGGCTCTTCGAACCTGATTATCAACCCCTTCTCAACTAGCTCATCGACAATTGGTTTGTGCTGGACATTGTTCAGCCGGCAATAGCTCATTAGCTGGCTTTGGTTGAGCTCCCCGTGCTCGCTTAGTTGCATTATTATGTCCATTCTCATGTAAATTCTATCTCGGTGTGCGTGTACCAATTTGACTCAATTGCCGCAGGCATTTTGATGCATGGCTAACACAGCCCTTTATTCGTTCAAGCACGCAGTCTAATAAGCATGCACGTAACTAAACTACGTAGGATGGGTAAACAAGGGTTAAAACAAAAAATCAGATTATTCTTGTCATGGTCAACAAGACTGCCATAGTGATCGCATCGATTGTAACAATCACTGGTGCTGTCGTGGCTACTTACTTTCTGTCCGGCAGCACGAATAGTGAGGCGGAGGGATCTCGAAATTCAATACAACAGCCCATCGTTACATCCATCCCTGAGAATTCAACAGTAGTAAAAATAGTCGCCAACTCTGGAAGCAATTCGTTCAGCCCGAACCCTGTTGAGATCAAAGTCGGCGAGACTGTGACGTGGCTAAACGATGATTCTGGCAGGCATACTGTAACTGCAAAGGATGGCGTTTTCGAATCCGAATTAATGGGAAAGGGACAATCATTTATCTACACTTTTGACAGAGAAGGCGAGTATTCGTACTTTTGCGAACCCCATCCAAACATGGTGGGCACAGTGGTGGTGACAGAAAGCTAATGCAAAGTGCATCCAAATCTCGTCCGCGGGGAGCAACAATAGCTGCAACTGTCAACATAATCGTCGGAGTGGCCGGACTTGTTTTTGGAATTGGGTTTATTGCCCAAGACGCCCTATTGCATCCGCTCATAGAATCTACCATTGATGATCTCCCACGACAAAATCTATCTGCTGATCAGGCTTCCATACCGGGCTTCGGCATTGCACTTGGAGCTGCATTTATTCCCATAGCCATCGTCACATTTATCGCGGCATCTGGGATGCTGAATGGCCGACGATGGGCTTGGACCACCACTCTAGTGTTGTCAATTATCAGCATGGTATGGTATGCATTTACTGTTGCCATTATTCCCAGTAATGGTGGCAGGACACTCGGTGTCATCATAGGTGCAGTAACCATCTACCTCCTATACAGACCACAGGTCAAGGCATATCTTGGAAGATGAGATGACGAGGACAGGATAAAATCTGAAAAAGGGTACATTTCATCAGTTTGACTCATGGGCGGCAACAAGACAAGGATTCCAGCATAGTAGGAGACAGGTCAGGATAACAACTCTTCTTTTTGTTCAGGAAGATCGAGAAGCGAGTTCATGATCATGAAGAGGAACTGAAGAGACCCTACAATCGAATTGCCAATGCAGTCCAGTAGCGTTGCAGAGCATGAACACAAGATCACGGTCATCAAAAGGTCATCAGAAATTGAATTTGGACAAACCTTTCATCTAGATATGTCTGCTCGATCCATTTCGGCAAGCCTTGGCCCACTGCCGATTGCAAACCTTTTGCCAATTGTTGTTAACGGACAAGCCTCGCTTCTAACCATGATCTGGAATACACTCTGTACGTTATACATATACATACCCGATGACTCGCGATGTTTAAGGAATTACAGCTATTGCCACCCACATCATCAGTGCCACAAAGAAATAGAACAGGACTGTGAGGTTGGCAAACAGGCTTTCCTTTGGAGTAAATTTGTCCATAGGTGCATCATTTTTTTCGTCAATATACGCCTTGTATACAATCTTCGATAGCCACAAACTGTCTGCCAGGATCTTGCTTTCTCTCGCCAGCTTTTGATATGGGTCATGTAGTGAATACCGGTTGAATAACACTTGGTTAACTTGGTGGAAATGACGGCCAGTTCGTCCACCCAAGCGGGATTTCAACAGAACGGGGTGGCGACTACGTTTACGTGTCCGACTCCAGCACAAACAAGATTCAGAAATTTACGGCAGATGGCACATTTGTTTCGCAGTGGCCTGCGACCAGTCTGAAAGCGCTAGCCACAGACCCGCAGGGCAGCGTATACTCGATTGACCAGAATACGGGCCAGATCCAGAGGTTCAGCTCAGACGGCCAGCAAATGACGCCTCTGACCGTTACGACAGATCCGTCGCGCTACAGCCCACTCGACATATCCATAAATGCCAACGGCGACATTTATGTATCAATACAAAATAGCGGAATTCAAAAGCTTGACAGCCAGGGCAAACCAGCCGGCGAGATATCATTTACTGCAGAAAGCGTTGGCAACTTTAGGACCTTGGCCGGGATAGCGATCGATCCATCAAACAATGCTGTTTATGCGCTTGATGACGCCGACGACAGAGTCCAAAAGTTTACATTAGATGGGGAGTTTGTTTCGCAGTGGTGGACCACGGGCCTGACGGGCCAAGCTACAGACATTGCAGTCGACCAAGACGGAAACGTCTATGTGCTCGGTGGGAATGTCGCCAAGTTCACAGGGGACGGGTCTCTTATCGGTAGCTGGGGCTCACAGGGTGACGGGGACTGCGAGCTTCAAGGCCCAATGGCATTGGCAATTGATTCCCGCAATGTGGTATACATAGCAGATTCTGGCAACTATAGAATTCAGGCTTTTTCACCGGATGGAGTATATCTTGGCCAGTGGCCTGTCGGCGACTCGGGAGAGGCGACAGGTCAGCAGGTCTAGCCTATAGACATCGCAGTTGATTCGATAGGCAACATCATGGTCTTGGGAGCATTTACAGATACAGTTGAAAAATTCACAAATGAAGGCAGACTGATATCGAGATTGGATTTGTCCCGGAACACTCGGGATCCGACAGGTTTTCCAGTGAATGCCTTCAGAATAGCGATAGACGGAGACGACAACCTGTACGTGGGATATTTCGATGGCGCCGTGCACAAGGTTGACTCAAACGGGACACTTCTTGCGCGGATAAGCTCTCCAGGCTCTGGCGACGGTCAAGTATTCTTTCCAACCGGAATAGCATTCGGCAGCGATTCCACCGTGGTCTACATAGCGGATGGAGGAAACACAAGTGTTGATGTATTTGCTCTGGACACCACCACAATTCCGGAATTCAGCGGCCTTGTCGTCGCCCTTGTTTTGGCTGTTTCTATAGTGGCGGCGACAATTGCGGCATCACAGATGCCCAAGTTAGGTGGTTGGAGCGGCCGTCACAAAATGACCTGATGGATTAGTACGACAAATTCGGTCTAAACAGCGAAGCTCAAGAGCAGCCCAAGAGAATCTCTTCCACAAGTACGGTATCAATAGCTCCAACTTTGGCAATCCCTCGCCCATCCTTTGTCGGTGTGTGTGGGCGGGGTTGTGCCAGCAAAGATGGCAGCTTGAAGTACCTCCTTCGAGAGGAGACGTTACCAATAGCATTAGTATGTAAAGAGGTCTTCTTTATTTTGTGATTACTATATTTGGACTAACTTTGCCAAGATATTGCTCAAACCTGTCGTATTTGACTGCTTCATACAGTATTGTAAATAGCACCTGCTCTGACATTTTGGATAGTCTTCCTACGTCTTCTCTGTATGCCTCAAAGGATTCATGTTCCTTCCTGCCCAGGAATATCTCCTTTATCTTGTGGCCAGCAAGTGCTGCTTCAATAAGAAACCAGACATCGATTCCCCAACCTTCAGGGATCCCGTTTCTTATCAGTATGTCGTTCCATGCGCGCATGCTTGCGCATACCTCTCCACTCAAAGGTTGCTCGATATGCGATAACTCTGGAAAGAATACCGAGAGCATAGGCAATGCTACGAGCTTGGTCACTGCGGCGTCTCTTGGATGCCTTTCATAGCAACCTCTTGTCATGTCATATCCTTCCTTTAGAACCGGTTCAACTAGCAAGTCTACCCACTGGGCCGTCAGGTTTCTGATGTCTGAATCTAGAAAAAGCGCGACATCTGCATTCCTTCTCTTTGCCACTTCCAACCCTGCCCTCATTGCAATCCCTTTGCCAGGGAATTTCCTTATTGGTTGCATTATAACTTCGGTCGCTCCTGCCCTTTTCGCTATTTCAACTGTACTGTCGTTAGAAAAACCGTCAACTACAATTATCTCAGGATGGTAGCGGCTACCCTTTGCTGCATCTATCGCTTTTTCAATAGTATTTTCACAGTTCATGGTGCAAAAGATTACACACACCTTGTTGCTACCATTGGTGTGGTAATCGGTAACTGCCAGCTTGTTGTGTGCGTAAAGTAGTGGTTCTGCAATAGCTGGCGAGGAAGAAGTGATCGAATAGGCCATATTTGGAAGAGAATTTAGTTGAACAGACAAGCAAGGTCACCATTATTAGATTTGCAAAAGAAATATTTAGCCATTACTCACAGCTTGTGTGTGACCATACTATGAACCTGTCCTTTGAAAGGTATTGGCGTTAATTCCTTCTTGGTACCACATATTCCAAAATTTCATCACGACATTCTGCATCATTTTGGGTTTCTCTACAACTGGCCAGGGGTCACTTGCTTCCATAACACAAAGTTCCAACTCTGGCACGTCTTGTTGTTTTGCTTCTGTTGAATTAGAACTACTTGGTGTACGATTGAGCATCACCACGGGTCTCAAAATATGCCTTGGTTCCTTGAGAAGATACGCACGACATGGCACTCGCAAAAATAGAATAGAAGACCCGTTTTGATATCTGAATGCCAGGCGGACATACTCGCTCCTTTTCCTTAAACATCGAAATGCAAAAGAAAGAGGGAGGATCAAGGAAGCCGCCGCACTTTTTCACGAAGTAGCGGTCTGCCCCTTGGTCTTAATTCCCATCGCTTTCGCCTGCATTACAAACTTCGCGATTCCGAGAGCGGCGATCCAGAGCCCAAGTCCCAATCCTATGTAGGGACTTGCACCGGACATCGTCGCCATCTCTTGACCCAGGGCACTGCTCTCAAGAATCGGCACCATTCCGACAACTGTTGCCAGAATTCCATTGGCTACAAGCAGAGCAGGGATAAAGATGGATTTCTTGTTCCATGACACGAAGAAAGCCGCAGTAGACAGCGAGGCCGCTACGCCGCCAAAGAGGACTGCTCTAGTCATGGGATCGATCGGAATGAAGCCTCGATCCTGCGGCACTCCGAATTGGCTTGTCATTGTCGCTGCAGCACCTGCGTCTGCTCCGTAGACAAGAAGCAATGCAAGCGCGGCGATGACGAGTCCTTCAGCAACCCGGATTCTTGCTCCTGACACCAAGAAACCGGTCACCACAACAAATGACGCGGATAGCAATAATAAATTTAACTTTTCAACAGATTCACAGCATTTCCCGTGGAATTAGACTGCAGTTTTCGCATCAACTTTCCTCAAACTCTGTCTTGAATTTCCAGGTAATTCGCAACATTCATCGTTTGGGTAAGGATTTTGCAGATAGAAAACTACAATATTCGGGTTAATAGAGCGTAGATAAGCAATCATAAAAAACAAAAAGGGATTTGGGGCGTCTCACGGGTCAGCGAATTATTCTACCGTGATCATGCTCTATGTGCTCTTCAAGGTCCAGCACGCTCGAAAATGACTTTGAGCACTTCCAGCACGAGATTCGAGGTCTGGGCATCCTTGGATTCTTTATTTTGTATTGAAAGGACTTGTGAGATGCTGGTTGGTTCCATTTGACCACGCTATCCTCTGACATCATTTCGAAGGATGTCGCCTCCGATTCTTGATCTTAAAATGCAGATCCCAAATATTTATCGTTCTCGCATACTGTAGCAACATGCCTTGACGCCAGACTTGCGTTTGGTCCTTTTCTTCCAATTCAAATAGGAAATGGCCTATCTAGTAGAGAGAATTTCACTGACTTCATGTTCCGTTTCTTCTCTGTGCTTCTCAGCAACTATTTCTGCATCTATGAAAATGATGCAGTTTCTGCAAAAGAATCGTTCAGGCTTTCTCCCGTAGCGGTCATAGGGAGGATAGGGCTTTTGTTCACGCTTACGGACGTCAGACGTTAGTTTCCAAACTTGTGCTGCTTCCGACATAGTTTGTCACCTACGCAAGTCAGCAGCCTTATCATAATGCAAATCTCATATTTAGCTCTTATCTTATAGGCAAAGTTGAACATTCAGGCATGCTGCTGAGCGATAAGAAATCCCAAATAGTAAACAACTTATTTTTTCCCTAACCAGATAGTAAAACAGTGATGGCACATGAATAGTAAGAAGATCGTGCTGACAAGAACCACTGCTTTAGTGGCAGCGGTCCTAGCAGTCCTGTCTACTACTGTTCATGTGGCATACGCAGCTAGCACCAAGCTCGCTCCAGGCTACGAAGAAATCCTAACACTCGCCCAAGAACGAGTGGAAGTTGCCTCACAACCAGATGCGTATGGTCCCGGCGTTCCATTGATCAGGGATGCAATGGGCATGCTCCCATGGATTGGACTGGCGACGGGCTTGGCTCTAGCAGCCACTATAGCAGCGAAGGTCTTAGTAGCAAGGATAAGGAGCGATACATTACTCGCTCAATAGAATATTTTTTTGGCTGCATGATACATACTCACGATATGTTAACAATATTTTTTGTCGCAGGCTTGCAACGATCCTGACAAATCCAAACCCGTGGAAAGTAGCTTTATTGCGAATATTGTCAGATCGTTTGTCCAGATCCAACTCTTGGCTCTCATCGACCAAAATCTAAATAAGCCTGTTACACACTAGATGTTACTAACATAGGTGAAAAAATCTATGTCGGCGCAACAGCAAGTTCCTGTAGTCGTTTTGAAAGAAGGAACTTCTGAGACAAAGGGAAACCAAGCGCAGCGAAACAACATCACTGCAGCAAAGGCAATCGCTGAAATTGTCCGTACATCGCTGGGACCCAGAGGGATGGACAAGATGCTAGTTGACACCCTTGGTGATGTGACTATCACCAACGATGGTGCAACGATACTGAAAGAGATTGACGTGGAGCACCCGGCTGCCAAGATGATGGTAGAGATCAGCAAGGCAACCGACAACGAAGTGGGGGATGGCACGACTTCTACGGTAGTGCTTGCCGGCTCGCTGCTTGAAAAGGCAGAGGAGCTGATAACAAAGAACGTCCACCCGACTGTCGTGGTCGAAGGATTCAAGAGAGCATCGCAGAAAGCAATAGAATCGCTCAGACAGATTGCAGTCAAGGTAGATCCGACCGATAAAACATTCCTGCGCAAGATAGCACGCACCTCAATGGCATCCAAGATGGTTTCAGCCAACTCCCAAGAGCTGGCAGACATTGTACTCGATGCGGTCTTGGCCGTCGCTGAAAAAACAGATGATCGCTATAAAGTTGACGTGGACAACATCAAGGTGGAAAAGAAAGCAGGCGGTTCGATACACGACACCAAATTTGTGCGGGGAATAGTGCTCGACAAAGAGGTCGTACATGGCGGCATGCCGAAGAGGATTGAAAATGCCAAGATTGCTGTCATCAACAGCCCACTTGAAATCGAAAAGACCGAGTTTGACGCCAAGATTAACATCAGCTCGCCAGATCAGATGCAGAAGTTCATCGAGGAAGAAAACCGCATGCTCAAGGCCATGGTAGACAAAGTAGTGGCGGCAGGTGCCAATGTTCTTCTGTGTCAAAAGGGAATAGACGACATTGCGCAGCACTATTTGGCAAAGGCCGGAATTCTCGCTGTCAGAAGGATAAAGGAGAGCGACATGTACAAACTTTCAAGAGCAACAGGTGCCAGGATTGTCAACAACCTTGACGAGTTGTCTGCAAGCGACCTTGGGTTTGCGAAGCTGGTCGAAGAGCGTAGAGTTGAAACAGAAAAGTGGGTCTTTGTTGAAGAATGCAAGAACCCCAAATCTGTATCCATCTTGGTAAGAGGAGGCTCTCAGAGAGTAGTTGACGAGGCAGAGAGGTCGGTGCACGACGCGATCATGGTCGTCAAGGATGTGATCGAATACCCATACGTGCTGGTCGGAGGCGGTGCTCCTGAGGCCTTGGCTTCGTTGAAGCTGAGAGAATGGGCAAGCACTCTTTCCGGAAGAGAACAGCTGGCCGCAGAGAAATTTGCAGACGGCATCGAAACCATACCCCTTGTTCTTGCCGAAAATGCAGGAATGGACCCACTTGACACTCAGGTGAACCTTCGTTCCAAGAGCAGCACAGGAAAAGCACGATATGGAATAGATGTCATCAACGGTAGAGTTACAGACATGGCTGCAAAGGACATCTATGAGCCACTTGCTGTCAAGGAACAGGTGATAAACGCCGCGACTGAAGCAGCATGCATGATACTGCGTATCGACAATGTAATAGCCGCGTCAAAAGCCAAAGAACCGTCAAACCACAGCGGGCCTAGCGGCGGTGGCGGTGGAATGGGCAATATGGAGATGTAAAAATGCTCAACAATCTCTTTTTGTTTAGGGAGGGTCGAGTTGTGATAAATGTTGATTGATTCCGACACAATCCTTGATGTCCTCGGGAACGATACTCGACGAAGGATACTGACGATTCTGTCCCAAGAGCCAATGTACTTCAATCAGCTGGCTAAGGAAATAGGTATTGGCCAACAGGCCGTACTGCGACACATGCAGACGCTTGAGGAAAGCGGATTGATAACAACATATGGAAAGAAAAGCGATCTCGGAGCCCCTGACAGGAAATACTACAAGATCGATTCTTCATTCATAGTGACGATTTCACTTTCAGAGGATGAGTTTTCGGTAACAAATCAAAGGATTGTAGAATCGCGCCGTCCAGAATCAAGGAAATTCTACAATAGATTTTATTCCATTCCCGATGACACAATATCTGCGATCTCCTGGATACAAAAAAATCTAGTCCAGATAGACAAAGAAATTTCTGACCTGGAATCACGCATAAACGACCTAAGAGCATTGAGGCAACTGTTCCTACGCCGTCTGCATGAAATAGGAATTGACAATTTTCAAGAAAATGAGCGAGAAATCCTTTATGAGATAGTGAAGAACTCGCCGAAATCCATACCCGCCCTATCTGACATGTTGGACCAAAAAGAATCCAAGGTAAGAAGCGTCATTACAAGTATGCGGAGCAAGATGAAGGCTCAGAGTGATGCAGGGGTCTTGTTTGAAGGCTTGCGCTAAGGCGGGGTTGGATCGAGTAATGCGAAGAGGTGGTCAAAATGAAAGCAAACGTCGTACACATGGACTTGAATCCTTGTGGAGGTGCCGAGCAGGTTGCCATCGCTACAATCCAGGCTCTTGTTGATCTGGACATTGATGTTGATCTAACTCTGGCCAAAAGGCCGGACATTCCAAAGCTCGTAAAAGTATTCGGGCAAGAAAGAATTGGCCAAGTTTTCAACCGGATCGGAAAGATCAACCCTCTTGGTAGCCTGATGGACACGGATCATTCTCACCAGGACTATGACATCACAGTAAACACGCATGGCGACATGCTGCCGTACTACCATCCATCATCATCTTCTTCAAGGTCGAACACTATCACTTATTGCCATTATCCAGTTGCAGCCGAGTTTATCTTGCAACATGACAGGGCCTATCTAGAACGCTTGGCTGATTTGAGATTAGTGCACGGCGCACATCCTTCTGATGCAAAAGCCGGCATTTGGCACGAACTTTTGAACAAGTATATCAAGATGTTAAAGAACTCGCTAGTTATTACCAATTCGTCGTTTAGCAAGAAAGCCATCCTCAAAGTGCTAAGCAGCGATGCTCCTGCAAAGGCAGAATATCCCACAATCATTCCCCCACCAGTAAGCGTAGAAGAGTACCGAGCGGCAGCGCTCTACTCTAGCGAAAGAACAGATTCAATTCTAGCGATATCACGCATCCATCCAACTAAGAAACTGGAAAATGCGATTATGCTTGCGAGCTTGCTCAAGAAGGAAGGGATAGGCGATGGCATGATAATAGCTGGAAACCTCTTACACTATGATCGTTATAGCCATGAGTACTACCAGCATATCATGCGCATGATAGATACCTACAAAGTATCAGATTATGTAAGGCTGGAAGTTAACGTTCCTCTTGAAAGGCTCAAGTCCCTTATGAGGAGATCAAAAGTCTATTTTCATCCAATGCCTGGAGAGCCTTTTGGAATTTCTACGGCAGAGGCAATGAGTGCAGGTTTGATTCCGGTAGTGCCTGATACAGGCGGGCACACAGACTTTGTACCCAAGCAGTATCAGTTCGGCTCCATTCATGAGGCAGTTGGCATAATATCCCGTGCATTGCATGCTCCACATGAGGACAGAATAAGAATCAGTGACTCTGTGATCAGGTTTTCCCATTCAAATTATGTAAAGCAATTTCAGGCTGTCATCAAAGAGCTGAATATTGGAGCAGAGGTCCGCACCCCATCTGTGAGCAAGAACGTGTTGAAGGGTCGCCGCTCTATAGCCGCCTGATAGACGACACACATCTAAGTGATCCAGCACTCAAATACACATGAATAAGGAGGATAATAGCCAGAAGCTCAAAAGCACCTGCTAACCCTATGGATCAGTTATTTTTAACCATGGTTACGGCAGGTCCTTCTAGATATGTCTGCTTTCAAGCTTGAGAGAGAATCTGTGTGAACAGGCACTCACTAGGTCAGAGATTGATCCAAATTATTCAATAATTCAAGAATCACTGAATCCATCGACCAGTTGATATCAAATAGCCTTCATCCATCTTTTTGCTAGGCACGTCAATGGTTTGATAATCAGCGCGGGCCGTGCGCCCCCTCATTGACACAAGCTTTGTAGGAAAAACACTCGGGAAATTGTAAGAAGCCCCGAAAATCTACACCATAGAAACTTATGGAGAAATTTTTCATAGGGCAAATTGTGTCTCCTTAAATTGCTTCCAGAACATTCGCTTACATGGACATGCTTGCAGTCTCCTTTCTGCTGTTGTTGCCAGTAGGAACGGCCGCATGCCTGCTGCTCGCCGGCCCGGCTGTTGTGGAGGCGTCGCTGAACCCCGGCAACACCATCATGACTGCGAGCAACTATACTTTCCTGTCAGACACATTTTCAGCGGCTGGCGCAATAGGCTCTGTCAGCGGCGATCCAGACGATCCAGTGATAGTAACCGGAAGATGGAGCCTTGACGTGCAGGGAGGAGCCGTATCTGGTTTCTATGCAAACCTTGAAATTGTAAACGCAAGCGGCAAAGGGTACCGCACGGTAGAGCTGTCAAACCTTACTTCAAGCGAAGTAACGGTAAGTGAAAACGGCACAGCGCGGGTAGAGGGTATCTTGGATATCACCATTACAAACGGCTCAGAAAAGATGACAGGAGTTGACGCGGAAATCGCGCTTGCCAGGCTGCGCGCCTTCAACATCACTCTAAGCGAACCTGCCTACCTAACCGGCCCGATATACGGGATTGCCGACATACAGGCATTGGAGGCCGCGACCAACTCGACAGGTCTGTTGCCCGAAGGCAGCGGGATAAAGGGCGGTAGTAACACCACTCAAAGGTTTCCCCTGCCCCAGCTGCCAGACCCATTCATCAGGTAGCTATAGGGCGATCTAGTCCTGCCTTTCGATGTTCTGCAGAGGGATTGTCACCTTGGGCTCGGGCAATAGCGGCTCGGGCTGCTGCGCCCCTGCCGGTTTTTGTCCCTGAGAACCGTCTGCTGCCGGGGTAGCCTCGCTCCCAATCTGCTTGCTTCTTATGAGGAATTCTTTTAGGATCTTGCTGCGCTCGTCTCCCATCTCACTAGTCTTTACCTCAAAGACGCCATGGATGACCAGCCGGTCCTCCTTCTGATAGAGACCGACCTCAATAAGGCCGTGACCATTATTTATTATGGCATTCCTCATGCTTTCCACCAGTAGCTGCGTGTCTGGATACGGACGTGGGATGTAAGATACCACCTCGTCGATTATCGTGTCTCCATAGATCATTACTGGATTGTTTATCAGCATGTAGTTTGGCACCTTGATGAGCCTGCCGGTACGGACTGATGGTAGGCGCTCGCCGTCGCCCACTTCCATTACAGTTGTTCGCAACAGGCCAATATCCATGATATCACCCTTTGTCACGGAACCGCCGGAGGTGATCTTGATCCTGTTGCCGATCTTGATGTCCTTCGTCTTTTTTATGACAACGGTGGCAATGAGGTCAGCTATATAGTCCTTGAATACAAACGAAAGCCCGAGTGAGCTGAACACACTCAGCAGTGGCAATAGGGCAATAAGACTTGCTACTTCCATCGTTGTCATTGTTGTTCATACCAGAATCAGGTTAAGGCGTTAACTTGAAAAGTTCTAACAATGCATGAAAAAGTCTTACACTAAATTGTTAGTCTTCTGGAGCACGACCGGCACTCCACTATAACGACCTTATTGTTGTTCTCCACCACCCGGAACTTTTTCGACCCGCAAGAAGGGCATACAGGGCATGCCCTCAGACCCTTGGTCATGCCTCTGCTATTACCACCTCTGAGGGTTGGTGTCAGAGCCGGCCAGCACCTTCATCCTTTCGATGCCGCCAATCTGGTCTATAACCCTGGCAACAGCATTGGGTACCAGCAGTCTCCACTTCTTGTTTCCAGACAACATGAGGCGCCGTATGTTTGTGCCGTTGTACTCCCGCTTTCTTGAGAACTTGGGACTCTTGACTGCAATAACTCTGTCCCCGGATAGCGAGAGCGAGAGATGCTTTACAAAGTCGTTGCCCGTATAGAGCACATCAAAGGGCGGAACCATGGATCTCAAGTAGGCCATCCAGCGCGCGTTGTTTTCGTCGTTTGCAAGTGGCATTACATGGCACCTTGAGAGGTCTACCTTTGCCTCCTTGAGAGCCTCGTGTATCATGAGCATCCTTTCGCCTGCTGTGAATGGGTCCTTGTCGATATAGTTGAATTGGGCGCTACCGATGACTACTATCAGCTCATCGCATTCACTCAGGACCTGCTTTGCAAGAGCCAGGTGGCCGTTGTGGAATGGCTGAAACCTTCCAGTCATCAGGCCACGCGTCGTTATAGTCATGATGGCTTACCCAGCTTACTCTTCCACTGCTCTATTTCCTTTGCCTCTATCTTGCGGAAGATAGGCTCGATCTTGCCAAGCTCGTGTCCCGGTGCGATTGCTCGGAGGTCCTTGGCCGATTCCCACTCTTGCTGGTGCACGCTGCCTGCAAGATTTAGCTGACTCCAGATCTTTTCAGCTGAAAACGGGATAAAGGGCTCAAGCATTATCGCAAGGCTGCGCACCGCATTGACAGACACGTACAGCGTTGTGTTTGCAGTGTGCTTGTTTGCCCACGGCGCGTTGGCCTGGAAATATTGGTTCATGTAGCTGCTGAATTTCAGGATCCTCTTGAGCGCCCTGTCAATTTCGTTGCTTGCCAAAAGGGCCGCTGCTTCGTCCACAGCCGCGGCGAATTCTTTTCCAAGGGAATCGTCACCGTTAACAGTGTTTGACGACGGTTCTGGTACCTTGCCGCCAAACGCCTTTTGAGTGAACGACAGGGCCCGATTTACAAAGTTGCCAACGTTTGCGATAAGCTCGTTGTTTATCCTTTCATAAAACGAGTCAAAGTCGAAATTGAGGTCGTCCTGCGAATATGTCACAACGGAAGCGATGTAGAACCTCAGGTAATCCGGGTTGAAGGACGAAGTGAAGTCCTTCAGACCAATGTACCAGTTCCTGCTCTTCGATATCTTTTGGTTCTGTAGCATGAGGTGACCCCTTGTGGGGATATAGTCTGGCAGCTTGTATTCCGAGTCGATTCCAAGGCGCATTGCAGGCAGGAAAAGATAGTGGTGGTAAACGATGTCCTTTCCGATAAAGTGGTAGATGTCAGACTCGTTCCAGAACTTTTTTCCGTCGCGCCCCTTTCCCTCAATAAATTTCTTGAGAGACGAGATGTAGCAGAGGTGGTTGTCAAACCAGCCATAGAATACCTTGCCTTTCGCCTCCTCAAGCGGGATCGGGACGCCCCATGACAGGTCCCGGGTGATGTCCCAGTCCTGCAGCCCTTCGTTTATCCAGTTTATGACATAGTTCCTGACTTCTGGCTGCAGGCGTTCGTTGGTGGCAAGCCAGTCCTTCAGCTTGTCGCCAAAACTTGAGAGCCTGAAAAAGTAGTGCTTGCTCTCCTTCTTGACGGGCGGCCTGCTGCATATCGCGCACTTTGGTTCCAATATCTGGTCTGGAACCTTGCCACACTTTTCGCAAAGGTCAGAATACTGGTTTTCCGCGCCGCAGTTTGGGCACTTGCCAACGACATAGCGGTCTGGCAGGAACTTGTCGTCAAATGTGCAGTAGAACTGGATTACGTTCTGGTCATAGATGTGTCCGTTTTCGCGCAGCCTCTTGAAGACATACTGCACGAATTCGATGTTTTCCTTGGAACTGGTCTTGTAGAAAAAGTCAAACGAGATCCCGAGCAGGCCAAAATCCTCTTTGTCGCGCCTGTTCCACATCGCGACATAATCCTCCGGGCTCTTCTTCTCCTTCTCTGCCCTTATCAAGATCGGAGTGCCAAAGTCGTCCGTGGCACAGATATGATACGCCTCTATCCCGCTGAGCCTTGAGAAGCGGGTGAAGATATCTGCCGGGAGGTAGGTGGAGGCTATATGCCCCAGGTGTATCTCACCGTTTGCATAAGGGAGCGCGCTTGTAATGACCGCGCTTTTTTTCCTGTCCGGCACCATCTTTCAATCCATCCACTAGGATTTAATTTAACTGGAGTCTTGATACCGCCTCTGCTCTGGAGTCATTTCGTCAATCGTTATGCCCATCGCGTCAAGTGCATACCTTGCCACCTGGCCATCTATCTTTTCCGGCACGTCATACACTTTTGCATCCAGCCTGTCATGGTTCTTTGCGACATGCAAAATGGACAGCAGCTGGTTTGCAAACGACAGTGCCATCACTTCTGGCGGATGGCCATCCGCTGCTACGAGATTGGCGACACGGCCCTTCGCGATCAGGTACAACTTTTTCCCCCTGACCATGATGCGCTCGACGTTCGGCCGAACCTGTACTGGCCTCCTGCCACCTAGCGAATACAGAGATTCAACATCAATTTCAACATCAAAGTGGCCGGCGTTTGCCAGGATGGCGCCGTCCTTCATTTTCAGGAAATGCTCTTTCCTTATCACGCCCGTTTGCCCAGTGCAGGTTACAAACACGTCCCCGGAAGGCGCTGCCTCAGACAGTTTCATCACCTCAAACCCATCCATCCGGGCCTCGATTGCCCTTACAGGGTCAACTTCGGTCACGGTCACCGCGGCTCCCATCCCCCTTGCACGGGATGCCACGCCTTTGCCCACCCAGCCATAGCCGCACACGACTACGTTCTTGCCTGCAAACAGGATGCCAGTTGCACGCAGTATGCCGTCAAGAGTGCTCTGGCCGGTACCATGCCTGTTGTCAAAAAGGTATTTTGTCCGCGCATTATTGACTGCAATGACAGGGTAGAGCAGTTTTCCCGATCTTTCCAGTGCGGCGAGCCTCTTTACTCCAGATGTGGTTTCCTCCGTGCCACCCAGTATCGTCCCACTTGCTTTCTTATTCCGATGAGCCGCGGTGTGCAGGTCACCTCCATCGTCGGTCACTATCAAGGGCCTGAATGCAAGTACGTTACGGATGCATTGCAGGTATTGCGCTCTTGTCTCGCCGCGCCAGGCATAGACGTGCATTCCCTGATCATAGAGAAAAGCCGCGACATCGTCCTGCACCGACAGCGGGTTTGCAGAGCAGATTGCGATTTCGGCCCCAAGCCTCTTCGCTGCCATTGCAAGCACAGATGTCTCTCTTGTAACGTGCAAACAGATTCCAAGCCGCATTTCAGCAAGCGGTTGCACACGCTCGTTTTTCGCAGCTATCTTTTCGATGATCCCCATACGGCGCGCAGCCCATTCGAACGACTGCCTGCCTCTTGCCGCAATTCCACTGTCCGCTATCCTGCCTGGCACATGTTTTCAAAAAATGCAGGAGGAATAAAACCTACTGGCTTTCGTATTCTTCTCTGTACTTGGCCCTTCCCCTTCTCATAACAGCAAAGAGCGCAAGTATCACGGCTATCCACACGGCTGAGAACATTATGTTGTTGATGCTGACATAGAGGTACGGCGTTGCTTCAATCAAGTCCTCCTGTATGGTCTTGAGCGTGGCGTGCATATCGGCCATGCCCGTGTTGTATTCGGTGCTGTAAGGCTCTAGCGTCGAGATCGAGTTTGCACGTGCAATCATGTCGTCCAGGGTTCTGTGTATGAGGCCAAAGTCGGTCTTTGCGGTAGGGAATGACCACACCGGGTTGCCGCTATCTGGCAGCTCCCTCTTTGCCATTCTCACAAAGCTTGCCAGCTCTGCAGGAGTCTGGGCAGACTCTGCCCTTGCCAAGTAGCCGTTAGCCTTGTCTACAGGGTAGATAGCTTGGTGATAGCCATAGAGCCCGATCCCGACTCCAAAGACAATCAGGGCTGCGACGGCCGCCATCATGAGCCTGTACGAGGACGCCATGCAGAATCTATAGCACTCCGAGTGATATTTAGGTGTGGCGGAGCAACATTCGCCCCCATACCCCTAGAATCATCTGGTGGCAGTCAAGCTAACAGCGCCATGTTGCAGATAACCAATTTATAATAGCCAGGCTATTTACCGCACAATACAGTTGGCATTTGTAAAGGTCGCGCAGGTAGGCGAGATCAAGGAAAACGGCGGCAAGGAGATCAACATTAACGGTACGAGAGTCGCGCTCTTTTATGCAAACGGCAGGTATTACGCCATCGAGGCGCTCTGCCGCCACCAGGATGGATCGCTTGCGCCTGGTAAGATTGACGGCGAGGTGGTAGAATGTCCGCTCCATTCCTGGCACTACAACATCAGGACAGGCGAGCTCCTGGACTATCTTGAAGGGGTCAAGCTGACAACCTACAAGGTTGACGTCCGCGGAAGCGACATTTACATCGAAGTCTAGTTATCAAACAGCAGCGTGAGATGCACATAGTTCTCTGCTGTTGTGCTATCGGGAGGGGGCGCCACCATCATCGTCATCGTCATCAAAGGCAACAACCAGCGGCAGCTCTCCCACTTTACACCCATCCAAGATTCCATGCAGAGAAGAACCTAGCCGCCAGCATTGCAATATGTGCGGATGTCGGAGGCTTTTGACAAATTCATCGAGAATCTAGGGATGCTCCCCTCTCTCTAGTTGCGCCGATGCAATACACAACAATTCCTTTTGCAGCCTAGCAAAGGTAAAAAGCCCGGGCGGACCGCAAAATTTGCAGTGAAGTTATACAACACGCTGACCCGGCAGGTCGAAGAGCTGCAGCCGCACGACGACAAAACCGTGAGGATCTACGTCTGCGGAGTCACAGTCTATGACAGCTCCCACATTGGCCATGCGCGCACAGTCATTGTGTTTGACACCCTGCGGCGGTATCTCTTGTCAAAAGGATACAAGGTAATATTTGTCCAGAATTTCACCGATGTTGACGACAAGATAATCAACCGCGCACGGGCGGAGGGCAAGAAGGCACAGGAAATATCTGAAAAATACATTGACAGCTATTTCCGGGATTTTAATAGTCTCAACGTAATGCCCGCCGACTATCATCCAAAGGCGACAGAACACATCGACGACATGATCCAGTTGATTCAGGGCCTGATGGAAAAGGGTCACGCATACCTGACGCTAAACGGCGTCTATTTTCGCGTAAAATCATTCCCAGGATACGGCAAGCTGTCAAGAAAGCCGGTAGAGGAGCTGGAGGCAGGCGCAAGGATCGAAGTCGATCCGTCAAAGGAGGACCCGCTCGACTTTGCCCTCTGGAAGTTCTATTCCGATGAGCCGGTGTGGCCAAGTCCGTGGGGCAAGGGCAGGCCGGGCTGGCACATAGAGTGCTCGGCCATGTCAAGAAAATATCTGGGAGATACGTTTGAGATCCACGGCGGCGGCCACGACCTTGTTTTCCCCCACCATGAAAACGAGATAGCACAGTCAGAGGCATACACGGGCAAGCAGTTTGCCAAGATCTGGATCCATTCCGGCATGGTCACAATCAACTCGCAAAAGATGAGCAAGTCGCTTGGCAACATTGTCACCATAGAGCAAGCCATTTCCAAGTGGGGCATGAACACGCTTCGGCTGTACTGCCTGTCCGTGCACTATGCCAAGCCTCTTGACTACACCGACAGCCTGCTCAAGGAATCTGCGCAGAGGTGGCGCCAGATAGAGACGTGTGCCTACGAGTTGCGTTCTGCTGTTGGAAGCGGTGGCGAAGTGGATGCGGTTCTCAAGCTATGCGAAGAATCGGTCAGGGCGTTTGAAGCGGCAATGGACGACGACATGAATACGTCGCTTGCGCTGACGGAATTCATGAAGATGGTTACAAAGCTGAACCAGTACGCTGCAGCAGACAAGCTTACAAAGGACATGGCCGACGCCGCATTGCCAACCTTCAACAAAATAATGGATATCCTTGGACTCCAGACAATGCAGGCTAGCGAGCAGGAAAGAGAAGAAATAGAGCGGATGGTGGCCGATCGCAACAGGCTGAGGTCGGAGAAAAAGTTCAAAGAAGCAGACGAGCTTCGCAAAAAGCTGCTTGACCGCTCTATCGAGCTACTTGATCACAAGGGCAGGACCGTCTGGGTAAAGCGAGAACGACATGAGTCGTAGGATATTGATAGTCAATTTTCACTCTTTTGTGCATCTTGTTGCACTTCAGAGCTAATGAGTCCGTATGGTGCCGGATTATGAGCCAGCATGAAGATACTGGACGGTAAGCGAATGGGTTCAGTAACCGTATTTGAGGACACTCTCATGCTCGCCGAAGTGTTCGGCGATGTCATAGTCAACAGCGGTCACCTCGAGCTCAAGGGCAAGGTGCTTGGCAACCTCTTTATGCGCAAGGGCACCTGCAGGATGCTAGGCATTATCCGGGGAAATCTAGTGAACGAGAGAGGTGATGTCGAGGTGTTTGGAACCGTGCACGGCAAGCTGATAACAAAGAGTGGATATACCTATGTCAACCCGGGGAGCAAGGTAGGTGCAATCGAAAATGCGCCACCTGAGAGAAAAGTAGAGTACAAGGAAGAAGCAGTCAAGAGTCGCACTTAATTCCGAGCTTTTTCCTGCTGTATCTTGTCAAGGTCCTTCTGTAGCGCCTCGATAGTCTTGGGTATCTCTTTTTCGGCGCACTGCAGGCAGATTTGCTGCAGTGAAAGTGGATACGTAAAGTACTTTTCGTTAAGGGGAATGTCGCGCTTGCACGACACGCACTTTTTCATCTTGTACGGGTCAGTGTTTTTTATTATCAAATCAAACCTCAACCACTTCGCCCTGGTCAGGAGCTCTGGCGTCATAGCCGTACTTTTCCCGGATTTCTTCTGCAAACTTGATGCACGAAGGTCCATCGCCGTGCACTGTTAGCACCTTCGGGTTTCCTTTGACGCGATCGAGGATTTCAAACAGCTCGCTCCTGCTGTTGTGTCCAGAGAACTCAAAGCGCTTGACATCTGCATAGCATTTCGTTATCTTGCCGTCAAAATTGGCGACGCGCTTGTCAAGGAGTATCCTGCCAGGCGTCCCTTCTCCCTGGTATGACACAAGCGCAATGCCGTTCTTTTCGCTCTGCGCGATCTGCTGCGTGTAAAATATTGCCGAGCCGCCCACCAGCATTCCCGCTGGCGAAATTATCACGCACGGCTCGTTTACAACCTTTTTCCTCCTGCTCCACCCCTGCACCCATTCGGCCTCGCCTATGGCGCGCTTGAACATGTCGGGATCCCTGAGGAACGCAGGGTGGCGGCTCATTATCTGGTTTGCCTTCAATGCCATGCCATCCATCACGACCTTGTGCTTGAAATTGTAAGCCTTGAGCACGCAGGCGATCTCTTGCGCCCTTTCCACCGAGAATGACGGGATGAACGCCGTGCCCCCGCGCTCTACGATGTCATTGACGAATTCCAGGAGGTCCTTTTCGGCCTCTTCTCGGGGCTGCTGCTCGTTCTGTGAATACGTGCTCTCTATTATCATCAGGTCGATTTCGCCAAAGTCGAGGTCGGCAGGTCGCAGCAGCTTTGACCCGCGGGTGTTGATGTCGCCGGTGTAAAACACCTTCTTGCCTTCGTGTTCCACTATTACAGTAGAGCCGCCTACGACATGTCCCGACTCATGGAGCGTCACCTTGGCGTCATTAACCATGTACGGCTCCCGGTATTGCAGGTTCTTGGATGCCTTTAGCATGGTCATAAGGTCAATGTATTCAAAAGGAAGGTAAAACCCGGATAGCTTGATCATGTCTTCAATCAGCAGTTCTGACAGCTCAAACGTCGGAAGCGTGCCCAGCGCTGGAATGTCCGTGTTGCCGGACAGATAAAGCGACGGAACGAAACCTGAATGATCGAGATGTGCGTGAGTGATAACTACTGCGTCGACTTCTCTTGGCTTGATGTGCATTGGAAATACAGGCTCCCTCTTCAGGAGGACGCCATAATCCATCAGTATGTTGGTGTGGTCACAATTGACGAGAAACGCTGAGCGGCCGACCTCTTTGGCCGCTCCCATAACCTTTACTTTCAATTTATTTTTACAATAAAGCTCGGTCGACACTTGTTTTAAATCTTGCTAAAAAGGGTTTAGCGACCAAAGATCTGACAAAACCCTAAGCAGTGTTGTCCCACTGCACCTGCCACATCGGCTCCGGTGCTGCAGCGTTCTCAAGCTTTTGCAGGTAGCCGTAGCCGCACTCGTCAAGTACAGATTCAAAGTCGTAGCGCTCCACCGGCTTTCGCTCTTTCTCGACCTGCTTTCTCAGGGCCTCCTTCACCACAGTGGCTCTGGCAGGTTTTGCATACACGTACCAAAAGTTGTGTGCGCCTCGCATCTTGGCAAGCTCGGCTCTCTTGCTGTCAGGCATTTTCGTGTAATACCGGTTCATTATCTCGGTGTTGACATCTTCCCACGACGGTGTCCTCCACCAGGCGACTCTCTGAAAGCCGTGACCGTCAAATTCTGCTGCCAGGCTTATGCCTTGATCAAGCGTCGTCACGATGACGTCGGTGCTGCGCGCCACGGGGTCGCGAAAGTCCTGCCCGGGCTCCATCCAGCCGACAAAGATCAGATCATATTTCTTGTCGATCCAGTGTGCATCAGCGATGCTGATATAGTCAGGCTTGACGATGCCAAGGCCGTAAAATATGCCGGCCTCCTTTTCGATGCCTTCCGCGTTTGGCAGGAACTCCCTCATTCGCGCCAGAAATTCGCCATACCCGCAGCCGACATCAAGGTATTCCGGATTTGCCGCTACTGCCTTCGCAATGGCGGCGACGCGCAAAACGTCGACCTTGCGATATGCAAAATAGGTACCTGAAAAAAACGGAAAGCTGTACCGCTCGTGGTGCGGCGAAACTGCGCCTGCACGGAACTGTGCAAGCGACTGGCGCGCTTTGAGCAGGTCTTCGATGTTAAACGGCACTAGTCAAACATCACTTCCCACAGCTTTTTCCCGCTTGACAGCACAGACAGCTCTTCCTTGTAACCATAGCCGCACTCGTCAAGCACCGACTCAAAATCAAACCTGTCATCCGGGTCCTCGCCCTTGTCAAGATGCGACACAAGACCAGATCTGACTCTGTCTGCAAGGTCGGGCCTTGCATACACGTACCAAAAGTTGTGTGCGCCGCGGAGGCGTGCAAGCTCTTCCTTCTTTTTGCCGTCGAGTGAAGGCGTATAGTAGCGGTTCATGAGCTCGGTGTTGACATCGATCCACGACGGTGTCCTCCACCAGGCAACGCGCTGATAGCCAAACTCTTCATACTCGCAGCCCCCGTTTATCCCGCACTGACCACCTGCGTCAAAGGTAGTGATGACGCACCTGGCGTACTTGGCAACAAACCTGCGAAAGTCCTGCCCGGGCTCCATCCAGCCGACAAATGCAACATCAACGGGCTCTGAAAGTCCTTCGACAGGCATGAGTCTGATATGGTCGGGCTTGACCACATTGAATGCATAAAAGATGCCGGCCTCCCTTTCGATGCCTTCCGCGTTTGGGAGATATTTGCGCACCTTCCCAAGAAAGTCCCCGTAGCCACAGCCGACATCGACATAAGTCGGGTTGTCGGAAACGGACTTGGCAATTGTCACCACCCTTTTCACATCCACCTTGCGGTAGGTGAAATACGATCCCGTGAAAAACGGAAAGATGTAGCGCGCGTGGTGCGCAGGGGGCTTGCGATCCAGAAACTGGAGATAAGCTTTGTAGGCGCTCTGCAGGTCCGAAATCGCAAAGGGCATCGAGCTTTTTGTTCCGCTCCAATCATATAATACTTCTAATTTTCCTCTAATTCCAGCACAATTTTACCAATATAACACCGTTTGAAAAATCCCAAAAGGCTTATTAAGTTCGGTTTTCACTTTGGTGTTATGGTTAGGAAATTTGATGACTGGTGGAGAACCGTACCAGCTGACTTGAAGGAAAAGGCTCGCAAGGGCGACGAACAAAACAAGCCATTGCTAAATCAGGTTAACTATGTCCTTCTGCATCTTCACTTGCAAGGCAAGCACGATGCCAAGCCAACTCATGAAGAGCTCAAGGACTGGCTACACAGCGGCCAGGTAGACGTTCTCCGCATGAACAAATAGGAAATTTTCTTTTCTCTCTTTTTCCTTTATTTTGTCCGACAACTTTTAGCGTCTAGCTTGCCCGCTTGTTGATTGCTTGATGTGTTTTGTTATAACAGCGTTTTGCCGTACCCATAGGGTTTAAATAGTTTCGAACAATACTGACGTGTAAGTGAATTTAGATGCCAATTGCTATACTTCCAGACGTCGATGAGCAAAGATGCATTGGCTGTGCGCTCTGTGTAGAGATCTGCACTGCCCTCGGCCCGGACGTTCTCAGGGTAAAACCAGTAGAAGGCTGGAAGAGGGGTAAGGCATTCGTCTTTTATCCAGAGAGATGCATTTCAGACGGTGCATGTGTAGGCGTATGCCCAACACACGCTATCTTCTGGATGAGGCCAATGGAATACACCCCAGGACAGCCAGTCCCCCTGCACAAGAACGGTGTGTTCAGCAAGGGCTGGGAAGAAGGTTAAGTCCGAAGGAAAGAAAAATTCCTTCCTTTTTTCATTTTTATTTTCATCAATTTCCTCGTTACAAAAAGGCTTATCTCTCATGCTGTGCATCTTCCCAATATGTGCGACCACATGTATTATGAGCACAGGCAGAAGGGCAAGTTGAAGAACTTGATTCCCGCCGAAGAGCCCGAGCTGGAGAGCGTAACAACAACAGCAGCAGTAGAAGAAGAAAAGCAGCCGATGACGGTCAGCGCTTGAGCCCTTTTCCTCTTCTTTTTTGCGCTTTTGAGTTAATGTCGGCCAGGCGAAGCGGCTCTATTCCAAGCTTTTGCACGATTGCTACCGCCGACTCTAAGCTTATCCTGTGTCCGACGCTGATGTACAGCTTCTTCTTGTCGATAACATAGCCGAGGACCTCTCCTTTCATCTCTACAAAGCAGTCTGGCCGTACAGTTCCGCACAGCCGGCTCTTTGCAACCCCTATCGCCGGCTTGTCAAGCGTGACGCCCAGATAACAGGCAAGTCCGCATTTCCTTGGGTGCAGCCGCCCATTGCCATCAACCAGCAAAAGGTCATAGTCTTTCTTGAGGATCGCAAGCGTGCGGATCATTGGTTCGGCTTCTCTTAGCATCAACAGTCCCGGGATATATGGAAACTTTGCAGTGGTCTTCAAGTCAGCCGAGTCTACCACAACCATCCCTCTGCCATTTTTTGCCCCCTCCACCTCCTCCTTTTCTTCTGCTTCCATCACAACTGCAGAGCAATATGCGATATTGCCGTCGCCATATGCAACGTCTACTCCGCAGATCCGGCGGATGCTGTCCAGGTCAAAATCATCGTGTGTAACCACCCTTTCAGCGATTTCCTTTTGAAGCCTGATTGCATCTTGAGTCAAAGCTCTGAGATGTCATTGATCAGACGGGCATTTAGCCCTGTGGCTCGCGCCGCTGCCTGCTTCATGAAATCGTTGGCCACTATGACCACTTCTTCAAATCTGCCGGCAAACCTTACCAGCGATTCTGTAAAGGTCGGATAGTCCTCGGCCCTCTGTCCTGATCGCGGCGCAAGGTTGTGCGACGCCGGAAAGACATCCGATATCTCGGCAGGGATTATCCCAAGGAACGGACTGTAGCTGCATACCTGAGCATCCGGAAATCTTTTCACGACTTCCCTGTAGATTCTGGTGGCGTAAAATGGATGGACCTCACCTTCCGGGCAGAGGACCAGCTTTTTCTTGCTTGACTTGAAAGTGTCCACCGCTCTTCTGAACCGCCTGGCCTCCGGCCGGTATTGGTCTATCGGCTCGTAGAAAAAGAGCGCCTTTTGTTTGAAGAGCGGAGTGCCTGTTTCAAGCATTTCAATGTCCTTGAAGAGCTGTACAGCCTCCATCAATTTCGGATGGGCCCTGGCCTTTTGCATCACATATTCCCACAACCGGCCATCCATTATAGCCTGTTTGACCAGGTCGACCTCGGCCTTGAGCACGTGCAGGTTGTGCTTTGCCACTTCGACGGTGCGCGCGTCCCGCTCCATCCCGCGCAGCTCCTGCAGGCTGCAGGAAGAGCATACTGGACACTGACACGGCAGGTACGTGAGTTCCTCCAGCCTGACAGTGCCGTTTGGAGTCATGTACCTCCCATCCTTTGCATACAGCATGTAAGAAGCCGAGTCAAACATGTCGCATCCAAGTGCGACTGCAAGTGGAATGGTGAGCGGGTGGCCGGCGCCAAACAGGTGGACGGGCTTGCTTGGGATCACCTTCTTGGCAGCGACTATCATGCGTGCAAGCGTCGCAAATTCGTATGCTTCCATCAGTTCAACTGGGCTCCCAAGCGCCATCAGCTTGAACCCCATCCTGTCGAGTTCCCTCGCAGAGTACTCTACAAGATCGGTGTGCTCGGCACCCTGCACAGGCGCAACCCATATCGCGTCCGTGTCGCCCACAACGTCAAGGGTTTCCTGCGAGTTTTTGAGCGTAATTGCAACGTACTGTTTGGCCCGTTCATAGTCAAGGCCGTAACCGGTAGGCTTGTCAAGCGGGATCGGTATGTCGCTTTTGATGTCCTTTTCAAACTGCGCCATCGTAGCCGGCTCCACTTCTACCGAACCGTATTCCAGCACCTGGTAGCCGCCAGAGTCTGTCATAACTGCGCCATCATATCCAATGATGTCGTGTATGCCGCGCTTTCTGGCCTCGTCGCCATAGTGCCTGAGTGTAATGTATGCATTGGTGATGACGATTTGAAAGCCCATCCTTTTCAAAAACTGGGTGCTGACAGTCTGCCTTACAGGATGCACTACAGGCACAAAAGCCGGAGTCTCGACGACTCCATGAGGTGTCTCAAGCCTCCCTATGCGGGCCGCCAGATCCGAGTACCGGACCTCGAACACAATCCTACCTCTTGGTCTCCCTCATGAACTCGTCATAGATGGACTTTACCCTGTCTGCCACCAGGCCAGCACCTTCCTCTACGCCGAACTGGGTCACCTTAATCTTGTCCATGACGATTATCGCGCCGACATCTTCGCGGATTTTTACCAGGCCGGGGAAGACTCTTGACAGCCTTTCTGCAAGCGCCTTAAAGTCAAACGGCTTTTCCATCAACCTTATCTCCTTTACAAATGCGCCGTTGACAATCATCTTTGTTATGCCGTGACCTTCAACGTTGTCAAGCACAATGTCAAGTTTCTCGTCGATTCCAGCAAGCGTCGCATTGTAAACTCTATTATCCGAAGTTTCCACGGAGACTTTTTTTCCAAGGAACTGGAACGTCTCCTCTCCAAATTTGCGTGTAACAACTGCAGCCATTGCCTGACTTTTATCTTCTTAGCAGTATATATACGAATTTTTAAATCGCAGCAGTAGATGGCTGCAAAACCCCGAAAAATCAGCGTTCCAGTGCCATCTGGTGAGATCATCGTGCACAGAATCGCCAGTCTTGAGTGGCGGGACGGATACCTGGCTCTTTAGCTTGCGTCTTTTTCATAGAGACAAGAACGCCACGCAGGTGTCATCGCTCAATATGTCATGCGCATCGGTTTGTTCGCAGTTGTTGTCTTTCTGACAACAATTTCCCATTTCTCCTCTGCCACTTTATGTGCAATTTTTTGTCGTTCCAGTTCTTGTAGAAAATGCCGATTGGAACTTCAAGCGTGTTGCTTGCCAGAGGCCGGGCTCGTACACCAACTGCGATCGTCTGGCTCCACCAACCTCACACTCGACACGCCTCTCACTTTTCGCAAACTCTAGTATTCAAAGAACCTTTTCAGGTCATCTTTTTCAGATACCATTGCGAGCCAGTCGATTTTGCCGGCTGCCTTTGGCTTTTTGCGCATAGCGCGCAGTATTTCATCCGCGGTCTGTTCCGCCGTCTTGTTAGTGGTGTCGAACTCGACGACCTTGCGCTTGCCAAAAGTCTTTATCGAATCGTAGAGCGACACGCCGAGTGTCTCGCTTGCAAGGTTCTCCTTGACCTTGTAATGGTCGTATCCCCTCTTCTCAAGCGTCTTTTCAAGCTCGTACGGGGACCTCCTCAGCACGGCAACCATGCTTATGCCATCAGGCTTTAACACATACGGCGCAAGGTGCCCAACAACGATTTGATCTTTTTTTCCTTTGAGCATCTTTGCAAGCAGCCTCCGTAGCTTTTTCACATCGACTTCGAGGCCCAGTTCTGTCTCTTCCGCGATGGCCCCGTTGTCGAGCGCAACCCTGTTTATGTCGATTATCTCCGCGCCGGTTTTTTCCGCAATCAGCTTGGCGCTTGTGTGCTTGCCGACTCCGGGGTTGCCGGTAATGACCAGCTTCACCGGGATTATCAGCCCGACACACTATTTATGCTTGGGCTTCCAAGCAAGGAGATAGACGAATGCATGCGCACGTGTGAGTCCTGCGGCAGGGTCAGGTTCTACTCGATCAACTTCCTGTTTTCAAAGACTGTGTGCAACGAATGCTACCTGAAGATGAAGGAGAAACAAAAGCGCTAGCTCTGTGCGCTTCCGCACTTTGTGCAGAACTTGGCATTTGCCTTGAGCTTGTTGCCGCAGCTTATGCAGAACTTTTGCTCCGGCTCTAGCGTCTCCCTGTCAAGCGGAGTCAACTGCGGGGGAGACATCTGGTCGGTGGGCGCTGACGGTAGCCCGCTGTACATTTCAGTTACTGCGCCTGAAGGCTTGAAAGAGTCGTCGACATCCGGCATGAGTTCTGAATCTTTCCTCTCGTTCTTTTCTTCAAGATATAGCATGAGGCGCGGCCCTCGCTCTCCGCCGGGAAGGTTCACTGGCTCGGCAAGCCATAGTGCAAACTTGCGCAAGGTCATCTCAGGAGTGGAGAAGGTAAGCGAGTGGGTCGACATGTACTCGTCGGTGGCTGACCTGCCATTGAACGCCTTTGCCATCACGTAAAGGATGATCGAGAGTGGCTATTAATTATTGCGACCTGCCGCACTTGCTGCAGAACTTGGCCTTCACAGGAATAGCAGCGCCGCAGATAATGCAGTTCTTTGTCGAGCTTTTCTTTGGAAGTTCAATGTCCACGGGTTTGAACGCCGGCGGTTCCTCTTGTTGGGGAGGAGATGGAAGCGTATATTCGCTACTGCTTGCTTCAGCAGAAGGCCCTACAGAGCCACCCGCTCCCACAAAGCCGCCAATGCCAAAGCCTGCCTGAGGCGCTGACGGGTATGAGCTCCCGCCTGTCGGACTCTTGATCGACGTGCCCTTCTCCATCGCCGTCTTCATCTCCAGGATGACACGGACGGCCAGAAAGTTCATTGCAGATGTTGCGACCAGGTATTCGCCTATCTTGGAAAAGAATTCCTTGTCTCCAAGCTTGCCCTGCTTGTAGAGCTGGTTAGCGTCTATGAATGACTCGTAGAGGTTCTGAGTATCGTTGACCAATTGCTTTAGCTTCTCGGTCAGACCTCCAAGAGTGTCGACGCCAAAAGACATCAAAAAATAGGAAAGCTAGCGGGCTTTAAAAATGGTGTGCCCGCTTAATAGCTGTAGCCGCTACCGCCAGAGTAGCCGCGGTTGCCACCGTAACGTCTGCCTCCACCACCACGATAGCCGCCTCCGCCAAAGCTCCTGTGGCCGCCGCGCCTTCCGCCATATCCGCCGCCACCGCCGCTGCGGTATCCGCGACCGCCACTACCACCTCCGCCAAAGCGTCTGCCTCCGCCACCGCCGCTGCCGTAGCCGCCACGCCTTCTGAATCCGCCGCCATACTGCTGCGGCTGACGCTGCGCAACCACTGGAACTATGATTCCCATTTCGTCATTGAGCTTGCGTATCGGAAGATGGGTCTGTGCAAGGATGCGGTCAAAGTCTGCGATCCTGTCATTTGAGACAAGGGATATCGCCTTGCCTTCTGCGCCGGCCCGTGCGGTCCTGCCGATCCTGTGGAAGTATACGTTAGGGTCGTCCGGAATGTCATAGTTGATGACGTTGCCGACTGACGGGACATCGATTCCCCTCGCTGCAATGTCCGTCGCAACCAGGATGTCTTCTGTCCCTTTCCGGAACTTGCCCATCGCGTTGTCGCGCTGTCTTTGCGACAGGTCGCCGTGGATGGCGACTGCGTTCATGCCCTCGCGTCTTAATTGGTACGCGACTCTGTCCGCGCGCTGCTTTGTAGCAGCGAATACTATCGTCTGACTCTTGGCTCCGTTGTTCTGCTTGATAAAGTTGACCAGGTGCCTGAACTTTTCGCGCTCTTCAACCACCAGGTATGACTGGTCGATTGTTTCAAGCGTGACTTCTTCTTCGTTGAGCTTTACGTGCTCAATTTCGTCTGCCCTCATGTATTCCTCTGCTAGTCGCAAAATTTCAGGAGGCATTGTTGCAGAGAACAGGCATGTCTGCCGGTCCTCGTTCACATAGAACAGGATGAACTTGATGTCGTCAATAAAGCCCATATCCAGCATCCTGTCTGCTTCGTCGAGCACAACGAACTTGACATCGTCGAGGATTATCGAACCCTGCTTTATGTGGTCGATCAGCCTGCCGGGCGTCGCGACCACTATCTGGACTCCACGCTGGAGCTTGTCAAGCTGGACGTTCATGCTCTGGCCGCCGTAGATTGCGACGGTCTTGACTCCTGTGTACTTTGCGAACCTGTTGATCTCGGTTGTTACCTGCACCGAAAGTTCCCTTGTCGGGGCAAGTATCAGGGCCTGCACCGGTCCGTCTGCCTTGATCTTTTGCAATATCGGCAGGCCAAATGCTGCCGTCTTGCCGGTTCCTGTGTGCGCCTGTCCTACGACATCTTTACCTTCCAAAACAAGCGGTATAGCTGCCTCTTGTATAGGGAACGGCGCATCAAATCCATTTTCGGAGAGTGCTCTTGTTAGTTGTGCACTCAATCCCAATTCTTCAAATGTTTTTGCCATTTTGCTTTCTTTCACACACTTTTGTTGTTGTTGTATTCACAAAAGCCACGGAAGAGATGAAAAGTTTGGTTCTCTTTTGACAAATCTACCGTGCCGAAACTTTTGTCTTGTACTTAAGGGGAACATGTCGGAGATATAAGGGATGCGGTATGTAGGTACTCGACTTTTTCCGGATGCGCGCCGCTGTCGCCAACAGAGCTTGAAAAATGCCCGGGCGGCTCATCCAGCTCAAAGACAGGCATTCCGGCTAAAGCTTGTCCAGCCCGCACCTTTTCTTGAAAAATTTTCAATTTTCCACCCACAGTCACCAATCGCCATCAAAAGGCGTATTACGCCGCAAAATGGCAAAAACAAGCGCGTTCCTTAAGTCAAAAGGGACAGGCGGCAAAACAAAGGGGAGAGAAATGGAAAGCTTTTCCCGAGCATCCCTTTCTCCCTTGGCGGCACTACGCAATCCACCGGTGCCGCTACTCTCCCCTTTGATAAATTAATGCGGTCTGGACAACGCTGCCTGACCAAATTGTGAACTTTTCTAGGGAACCAGGCCGCAGGCCCGCATCATCATCCAAGGCGATTCTCCACCCAAGCGGCTGAACGCATGACAGGGAACCAGATCCTGCTGCAGTTGGCCGTTGCAAATCATGATAATCATATCCGACGAGGACCATCCACTAACTCTGCAGCGACTATTTCTTATTGAAGCCAAAATAGCAGGAGTGGCAATATTCCTTGCCATAGATCACGCCCTGTGTGCCACACTTTATGCAGGTCTTGTCGTGATCAATAGTAGAGTCAAGAGACTTGGCCTTCTGCAGGCACTTGCCGCAGATGGGCGCTTCCAAGGGATAGCTGGATAGAAAGCCTTCACCGCATTGCGTGCATTTCAGGCTGTACATCTTGCCCTTCGGCTTCCAGCGCCTGAACAGTCCCACATGCACTATTAAGCGCCACTGAATAATCAATGTATCGTTAATTCTTCGATAGGCCAAATCTCGCCAGCATGACCGATTTGGCAGGTTCATTCCCCCTGCCACCAGATTTTCAGCTCTATCAACAATAATCACTTCACCACCACATCATCATCATTGTTCTTGTTCAGTTGTTTCCTAGTCGCACTGTGCACACAAGAGCATGTTGATGAAAAAGTAATCCGTCCAGCAGAAAACAATGATATCAGATATGTACTGGTAGAGACCGCGTGTAGGCGTGCATGGTCTCTACCACGAGGAGAATGTAGTGCTGTTCTTTGAGGGTAAGTCATTGCCAGAAGCTACCAGAACATGATAGAGGATCATGGTTTTCTTCATTAGAGAAGACGGGTATAGGGGCCAACGAACCTGTCGAAGTTCATCTCAGCCGCAGTTTCATAGGAAGGTTGGCAAATTCAAACGATCAAAATATTGCTCATTTTGCCAGAACAAGCCCAAGTCTAGGACATCCTATTTTTCTATAATTCTCTTGAGTGACCGAGGACCAAATAATATCCGAAGCACTCAGGCTGCTGGAAGTCAAGGACACGATGGTCTTGGTACGCCAGACAGTATCGCAGGAAACCAGAGAAGCAGCACATGGGAGACCATGCTTAGCATTGTTAGAGATAGCGCTCCATTTGACAGCCCTCATCCAGTGAGGGTTTTCTCCTTTTTTCTTTTTTCAGTGTATTCTTGAATCTGCAACTCTGGTAGATATGTGTAGATACTATCGTTACAAGTAACAGAACGTACGCACACACATCTCTGTCAGTAATGTAACAGTTTGTTCGTTCGTTCTTGGGAACACCATCCTTGGTTTTGAGCTTAATTCATCCCATTTTTGATGGGAATGATTGAGCTCAAAACTGCTGTGAGCATGATTTGATCGGACGGACAGAGAGAAAAGGAAAAATAGAGAATTTCGTCCGTTGTCCGCCTGTCTGGGCAACAAAACTAACGCACAAAAGTCACACAGTCATCTATGACAGGTCAGTCAATTAGTTAGTAGGTTAGCCGCTCGACGGTCTCTGACTGACGGACCTACTGACTTTGCATGGCTATGAAATTATGGAAAACCGCGGAAAGCCTGTTGAAACTATCCACAGTACTGCTGAAATGTGACAGACCTCAAGTCACGGCCGGTGGAAAACGCTGACAGATTTTGGCAAAATGGCTGCAACTCATATCAAAACTATGGAAACTGAGCGTCAAAAGTTGGAAACTTGGCGGAAGACCGCGGTCAGCTGGTTGAAAGTTGCGCAAACCCTATAATAGTTTCCAGAAACTATATCTGGACAAAGGCATTGTCCACTACTTCTCCAGAGACGAAGGTTCCCGTATTGGAGGGCAAGGATGCTGAAGAGTTCCAGAAATATAATTCTAGAGAATTGACTCTGGAGGAAAAGTCAGCACTTGAGAAGGCCCACGACTTTTTCAAAAGACACTGCCGAGTCTGATGAAAGTAGATCCAAGTTGTCCTTTGAGTTATTCACCACCAGTGACAACTTTTCCACTCTTGACCTTACTGAAGAGGATGGCACGGACCCGCTCGGTATTGACGGTTTTATCTAGGACAAGTTCAATGACTACCTTCAAAATAATTTGACGAGCATCTGGACATTGACTACTCCCACTGCTGAACAGTAGATCAAAATTCCGTCATTCTGCAAGATACCTCGGCTTCTTTCTTGAATGCATGTAATTACTCCACAAATAGCACTCTGGTGTCCAGACGGCACAATTGCTTTGGGAATGTCATGCTTGACGAGGCAGTCAAAATGACGAGCTTACGCCTATCTTCTATCTTCAGTACTCAGATGAACCTCCCCCCACTTTTGTGGTGCATGAACGTGGATAGTAGTAGAAAGCTGCAGAAGAACCACCATACATCTCCAGCAAATTTTTGATCTACTGTGAAGAACGTGGGCTTTCTCACCAAGATTTGTAAGCCAGGCTTTGGTTGTCGCCTGGAGGCAGTTATTGCGAAATAAAACACTCTGCAAACGATATGCTGATATACTTAGCAGCACTGCAACAGTGCAATGTCTGACACGAGCCAGCTTCTCGTGCGCAGGATAAGAGACGGCACTGTCATCGACCACATCGAAGCAGGCAAGGCGCTCTTTGTCCTGCGGGCTCTAAGCATAACGGGCAAGGAAGGAAACGTAATCACAGTCGCGCTGAATGTGCCCAGCAGCAAGCATGGCAAGAAGGACATCATCAAGGTGGAGAACAGGTTTCTTGAAACGAGCGAGACTAACAAGCTGGCGCTCATTGCTCCCCGCGCCACAATCAACATCATCCGAGATTACAAGCTGGTTGAAAAGAGGAAGATCCAGCTGCCAGATTCCATTGTCGGCATCTTCAAGTGCCCTAATCTGAAATGCATCACAAATAGCGGCGAAGAGATCAGATCAACAATTGATGTCATCGACAAGGAAAAAGTGGTGCTCAAGTGCAGGTACTGCGCCAGGACGCTCTCGATTGACGAGCTAGTATTCTAGACGCGGAGTCTTATTTTCCTAGTATGTCTTTGCTGCTGTTCTTGTTGTTGCCACCTCCACTCAACGTTGCTCTTTGGCAGGCGGTCCACCACGAAATGAAATAAGATGAGCGGGGCAAACGCTCCGACGGTGATTGCTGCAAGCATGTAACTGCCGACATATATCATGTATAGCGTGATACCTGCGCCGGTCATGATCTCGATCCAGGTGCATGTGCACAGCTGCAAGGCGATTTGCTTTAGGTTCACGGTGCGTGAATTTCGCACTACGCCTATTTCAGCTCAGCGGTGCAGAAGACCTCTCTTAGGCGTTCGATTGTTCACCGCTGCCGGGAATTCTGGCAAACTTTTTGGACAGCTTGTAGCCAAAGCCCATCGCGATAAAGAGCGTTATCAGCCCTGCAGTCAGAGTCACGAAAAAGTCAGTCTTGATGACATAATGCATCACTACGGTGACCACTACGGCAGGAATGGCTATTATCACGGCCAAAATCGTGCTTACGGCATAAACCCTGCCTACCGTGACCTTTTTCCGATCGTCGCCTGCGGACAACAAAAAATGGGTGAACCGGAATCAATTTAAGCCTTCTTACAACCCCATCTGGTGTTTGTAGTAGCTTGCAAGCTTTGAATGTCTGATGCGCTCTGCAGTACTGCTTGCCTTTTGCATCTTGTGAAGGTGGGTCCTGTACTGGTAGAGGTCGCACATGCAGACTCCTGTAACAGGCTTGTATTTTTCTCTGGAAATTTCGTGCTTTTTGTGGTCTGCGTACAGAATTGGCAGCTTTGTCAGGCCGATGCTTGCTGCAATGCCTGCCACCGTGGCATACAGGGCAACAGCAGGCTCGAGCAACAAGAGGGGAAGGACGACGGATGAAACGACTCCGGCAGAGGTGGCGATCATTGATATCCTTGACCATCTGTCGTACGGGGCAACGTCGCGCTCAAATTGATCTATCAGCATTTCGAGCCTTTCGTCCAGCTTGCTTTCCTCAAGATGAGGAACAGACGTCGAGACTTGCATCCCCTATAGAAAGGCAAACTAACTAATTAAGTTTATTGGAATAATGAAAATTTTGTTTATTTTATCGCATGGAGGCTTCCTGCGAAATATTATTGCAATCTAAATGGAATTTTTATGTATTTAATTAACAAGCCTGATTAACAACCAGGGCAAAATACACCTAGAATTCTTTAATTTTTGTTGATTTGATTGCAAAAATTGCTTCAATCAATATTCTAGTCTGATTTCTTTGATTTATGATAATATTCATTATGTGTTTTAACGCATTATAATTAATATTGCTTGCAATTCAAAAAAATTTTGATGGGCAAGCCCCCGCTCAAGTTTGAAAGCCAGCGACTCGACAAACTATCACCAGATATTCTCATCAAGGGAACATGGGTCAGCACTGCAATGGCACTCATCCTTACCCTGCCGTCTCTTGGTCTCTTTATCGGCCTTTACCAGATGGGCGTAAACATCGGCATCAGCGCGGGCATCGGCTTTGGCCTTCACTTTGCAATTCTAGCCTTCTCTAGAAGGATCTCAAAGGCAATATCATCGCTCTTTGAAGATTAGGTTGATGATTTCCATCTGAGGTATAGGGTTGTCCCGATAGCTACTGCAGATAATGCCGCAATTGGCAATGGCAGCATAGAGAGGGCATTACCACCAGTCTCGGACGACTTTTCAAGACCAGAGGCCTTTCCCCCATCCATACAACCATCACTCCCGTCCAACAACAGACACTTTGCTTCTGCTACTTGGATGGCAAAAGAATCCAAAGACTTGGCGACAGCGCAGCTACCTCAAGTAGCATCATCTCTTGACACCACATTCACACTATTCTTCTTTTATGCAAACAAGGTCGTGGCTGCTAACCTCTGTTTTATCATGACAACCGCTCATAGCATGCATCCTTCTTCCACACATCTAGCCAATCCACATCCTAGCCCCAGCTTTCTACTACTGTAGGTTCCTTACGCCTTCTCGGGTACTTTGTTTCTCTTTTTCTTCATATCTTCTAGCATGTCTTGCATCCATCTGTGATGCGCTGCCAATGCAAGGTCTTTTGCCTGATAAGCAAGATGTTCCATTTCTCTGTGATATTCAATCTTGTCGTCGATGCTATCTGTATCTACGTCATCAGGCATTTACGCTAGATCGGTCCATAGTCAATTCTTAAGCCTTTGGCTAGCTCGTAGTCTACGATAGGCTCTTCGCAATATTCATCATCTCTTCCATGGGAAGAGAGCCGATCACTACGTATTTTTCACTATTCACCGCCACTTCCACAGCTGTCAGGAATTTACCCTGATTGTATTTCAGATACGATCTACCGCCATTTTCGTCCGATTCAATGAATTGTAGATCGCTAATGGGAGTTGAGAAGGGATACTGGACGGTCTGATTGAGCAGCAACTGATAGCTTTCCAGAAGCTGTTTTCTTGCATCTTGCGCCTTGCCATCCTCATAAAGTTTCATTGCATGAACCTGAACGATGCCCTTGACTTCCTGTTGCGGGGTAGACGAATAGAGGTAGAATGGATAGGGATTGTCCTTTGAATGCATAATGCCCTTGCTTGCGTGGTAATCAGTTGCACTCTGATTCGCGTAGATCTGGATCATATAGGTATCGGTGTTTTCAGCATTGCACACCGGGCGGAACCCTTCTGGAAGGTAGGACGGAAATTTTAGTTCAAAATCGCTCTGGGCATAAAGCGACTTTGCTATTTCGGGTGTCAAACATCCATTCGTGTATACTGTTGAAACAGTAACGTGGCCCGAAATCCAAGGATATTCTTTGACTTTGTACTGATAGGCAGTATCGTCTAGTGCAGTCCAGTCTGCAGGGGCCGGCAGGTCAATCATTCTACCTGGAAGAACCGCGAATGTTTCAAAATGCTGCTCCGCGCCTGTCCCATTAACATTACTTAATTCAATAGTTATGGCCGAAGTCAGCTGGTTAAAGAATACCAACGTGTTGTTCCACGGAGCAAAGGTAACCTTATTTTGCACAGAGTCTTGTTGCTTCTCAACCTGTTCTCTTGTGATATATACTGGTACATACCCCGTGTCTCTGTTAACCTGCTTTAGTGTCTCAAAAGACAGTTCAAGTTGGTAGTATTTTTGCTCGTAAGCGAACCCGCAGCTAAATCTGTCGGATTCATGAGTAAATCGGCCGTCGGGGCTACTATTCTTGCTATGGACTGTCCGGTCAAAGTCTGAATGATAGGTGCTGAGAAGCGATAGCGCTTCGTTCCTGTTTAGGTGTAGACCCACGCCGGAGTAGTAATTGCCATAGCTTCTGTCGGTTTGGATGTAAATTTCTGCCCAATAATCTGCTTCGTCTATACTACTGGGAAAAGTTGAGTATTTGTCCAGGAACTCTTTGTCTATGGTGAAGCAGATGTTTTCAGGTTCTATCATTCTCGAAATACTCGCATAAACCCGGGGTGCCGCCTGAAGATCTTTCATTTGCATGTCCTTCCTAGCTGATGCCATCACCCCAGAAACATACATCAGGGAAAACAAGATGCCAAATACGAGAATGACCATAAGGACGCTAGAGCGCTGGCCCACATGTACCAAGAGCAATATGGATTCTTTTTACCTTTTGTCCAAGTGACAGGCATTGCCGAGCGCAAGCCCACAAGCTTCAACGGTGGCTGAGCGAGGCAGCAGTAGTAACAACATCATCTCAGGTATTTCAGGTACTACCACGTATGCGATGTTAGCAACGGTAGCTGCAAATGGCTCTTCTTCTCCTCCTCCTGATTGTCCTGAGCAATATAACAAACAGGATAGGAGGAGCAGCAATAGCAGCAGTAGCAAGCATTTGGCTATGCCACTAATGCTCAGGTGGGAGTGTGTACCATCAATGGTATTAGGAAGAAGCCCATGCCCTTCAGGGTCGGGAGTAGTCACAGCGTTTGTGGTTTTCCGAAGCTGAGGATACTTAGTTAGAATGACACTTTGATTCATCATAACTCTGACGACACAATGCTGGGCGGATGTGATCCGGATATTAGAGACGTAAACGAAACATGGACATTATCACGGATGGGATTCATGCAAGAAATCACCATTCCTCAAGGTGGAAACTACAAAGTCATCATATCTTATAGAGACAGCGCGATTCAAAAGGAGTTTACCGTAGCGCGATTTAGCGGTATGCGCTAATAGACAGGCTAGTTACTCTCTGATCTTTTGCGATAACCCACTAGCATGCTCGCATTTGTCTTTATTTCCTGTAGATATCATACAGCCAAAGATTCAGTACTCTATCAACTTCAGTTACTCTATCTATTTCCATACCCCATCTCCATTTTCATAGCGTCCTATTCTACCCACACCCAGCTTTCCCCTACACGGTAGACCTACTACACACGGAAACACTTTGCGACCTCTGAATTGTTCTGCATCATTTGCTGCTGACGACCCTGGGAAAAAATGATTTCACCACTGACGGCGGCGCTGTTAACTTAACCTCCATCCCTAGCCAGAAATAATGTGAACCGCATCCTGTCTGTCCCCATGTCCAGATATAGCAAGAACAACTTGAGCCAGTTCCACACATGCTTCCTGTTGCAATCTACTTTTCTACATGGAAAAGGGTCGTCGAAGCATTCTGTCCTGTCCTTGACCTGCTGGATAAAACGCTCCATCAGGTTCTTCAGTTCAGTACCATAGACATAATGGCGTAA
>FWPU01001312.1_pt1 | contig 75573 bp, 62 predicted proteins | sample 2228361 | NCBI WGS metagenome assembly FWPU01 (sample SAMEA103939777, study PRJEB20133) | metagenome | reverse complement strand
GCCGGTGGCGATTGAGGAAGGGTTGCGCTTCGCCATTCGCGAAGGCGGGCGCACCGTCGGCGCAGGCGTCGTCTCGGCGATTGTCGATTAGACGATGCGCAATGCAATCCAGGCGTCTGCTGCGGCCTGCGTTCCTGCCGGGCCCTGGTAGACGCTTGATTTATGTATCAGCAGCGTGGGTCTGCTGGTAGAAAGCATAATCGAGAATGACGGTTGTCAAAGATAAGGATAAAGAATCACAGAATCCTCTGGCGCGCGCATTTCAGAACGCTATTGTGCAACCATTGCGTGAGTCGCGTGCGGAGATGCGTAAGGTCGTCTGGCCTACCCGCGAAGAAACGATCCGTCTGACGATTGTTGTTATTCTGCTGTCAGCAGTGATGAGCGCTATTCTGTTTGCAGCGGACGCCCTCTTCTCATGGCTGCTGCTTCTGCTGCAGAATGCGGTCGCGACGCTTTAGCGTCTTCGGAGGCGAGGAAAGCCGTGGCTGAAGAGAAAAAAGAACAGGATGTCCAGACCGAGTCGGATATACGCGATGATGATCGTCGCTGGTATGTGATCCATACCTATTCCGGCTATGAGAACAAAGTCAAGCAGAATCTGCTCCATCGCATCGAGACGATGGAGATGCGCGATCAGATTTTCAATGTGATCGTGCCGACCGAAGAAGAAATTGAAATCAAAAATGGTCAGCGCCGCACAGTCCAGAAGAAAGTGTTTCCTGGATATGTGCTGGTGCAGATGAAAATGAACGATAATTCCTGGTATGTGGTTCGCAATACGCCGGGCGTGACGAGTTTCGTCGGGCACGGGAACAAGCCGACGCCGCTTGAGGAAGATGAGGTGAAGGCGATCCTGAGGCAGATGGAACAGGAAGCGCCTAAGGTGAAGGTGAGTTATCAGGTTGGTCAGGCGGTCAAGATTACGGATGGTCCGTTCACCGACTTTGAGGGGATCGTGGACGCGATCGACCACGAACGTGGTCGTGTGCGGGTGCTGGTCTCGTTCTTTGGTCGTGAGGCGCCGGTTGAACTGGACTTTCTCCAGGTGACGCGCCTGGTCGAATAGTTGTGCAAAGGAGCGCTCTGTGGCCAAAAAGGTTACCGGGGTGGTAAAACTGCAACTGCCAGCCGGGAAAGCGACGCCAGCGCCGCCGGTCGGTCCCGCGTTGGGCGGTTACGGCATCAATATCATGGCGTTTGTTAAGGAGTATAACGAGAAGACCGCGTCACAGGCGGGAAGCATCATTCCAGTCGAAGTGACGATTTATTCGGATCGCTCGTTCACGATTGCGCTGAAAACGCCACCCGCCGCCGATCTGCTGCGCAAGGTAGCCGGCATCGAAAAAGGCTCGGGCACCCCCAACCGCAAGATTGCCGGAACGATTACGGCAAAGCAACTGCGGCAGGTTGCCGAGCAGAAGATGGCGGATCTGAACGCCAACAGCATCGAAGCCGCCGAGAAAATTATCGCCGGCACAGCGCGCAGCATGGGGATCAGAATCGTCGAGTAGTTGCTGAAGTGTGGGAGGGGGCGCCCCCGTTTGCACCACAAGGAGTTGTGCTATGCCACGCCGACATGGTAAAAAGTATCTCGAGGCGCTGAAAAAGATCGACCGGCAACATCTTTATACGCCGGAAGAAGCGATCAAACTGCTAAAGGAAACGTCGTTCACGACATTCGATCCAACCGTCGAGGTGCATCTGCGGCTTGGCATTGATCCACGCCACGCCGATCAGACGGTCCGAACAACGGTCTCTCTCCCGCACGGCACCGGCAAAACGGTGCGGGTGCTGGTGTTCGCTCAGGGCGAGGCGGCACAGGCCGCTCGTGAAGCAGGCGCCGATTTTGTTGGCGCCGACGACCTGATCGCCCGGATCGACAAGGAGAATTTCTTCGATTTCGATATCGCTATTGCGACCCCCGATATGATGGGAAAGGTGGGGCGTATCGGACGGAAACTCGGTCCGCGCGGGTTGATGCCGAACCCAAAGAGTGGAACGGTCGTTCAACCTGAAGATCTGCCGCGCACGATCCGTGAGGTGCGTGGCGGGCGCGTTGAGTTCCGCAATGATAAAACCGGTCTGCTCCATGTGGCAGTCGGTAAACTGAGTTTCAACGAGCAGCAGATCTATGAAAATATTGCTGCGCTGATGGAAGCGGTCAAGGCTGCCCGTCCCGCTGCTGCCAAAGGCACGTATATCAGGAGTGTGACCTTTACCAGCACGATGAGCCCGGGTATCCGGGTCGATCCGTCGGCAGCGCAGGCGATGAACCCTGCTGCCTGAAACGGTTGACGAGGAGGAGACGCTATCGCGTGGAGCATTGCCGGACGTGCTTCGGCTACAGGTGAATAGTGTGAGCGCCGCAGACAGCGGGTGCGTGTGCTTAATGGCTGCGTGCCGCCCGCCAAGGCAGCTTCCCCGATCCGACGCGATATGCGTGTTTGCGGGTTGCTGCGTATGTATGCGGCAACCCGCATTTTTTTGGCTGAAAGGAGGTGAAATCAGTGCCAACCCAGCGTAAGATCGAGACCGTCGCCGACCTGAAAGAGCGCCTTCAACGGATGCAGGTGACCGTCGTCGCCGATTATCGAGGACTGTCGGTTGCCGATATGACCGACCTGCGCAAGAGATTGCGCGAAAGCGGCGCGGAATTCGTGGTCGCAAAGAATACATTGACGTTAATTGCCGCACGTGAGACGGGTCACGAGGCGATTGAGCCACTGCTCGAGGGACCGACGGCTCTGGCGTTTGCGTATGACGACGTACCAAAGTTCGTCCGAGCGATCAATGAGTTCAACCGCGGGCCTAAGAAGATTACGGTGCGTGGCGGGTTGCTCGGCACGACGCTCCTGAGGGAGAATGTGCTCGATACCGTCGCCAGTTTGCCGACGAAAGAAGAAGTGCGCGCCCAGGTGCTTGGCGGGCTTGCAGCGCCAGTCACCGGGCTGGCAGGCGTTATCGCTGCGCCGGTCAATGATATTGTCAATCTGCTCGATGCCACATCGAAGAGCATTCTCTATGCGCTTCAGGCGCGCGTCGATCAGTTGCAGCCATCGTCAACGTCGTAACGTCGATGTTCCTGCATCATCCGCAGGAAAACGGCGAACTGAAATAGATACTTACTATCATCAATAAGGAGAAACAGAACCTATGGCAAGCGAAAAGGTTGAGGCAGTCATTGCAAGCATCGAGGCGCTGAACGTCCTCGAACTGGTCGAGTTGAAGAAGGAGCTGGAGTCGCGCTGGGGTGTCACCGCTGCCGCTCCAGTGATGCCGATGGGCGGGATGGTGATGCCTGCCGCTGCAGCTGCGCCTGCTGCGGGTGATGGCGCTGCCGCAGCTGCGCCCGCCGTCGAGGAGAAGACGGAGTTCGACGTCATTCTGTCTGCCGTTGGTCCAAATAAGATTCAGGTTATTAAGGCGGTTCGCGAACTGACGAACCTGGGTCTGAAGGAGGCGAAGGATTTGGTCGAGGGCGCGCCCAAACCAGTGAAGGAAGGCGTCAGCAAGGAAGAGGCGGAAGCGGCGAAGGCGAAACTGGTCGAAGCCGGTGCAACGGTCGAGGTCAAGTAGTCGTTGATCGCGCAGTTCTCGATGAGGAACAGCGCCAACCGTTGTACCGCATAACGTGGACGGCGAGGTTAAAGCGAACGCGAACTGGAGCGCCTCGTTGCCGGGTGAGCCATCACTCGATGTGACGGACAGCGATGAGTATGGGGGCGAACCTGCGCCTGCGCAGGAACAGAGTGAAGGGGGACTGCAGTCTCTGCAGCCCCCTTTGCTTTTCGTCTGCTTTCCCCCTGGTTATGCGGCGGCCCAGAAGCCGAAGACGCGCGCCATCTCGCGGAGCGCCGTCTGAGCGTCGGTGATTGTGTAGCCAGACGATGCCGCTTCGAGAATGGCAGCGCTCAAAGCGCTGATCTGCGCCAGCGCCTTCGGCGTATCCAGGTCATCGTCGAGCGCGGCGAAGTATGCCCGAGAGAATGGTTCGGGGTTCAATCGATCACCATATGTGTCGCCCTGTGCTGCAAGCGCTGCTTTGAGTCGTTCGACCTGCTGCTCGGCAAGCGGCACGTCGGACCGCACGTACTCAAAGTCGTCGCGATAGGGGAAGGACAGCAGGTACCAGCGCAACGCATCGGCGCTGTGCTGCTGAAGTGCATCCTTGATGAACACCAGATTGCCGAGCGACTTGCTCATCTTCTGGCCATCGAGCCATGCCAGCCCTCCATGAACCCAAAAATGCACGAAAGGGCGTTTGCCGGTGTATGGTTCAGTCTGCACAATTTCGGATGGATGGTGTGGGAAGATCAGATCGCGCCCGCCGCCGTGAATGTCGAGTTGTGGACCAAGGTAGCGGGTGGCCATTGCGGTGCACTCGATGTGCCAGCCAGGACGGCCTGCTCCCCAGGGGCTGGGCCAGGTCGGTTCGCCGGGACGGCTGCGCTGCCAGAGCACGAAGTCGAGCGGATCGGTCTTGAGCGGGTCATTCGGATTGTTGCCACGCTCGTTTGCCAGCGCCAGCAGTTCCTCGTACCCGTCCACCTGCGCCATTGCACCGTAAGTCGGTTCGGTCGAGACATCAAAATAGACGTTGCCGCTGCACACATAGGCGTGACCCAATTCGATCAGTCGCTCAATAATCGGGATCATTGCACCAATCTCTTCCGATGCTTTTGGAAAGAAGTCAGGCGGGATGAGATTGAGCGCACGGCAATCTTTGACAAACTGTTCGGTCTCGCGACGCGCCAGTTCGTCCCAGGGAATGCCGTCGCGCGCGGCGCGTTCAAACAACGGATCATCGACATCGGTGGTATTCTGGCAGTAGCGAACCGTGCCGCCGCAGTGACGAATATAACGGATAAGCACATCGAAGATGAGGAACGTGTGCGCATGACCGACATGCGTCGTATCGTAGGGAGTGACGCCGCACACGTACAATGTGAGCGGACGGTCGCGCGGGATGAGCAACTCGGCTTTCTGACCGCGCAGTGTGTCGAAGAGCCACATGACTGAAAATATCCTCCTGGTACGGGAAGAGGGAGATGTCACAGACGCCGGGTGTGCAGCGGATCCGGTAATATTATAGCACAGGGGGCAGGGCGTCGAGGACTGTCATCGCGAGACGAGAGGCGCCAGGCGCGATATTCAGTCAGGGTGCGCTGACATGCGGCAGGCGCATCGCCCGATGGTGATGAACAGAACTATAGGACTGGTCTTTGCGGCGCAGTGACCCTGATGGGCGCGGCTGCCAGAGCAAAGGTCTCCGTTCGGCTGAGATCGCGCCAAAGCCTGCGTAGCCTTCTGGAGCGCCCCTGACGGCAGGCTTTGTCTGAAACTGTTCACGACTGGAGGTTCGGGGAAGCTCCCAAGATCGAAAATCGGCGGCGGGATGGCTTTCGCAAGCGCTATGAGGCGTTGCTCCGCCGATGCAAAAACATTATGTCAGATTGAATGCTGCAAGATGACCATCGACCTGGCGAACGTGACAGTTGCCATCCTGGGCACAATCTCAAGAAACACGTATGCGCATCGGTATTGACATCAGCCGGATGGCGACGATGGCGCGCACCGGTACGGAGCACTACGCCAGCGAAGTAGTAGCGGCGATTGCGCGGCGCGATTTGGTCAACGCCTATACGCTCTACTGCAACCAGCCACCCGCGCGCCTGCCGCCACTGGGTGCGAATATGACCGTGCGCTGCATCCCGCTGCCGCGTCTGTGGACGCACGTGCGGCTGTCGAGCGAGGTGCTGCGGCATCCGCCTGATGTGCTGTTCATTCCGGCGCATGTATTGCCGCTTGGCGCGCCGCTTGCTCGCCGGATGCGTACCGTAGTGACAGTGCACGACCTGGGGTATCTGCGCTACCCGGAGGCGCACACCACAGCGCAACGGATCTACCTGCGGCTCTCGACAGTCTGGAGCGCGCGCGCTGCCAGCCATCTGATCGCGGTCTCCGCAGCGACGCGCAGTGACCTTGTGCGACTGGCAGGGATTTCACCGGATCGCATCACAGTTGTGCATCATGGTGTTGCAGAACGGTTTCGCCAGCCGGTTGCCGACTCGACGAGGGCGCGAACAATCGTCGGCGGTGACGAACCGTATTTTCTGTACGTCGGTACGGTGCAGCCGCGCAAAAATCTGGTACGGGTCATCGAAGCTTTTGCAAATGCGAGCAAGCGACTGGCTGGTGCTGCACCGATCCTGGTTATTGCCGGCAAACGCGGCTGGCTCAGTGAGGGCATTGCACGGCGCGCCGCTGAACTGGGGATCGCTGATCGTGTGCGGTTCGCCGGGTATGTGGCGGACGACGACCTGCCGGCGCTCTACCGCGAGGCACTGGCGTTTGTCTTTCCATCGCTGTACGAAGGGTTTGGTATGCCGGTGCTCGAAGCGATGGCATGCGGCGCTCCGGTGCTGACGTCGAACAGTTCATCACTGCCAGAGGTGGCGGGCAACGCGGCGCTGATTGTCGATCCACTCGATACCGGCGCGATTACAGAGGGTATGGTGCGTCTGGCGTGTGACGCGGCGCTGCGCCACGAGTTGCGGCAGCGCGGATATCAGCGCGCCGCACAGTTTACATGGAATCGCTGCGCTGAGGAGACATTACGTGTTCTGTACGGCTGAAAGGGGGAGGTGTGTTTTCATTTGCCGCCCGTGCACGCGCAACGATGGCGCGGATTTCGCCGCAGGTCTGGCGCGTTCTGTCGCACAGTCTGCTCTTCGGGCTGGCCGGCAGCATTGCCGACCTGCTCTTCAACTTCTACCTGGTGAGCCTGGGGTATGGCGCCGACACCGCTGGTCTGATGGCGACGGTGTACCGTGGCGCGGGTGCGTTGCTCGGGTTGCCGCTTGGCGTCCTGATCGACCGGTTTGGCGCACGAACGCTGCTTGTGGCAGGCGCCATCGGCTTTGGCGTTGCATATGCGCTGCTGTTGATGGTATCACAACTCTGGGCGCTGATCCTGTTTGTCTTTCTGGCAGGCGCAGCGAATGTGCTGGCGCTTATGGCGGTCGTGCCGCTGCTGACCGGGATCACCAGCGGGGAGGAACGGGCGGCGGTGTTTGGCATGAACGCATCGGCAGGGTTGATTATCGGTCTGGTCGGTAGCAGCGTCGGTGGATTGCTGCCTGGAGCGGCAGCACTGGTGTTGGGCGTTGGGGCGCGCGATACCGCTGCCTACCGGCTGGCGCTGTCGGTTGTTGTTGTGCTGGGATGCGTGTCGGTGGCGCCAGTGCTGCTGGGATTCCGGTCACGCCCCGCTGTGACCGAAACAGCCGCGACGGTTGCCGCAGAACCGCAGCGACCGGTGACGCCGTTGCGTCTGGTACGCTTCGCGATCCCCTCGCTGATGCTGGGAGTCGGCGGCGGTCTGTTCCTGCCGTTCCAGAACCTTTTCTTTCGCACAGTTTTCGGGCTGGACGATGCGGTCGTCGGGGTGATGCTGGCAATGGGGGCGCTCGGCATGGGTCTGGGAGCATTAATAGGTGCGCCGGTCGCTGCGCGACTGGGGTTGCGGCAAGCCGCAAGCCTGCTGCGCTTCGGTTCTGTTTTTGCCGTTGCGCTGATGCTGACGCCGCTGTTGCCGATTGTTGTGGCGGGATATATGCTGCGCGGCGCGTTTATTGCCGCCAGTTATCCGCTCAACGATGCCCTGGTGATGCAGCTGACCCCGGCGCAACAGCGTGGGATCGCCATCAGCCTGATGAGCGTCCTCTGGTCGCTCGGCTGGTCGGCGGCGGCATGGGTCAGCGGGCAGATCCAGGTGGTCTATGGCTTCACGCCGGTGCTGGCAGCATCACTTGTTGCGTATGCGCTATCAGCATGGGCGATCTGGGCGATACGAGAGGAGGGGCGTTGAACGTGACACGTTCAACGTTCACCGTTGCAGATGCGCAGGTTGTGGGTGGTGATCCATTTTTTGATTTTAGACTGTAGAATGCCACGCCTGGCATCACAAAGCCTGAAACCGCATATGGCAATGCAGCATTATCAACGATCACTGGTATTATATGTTTGCCAGGCGATGGCTTCGGCGCGTTGCAGGAGATCGGGAGCATCGGCAGGCAGAGGTACGATATTGGGAAGGCGGCGGAACCAGGCGGGCTGACGGCGCGCAAAGGCGTGAGTGTCGTACTTGAGGCGGGTCACGACCTCTTCGAGCGTAGCACGCCCCTCGAAGTACGGGCGAAATTCACGGTATCCCAACCCCGACATCGAAGGCAGGTCCCAGTTATAGCCGCGCTCCAGCAGCTGGCGTACTTCGTCGAGCAGCCCGGCGGACATCATGGCATCAACCCGCGCATCGATGCGGGCGTACAACACCGGCGCCGGCAGAGTCAACCAGATGGTCGTGATGCGGTAAGGGGGCGGCTGCACCGAACGCTGCGCAGAGATCGGCATGCCGGTGGCTTCGTAGACCTCGAGTGCACGGATAATGCGGCGCACATTGCCTGGGAGTATGCCGGCAGCGGCCACCGGGTCGATTGCTTTCAAACGTTCGTACAGCGCCTCTGCCCCCAGTTCCATCGCCTGACGCTCAAGCGCGGCGCGAATGTCGGGACGCGGGGCGACACGTGGCAACTGCCACCCCTGCAGCACTGCCGCCAGATATTGCCCGGTTCCCCCTACCAGCAGCGGTGATTTCCCGCGCGCCGCAATATCGGTGATCGCTGCGGTCGCCATGTCCTGGTATAGCGCCAGCGAGAATTCCTCATCAGGATCAACCGCGTCGATCAGGTGATGGGGCACAGTGGCGCGTTCGGCAGACGTCGGCTTGGCGGTGCCAATGTCCATCCATCGATAGACCTGTCGTGAGTCTGCCGATACAATCTCGCCGTTGAACAATCGCGCCAGGTGCAGGCTCAACGCCGTTTTGCCGACCGCTGTCGGACCGACAATTGCGAGCAGCGGCATTGCAGACCGACGTTCCATTATTCCAGCCAGATCGGATTCGTCCACGCTTTTCGCCCTGCATCATCGACCACGGTCACTCGAATGTAGGGCAGATCGCGAAGTTGGTGCATGGGGAACTCGCACCCGGTTATTGCCTGCCCCAGGTGTCGCTGTGCGCGCTCATCGGGACCTGAAACAAACACGGCGCGCGCAGGGGTGCAACGAACCGCCACTCGCCGATCATCGACATCCACATCGTCGATCTGTGGTCCCTGGGAGGAATAGAACGCGCCACTCTTGAGCGCCTCCAGGATCGCCTCAGGGGATAGTTCTTCAGCGCGCACCTGCACCCATGCCACACATGTATCAGGACGAATGGAGAAATGCGCATCATCAGCAGCATATGCCAGCATCCGCTTCCCCTGCCTCAGCATCGAATCACACAAGTACCAGCCGTCACCGCGGTCGTTATCCCACACAGCGGTCGCATTGAATACTTCGACAGCGTGAGCAGCCTCGATCGACAGCCCATCGTCGAGGGTCAGCATATACCAGGCAGGGTGTGCAATGCCCACAAACGCACCTGCCGCAGCAGCGCGAGCCGCCAGTGCCGGACCGGTTTCGTCCGGCGCCGGCGGTGCAAAATCGAGCGGCAGACCAACCGCAACAATGTGCCACAACCGTCCGGCGGATGTCTGTGGGGCATGCAATTCCGCACCGAGCAGTGTGGTGAACTGCGCGTTGCGAAATGCACGAGTATCGGTGATTCGAAAATCGTACTGCGGAAGAAAATGATCCGTCAACGCCAGAAAATCGTACCCCTGGGCTCGATAGGCGGCAACGACCTCCTCCGGCGACAGTTCGCCGTCGGAGACTGTGGAATGAGTGTGCAGGTTGCCGCGGTAGAACTGACCTGGTTTGCGGAATGGCAACTGGTTCATTGGCTGTCCTCTTCCTCCTTCTCCTTGATGCAGCAAACATATTGTACCTCAGGCGAGATGCGCCCACCCACAACACGCCTACCTGTGGCGGGGCATCTGCGACCGGCGCCCACCAGGGGCGCCCCGCCGGTGCAGGGTGATACGTCCGGACCGCGTCGCGCCCGCCCTTGCCGGTATTGCAGGTATCCAGTATGATATACCGCCCGAAGCCACTAAATACATCTCATACTGTTGCCGACTTCGGATTGCCATGATAGAGGTCTCATGTACCCTCCCGAGACACGTTGTGAGGCGCTCAGTTCTGATCAGCACAGGGATCATGCAGCACAGAGAGCAAGCGTGGCAGATGCGCATGTCGCGGTGACGGCTCTTCAACGATTTGACGGTGCACCCGTTGAGGTGACGACAGCCGTCGTGCGCCGGTGATCGGCAACGTTTCAAATTGCACGAATGAGCACGCCATGGATGATGTACGCACTTTGCACACATCATGCGGGCGAGACGCCCGCGAGCCCGGCGGCTCTGTGGATGCGGGCGAGACGCCCGCGAGCCCAGCAGATCCCGGCATCCCCGATGCGGGCGAGATGCTCGCGATCCTGGCGGCTCTGTGGATGCGGGCGAGACGCCCGCGAGCCCGGCAGCCTCCACGAATACGGGCGAGATGCCCGCGATCCCGGCATCCCCGATGCGGGCGAGACGCCGCGAGCCCGGCGGCTCTGTGGATGCGGGTGAGACGCCCGCGAGCCCGGCGGCTCTGTGGATGCGGGCGAGACGCCCGCGAGCCCGGCAGCTCTGTGGATGCGGGCGAGACGCCCGCGAGCCCGACAGCCTCCACGCATGCGGGCGAGACGCCCGCGAGCCCGGCGGCTATGCTCGTGTGAGAAAGCCGCGCTCTTCCAGCAATGTCACGATCCGCCGCGCGCATTCGTCTGGTGTGGTATCGACAGTCGTGAGGTGCAGTTCCGGGACTACCGGCGGCTCATAGGGATCATCGATGCCGGTGAAGCCGGTAATCTCACCGCGGCGGGCGCGGGCGTACATGCCTTTGGTATCGCGCTGTTCGCAGATTTCGATCGGTGTATCGACAAACACCTCGAAGAAACGGTCGTCGCCAACCATTTTGCGACACTCGTTGCGTGCTGCGCGGTACGGGCTGATCGCTGCACAGATCGCCACGCCGCCATGGCGCGCGATTTCACTGGCGACGAACCCGATCCGCAGAATATTGGTATCGCGATCCTCACGGCTGAAACCAAGCCCTTTGGACAGGTGGGTCCGCACCACGTCGCCATCGAGCAGCGTGCTCTGGCGGCCGCGCTCCAGCAACATCGCCACCAGCGCCTCGGCAATCGTCGATTTCCCCGCGCCGCTGAGCCCGGTGAACCAGACGCAGAATCCCTGGCGGTGACGCGGCGGGTAACTCTGCGCCAGAATCGCTGCCGTCTCAGGACGGGTGAACCATTCCGGCAGCAGTTTCCCCTGCGCCAGGTATTCCTCGCGCACCTGCGTGCCCGAAATCTTCCAGACCTGCGCCTCTGCCGGTACAGCAGTTTCTTCGACATACTCATCGGTATCGGGCAAATAGACGTACTCGCGGAAGGGAACCATTGTCACCCCGATCTCATCGGAGTGGCGCGCAACCAGTTCCTGCGCGTCGTAGGGTCCATAGAACGGTTTACCACGACTGTCTACGCCAGGTCCGGCATGGTCGCGTCCGACGATGAAATGGGTTGCGCCGAAATTGCGCCGGATGATTGCGTGCCAGACCGCCTCGCGCGGACCGGCCATGCGCATCGCCAGTGGCAGAAGGCTCAACAAGGTGCGCTGCGGATCGTAGTATCGCTCAACCAGCGCGCGGTAAATCCGCACCCGGCTGTAATGGTCGATGTCGCCAGGGCGGGTCAAACCGACGACCGGGTGGATAAGGAGTGCACCGCCGATCTCCGCCGCTGCACGCTTTGTCAGTTCTTCGTGGACGCGGTGGAGCGGGTTGCGCGTTTGAAAGGCGACAACGCGCTCCACTCCCATCTCGTGCAGGATGGAACGCACTTCTGCAGGGGTGCGCCGCAGTTCCACGAAGTCGTAGTAGCGCGGCAGACGCACCACACGCAGCGCGCCAGCAATGTATGTATCACCCCAGGTGCTCATCTCCGACACAAGCGGATGACGCGGGTCGGTTGTGCCAAGCGTCAGGCGCGCTTCCTGACTGGCATCCCAGGAAAATGCCTCTTCGACATCCATAACTGCGATCAGTTCGTTGCGCGCATCACGCAATGCCACACGATCTCCCAGACGCGCCAGCGCCTTTCCATCGACCGGCAGCGTAATCGGCAACGGGAAGAGTGTACCGTCCGCCAGCCGCATCTCGTGCAGAACGCGCTCATAATCGGCGCGTCCCATAAAACGGTCGAGCGGCGAAAAGCCGCCGGTTGCCAGCAGTTCGAGATCGCACAACGCGCGCGCCGAAATCTGGATCGAGGGAAGGCGCGCCGCTTCTTCAAGCAGCGCGCGCCGTTCCTCACCCGAAACGAGCACATTGATCAGACGACCACCATACGGCGGAATAAGTGGCATGAATCGTCCTCCATTACATATCCAGCGTCATACCCCGCAGCCCGGCGGGGATCGATATATTGAACCTGCTCAACAAGGTAGGCAGTATATCGTAAATCTGCACCTTGTCGAGTCGCCGTCCGCCGCCGGGACGTTGCGGATCATGCCAGATGAACATGCCATACTGCGCGTGATTGGCATCGTCAGGACCGGTATCGTTCTCCTGCGTGAAAATTCCTGCGCCGCCAATCGTTCCAACCGATCGCCAGCCAAGATCACCAAAGTAGACGATCAGATCGGGGGCAACGCCGCGCACCGTGCGATAGAGTTGCTGGGGGGTGAAAACACGATTGCCAAACGACCGTCCATCAGGTCCGATCATGGCTTCCAGACGCGCTGCAAGATTGGCGCGCACACGTTCGTACTCTGCCGGTGGAATGACACCCTGCGGCTCACGCCCGCGTACATTGAGAAAAATGCGCCCATAGTAACCTCCAGCGCCCCACGCGCGCGTGCGCGACCAGTCGATCTCAACCTGATTAAGTCCCGTTGGATCGTCTGGCAGCGTCGGGACAATCAGATCGCCCTGTTCGATCAACCACTGGTTGATCCGCACTCCTCCCATCAATGGGCGCGCGCCATGGTCTGACACAACCAGCACCGCCGTATCAGGACCGCATCGTGCCAGCAGACTGCCAATCTGTGCATCCACGTGGCGATAGTATGCATGAATGGCGTCAGCAAAGGGAGAGTCGGGAATGAACGATGGGTGGTGCGGATCCATGTGTTTCCAGAGCGCATGCTGGATGCGATCCACTCCCATATCCACCAGCATCAAGAAGTCGGGGCGATCTTCTTCAAGCAACGCTGTTGCAACTGCAAAGCGCTGGTTGCACATGGCATAGATGTCGCGCACGATGCGCTGCTTGTCTTCAGAGCGGAAATCTGGCACATCGAGCAGATACGGATGCCCTGGCGTTGCAGCGGCAGTCCAGGCGGTGACCCGTTCGGCAAGTGTCGGCGGAAAGGTATACTCCACCCCGGTCGAGGGAGCAAGGAAACACGAGATGAGCGCGCCGTTGACCGGCGTCGGCGGATAGGTTCCAGGCACGCCAATGACCGCCACACGCCATCCCGCTTCACCAAGAACATCCCACAAACGCGGAAAACGGATCGCGCGACTATCGGCGACGACCATGCGCCCATAAGAACGATCGGCGCGGTTGCGAAAGCCGTAGACGCCGAGCTCCCCCGGATCGCGCCCACTCATCATGCAACTCCAGGCAGGCACGGTAATCGCCGGAATGCAACTCTCCAGATTGCCATAGACCCCCTCTGCCATCAGGCGGCTGAGGGCAGGCAGATCGGCGCGCCAGCGGTCGAACGCCAGCGATGGTTCGGCGCAATCGAGGCCGATGATTACCAGTCTGGGATGGGTCATTCCTGTGTTCCAGGCTTCCAGTGCCGTCGGTAAAGTATCGCGGCAGCGCCGATGACCGCGGCGAACGAGAGCATGTGCACAACGTTGAACGGCGTCCCCGGGAAGAACCACGAGTCGGTGCGCAGGAACTCGATAAAGAAGCGCCCCAGCGGGTACCAGACCAGGTACATAAGCAGCACGTCACCGTCGCGCAGGCGGTCGTCATAGCACCGCCAGATCGAGAAGATCAACGCAAACCCAATCAGGTTCCAGAGCGATTCGTACAGAAACAGCGGATGGAAGAGCGTTGTTTCGGGAAAGGCTGCCAGATCGCGGTAAGGACCGATACGATGATCGCTGTCGATGCGCAACCCCCACGGCAGGGTCGTTGGCGGACCGTACAGTTCCTGGTTGATAAAGTTTGCCCAACGCCCAACCGCCTGACCCAGCGGCAAGCCAAGCGCAATTGCATCGGCATACACCAGGAGCGGAACCTTTCGGACGCGCGCAAACGCCCACAATCCAAGCGCACCGAAGATGAACCCGCCAAAGATGTGCAACCCGCCTTCCCATACTGCCAGAATGCTGACCGGATTGGCAAGAAAGCGCCCAAGCCCTTCTGGACCCCGTGGCGACTGGATGAAGACGTAGTAGAGTCGTGCACCAATCAGCCCAGGAATGAGCACCCAGAGCAACATGTCCCACACCGAGTCGCGATCGAACCCACGCCGTTCGACGTGGCGCGCGCCGATCCATGCTGCCAGTATAACGCCCGTCATAATCAGAACGCCGTACCAGCGTAGCGTCAGTGGACCGAGCTGGATGATAACAGGATCAACAGGAGGCTGCATATGCGAGTGAATAACCTGTCGCGAGTCCGTCGCACCTACTCCAGATACCCCAACTCCCTCAGTCGCCGCTGCACGGCGGGATCGTTCACGCCTTCGGCACGCGAAACCAGCGGCGCCCCGGCGCCGGTGCGGCGCATAAATGCACCGAGACGCTCCTGCAATTCCTCAACCCGCTCCGGCAGGATCATCGCCAGATTAACCAGTTCGCGGGGATCGGCGTCCAGGTCGTACAATTCTGCATGATCATCGCCGGTCTGGATCAGTTTGTACGAGCCGCTGATCACTGCCCGGCGCGGCTGGTCAAACCGTCGGGCGCGCGCAAGGTCTGGCTGGCGGCGCAGCATGATCCCGAGCACATTCCGCAGCGGTTCCGCTTCGACGAAAACCGTGCCGCTGTCGGGGTCGGATGCCGGCGATCGCGCCAGTGACCGGTCGCGCTCGATGCCGCTGGCAAGCCCGGCGGCGCTCAACAGCGTATGGAAGACCCGCCGCAGTGAAACGGTGTGATCAACCACGGCGCCCCGCTGAAAGTCGCCGAAAGGATCGCGCACCATCAGCGGTACATGCACCAATTCGTTGTACGCCGACACCGTATGCCCAACCAGTCCTTTTTCTCCCAGGTGATCGCCGTGGTCGGCGCACACCAGAAGCAGCGTCCGATCAAGCGCGCCGCTTTCGCGCAGCCGCTGCAGGAACGCGCCGATGTGCGCGTCCTGGGTGGCAACTTCGGCGTCGTATACATCGCTGAGCACGTGGTGATACCGCTCGTCGGCACCCGAGAATGGCGCCAGCCAGCCGAACACATCGCTGTTGAAGCGATGCACATAGCGCGCCGCCTCACGATCGCGGATCACGTCCGGCGCAAATCGTTCGAGCATGCGGCGGTCGGGATGGTATGGCGTGTGAACCCCCATGACGTTGATGAAGGCGAAGATCGGCTGGGTGCGTTCCACGCCGCGCCGTTCGATCAGCAGTCGCGCCGCATCGTTGAGCGATTTGGGAGTGTTGCCCTTGAAACTGAGCGCCGTCTGCCACAGTGGCACCATCAAGGGCGTAAAGGCGAATTCCAGCATCGCCTCGGATCGCGCAAATGCATCTTGCACGCGAGTAAGCGTCTCCGCCAGACGACCCTTGAACCACTGGCGGTACCGGCTGATCAGTCCAGGATGCGCGCCTGCCTGGTTGGGTCGCGATGTCAGCAGACCGCTGTAGTTCAAGAAACTCTCGAAGCCGCGCCGCAAACCATTGTTGACCACGCCAACCAACGGATTGTTGCAGAACGCGGCAGTCATATACCCGCCTTCGCGCAGGCGTTCCGCCAGAGTCGGAATATGTGCAGGAAGCGTCGCCGATGACTGATTTGTCGTGTGTTCGGAAGGATAGAGACCGGTAAACATCGACGCATGCGACGGGATAGTCCATTGTGCAGTCGCAAACACGCGGCGGAACAGGGTCGCTTCTGCGGCGAGGTCATCGATGTGGGGCGAGGTCGGGCGAGCATAGCCGTAGCACGAAAGTCTATCGACACGCTGGGTATCCAGCACAAGCAACACAATATCGGGACGCCGACTCACGAAAACTCCTCCTCCAGGAACGGATGCCTCGTTCGGGATGCTTTAGTATACCACGCGGCGCAGCAAAGAAGGGGGAGCAATACCATTGTTGGATTGGAGATTTTGGAGATTGCTGCGATGGCGTTGCAATGCGCTCTGATGAGCATGCGCATACGGCCTGTTCAATTCCAGTTGGGTATAAGAAGCAGGAACCCGGAAGTTTGGCGCATTTCTCGTTCAATGCTTTCAACTCTTTTCGCCTGTTGCCGAACCGATCGCCATAAGCAGATCGCTCGCCTCCCAGGCGAGCATGCCGCCACGCAGAATCATCACCTGCTCGAAGCCGCGGCTCATCAGCGCGGCGGCGGCGCGTTCACTGCGACGACCGCTGCGGCACACCAGCACAACCGGACGATCGCGGCTCACGCTTGCGGGATGGGTGAGCAGTTCGTACAGCGGGAGCAACTCCGCCTGCGGGATGTGCCCCTGGCGATACTCGCGCGGCTCGCGCACATCGATAATGCGCGGCGGGGATGAACTGCGAATCTGTCGCCATAACTCACGCGGCTCAATCGTTGGAACCTGCGCCGGCGCACCTCGGTCTGGCAGCAGCGGGATGGCTTCAGGGTGAAGCGGACGCTTCGGCAGATTCTGGCATTCGCGGAACGCACGCACCTCACACTCGTAAATGCAAACCGCCGGATCAAGAACGCGGTGGAAGAGGTAGTCAATTGCGTGATCTTCGTCCAGAAAATGGTCTTCCCCGACGTACTGCGTAAAGCCGGTCACATCCATCATCTGACGCACCGGCTGGCGCACACGCACAAAATAGACCCCGCCGCCACGATCACGGTACTGGCGCACGATCGTCTGGAGCATCTTGATACCGCTGACATCGCAGCGCTGAACACTGTGCATACGCAACAGAAGAAACCGTTGGGTCGGGTTGCTGGTCAACAGGGCGTTCATCTGCTCTTCGACATGGTTGACCGCGCCAAAGTAGAGATCGCCGAGCACATCGACAACAGCCATCTGCGGGCACATCGGCAGATGCGGCTGATACTCCCAGTGACGGAAGTCGGCATCCGGCAGCACACTCTGAACGCGTGGCGCGCTGGTGCGCCAAAGGTAGGCGCCGAGCGACATCAGCACGCCACTGATAATCGCAAATTGAAGCGGCACGAAGAGGGTCGCCGCCAGCGTAATCAGTGAAATCGCGCCATCGACCCGGTCGGCGCGCCAGATACGCCGGATAGCCTGGTGATCGACCATGCTCCAGGCGGTGATCGCCAGCGCACCTGCCAGCACCGGGCGCGGCAGATGCGCTATCAGCGGCGCGAGCGGAAACATGGCAAGCAGCACGAAGACCCCGGAAAACGCATTTCCCAGGCTGGTGCGCGCTCCCGCCTGAAAACTCAGCGCCGATCGGTTGAAGGAACCGGAACACGGATAGCCGGAGAAGAGACCGGCGCACATATTTGCCAGCCCCTGCCCGATAAACTCCTGATTGCTGTCGAGGCGCTGCTGCGAGTGCGTCGCGATGGCGCGCGCGATTGCCGAGGCTTCGACCAGCCCGATGATGGCCACCGCCAGCGCGCCGTTCGCCAGCGTCCCAATCAGGTTCAGGTCCATGAGCGGCAGATCGGCAAGCGGCGGAAGCGACTGCGGCAATGCGCCGAGGGTACGCACACCTGCATCTTCCAGGCGCAGCACCCAGGCAACCAGCGACACCACGACCAGGGCGATCAGAAGGGTCGGCAGGCGTTGTCGCAAGCGCTGCAGGACGACAATCAGCGCAATGGTTCCAATGCCCAGCAGAAGACTCGGCAGATGGGTGCGATCGATCTGTTGCGCGCTCAGAATGAAGGTATCGAGAAGCCCCGCTCCCATCGGTAGATCGAGGCGCAGGACGGGCGCGATCTGGTTGGAAATGATCAGAATGCCGGCGCCAGCCGTAAACCCGACAGCAACCGAGTCGGAGACGAAATGGACCAGCAATCCCAGGCGCGCCAGCCCGAAGATGAGACGCAGCACGCCTGCCAGAACGGCCAGCATGCCGGCAAGCGCCATGAATTCGGAGGTTCCAGGCGTCGCAAGCGGCAGAATGACCGAGAGGGTGAGTAGTGATGCAGTGTTTGTGGGACCGGTGTGCAGATGGCTTGATGATCCCCACAGTGCACCGACGATAGATGCCACAATTGCGGAGTAAAGCCCCATTTCCGGCGGCAGTCCCGCGAGGAGCGAGAACGCCAGCGCCTGCGGCAACAGCACAAGCCCGACTGTGACGCCTGCCACCAGATCAGCGCGCAGCGTTTCGAAGGAGTAGCCGCGTATCACTGCAACAGGGCGCGCGATTGTTGCTGGAAATTTTTGCAATGCAGCTATCACGAACCACGAACCAGGAACCGAGCACTACCACCCACAACCCACGAACCGAACACCAGGAAACCAGGAACCGAACACCACAACCCACAAACCAGGAACCAACAATCAGGAACCGGGAACCGAGCACCACAAGCCGAGCGCCATGAACCAGCCACCACAAACCACGAACCAGGAATTGGGAACCGATACCAATCGGAATTGAACAAGCCGCATGCGCACGCCCGCCAGAGCGAGCTGCAATGCCATCACAGCAATCTCCGAATCCAAAATCTACAACTAAAAAATGGTATGAGAACCACGAACCAGCAACCACCACCTACAAATCACCCAATCACCCAATCACCCAATCACACCCCAACACATCAGATAGACAGCAACAACCTCACAGGTATCATACCATTCCAGAGAGCCGGCTGCATCATTGTACCGCCTGCACTGAGGTCACAATCCAGGCGCGGCGTCCATTGCTGATCCATTCGATGTCGCCATCCACCCGTTCATGGTAAAGACGAGCACTGCCTATCGTGCGTTCGTGATAGGTCTGCTGTGGCGTATGTCGCGTCTGGTAGCCGTCGCTATACACGATTGCGGCAGGACGCAGCGACTCAATCAGCGGAGCGTGCGGGTCGTGCTGCCAGGGATACACGATCAGAGAGGCGCGGCGATCTGCGTGGCGTTCGAGCATGTCGGGCGTGGCGCTGTGCGCAAAGACGACGCTTGTGGCGCCATAATCGAGGCGCAGGAGCACTCCCTGGTCGTTACAATCCAGCACATGCAGTGTTACGCCGTCGATCTCCAGGCGCTGCCCGGCGCGCAGTGCATGCACCGGTGTTGCGTGATACGCCAGCGCCTGTCGCCAGGCGTCGAACAGTGCGCCTGAAGCAGCGGCTGGCGGTATCAGCGCCCGTTGCACCCGATAGCGTTCCAGAGCCGCCACCTGCCCCGGAAGACGTTGCCCGTCGAGCGAGGTCACAACCACCAGCGCCAGTTCACGTTGCCAGAAGGGCAGATGCCGCCCCATCGCCGTCACCAGAGCGTCCGGGTCGGTGCCGCCGTCGATCAGGAGATGCCTGCCAGAAGGGGTCTGCACCAGAGCAGCGTCTCCCTTCAGCGCGGGAAGGAAGACGTGCAGGCGACCATCGGGGCGCTGCACCCAGGCAAGCGCCAGCAACGCGGTAATCATCAACCCGATGCGGGGAACGAGACGGCGCAGAAAAGATGAACCCGATGACGCAGCCATCGCGACCTCCGGTGATGTGCAGGTCGCGCGGCTGCCTGCCGGTTACGATTATACGTGTGAAACCTTATGGGGGCAACAACGTATCATGGGGTGTACAACGCCTTTGTGCTGTGCTAGAATGAGCGAGCGACACGTGTGCTTCCGCCTGGACAGCAAAGGTGCGCCCGTCGGTAATGAAAGTAAGCGACTTCAAGGAGGCTGGAGACATGTCGATCTTCGTCCGCATCCGTGACATTCTGAGTGCCAATATCAACGCACTGCTCGACAATGCGGAAGACCCTGAAAAGATGGCGAACGAGTACCTGCGCCAGTTGCACAATCAGGAATACGAGGTCAAGACCAACGTGGCTGCTGCAATGGCAGACCTGGCGCGGCTCAACCGCATGGAAGCGCAGTATCTCGCTGAGACCGAAAGCTGGGATCGCAAGGCGGAGGCGGCGCTGCGGGCTGGCGATGAGGCACTGGCGCGAGCTGCGCTGGCGCGCAAGGTGCAGGCTCAAAAACTGTACGAGCAGTACCGCGATCAGTCCGACGCGCAGGAACAGCAGGTCGAGCAACTGGAGCAGGCGCTGGTGCAGTTGCAGACGCGCGTTGCTGAAGTCCAGGCGAAGCGCGATCTGATCATCGCCAAGAAGAACCGCGCCCAGACCCAGGAGTCGATCCAGCGCACAGTGCGCCAGGCGACGCGCATTTCGGCAATGGACAAACTGGATCAACTTGAGAGTCGGGTTGATGAGCGGCTCGATCGGGCTGAAGCAATGGCAAAACTCGAAGGAGATACGCTCGAGAACAAGTTCCGCAATCTGGAGCGCGAGACCGCCGTTGATGCGGAGTTCGAGGAACTGAAGCGCCGGTTGGGGCAGGGCTGATTGATTTGCGGGCATGATCAACAACAGGGGGTACGGCGACGCCGTACCCCCTGTCGTGTTTTGGGTGCACCACCGTTGTGGGGGGCACGGCACGCCGCGGGGTGGGCGCGGCACGCCGCGGGGCGATGGGCACGGCACCGCCGCGGGGTGGGCACGGCACGCCGTGCCCCTACGATGGACGCGGGGCGATGGGCACGGCCCGTCGTGGGGTGGGCACGGCACCGCCGTGGTGGGGGCGCGGCACGCCGCGGGGTGGGCACGGCACCGCCGTGGTGGGGCGCGGCATGCCGTGGTGGGGCGCGGCACGCCGCGGGGTGGGCGCGGCACGCCGCGGGGTGGGCACGGCACCGCCGTGGTGGGGGCGCGGCACGCCGTGGGGTGGGCACGGCACGCCGTGGGTGGGCACGGCACCGCCATGCCCCTACGGCGCCTGCATTTCCGTCACGGGCAGGTACAACCGCGTGACGTACTCCTTGACCATGCGGCGGGTGCTGAATACCGGTGCAATCGTGGCAATCGACTCTTTGCTGATCGCCAGCCAGCGGTGCGGAATGCCATCAGGCCCCCGGTCGTAATATGTCGGAATGACTTCCTGCTCCAGAATGCGATACAGATGCTGCGAGTCGTGCCAGTCCTGTTCGTCCTGGTTGCTGTATTCGCGCTCTTCGCCGACCGCCCAGCCGTTCTTGCCATTGTACGCCTCAGGCCACCAGCCGTCGAGGATGCTGACATTCACGACGCCGTTTAACCCCGCCTTCTGACCGCTGGTGCCGCTTGCCTCGTGCGGACGGCGCGGCGTGTTGAGCCAGACATCCACCCCCTGCACCAGCGCGCGCGCCAGTGCCATATCGTACTCCTCAACAAACAGGATGCGCCCAAGGAATCCGGGTTGCTGAGACATCTGGTAGACCTGCTGAATGAAGAGTTTCCCCGGATCGTCAGCAGGATGCGCCTTGCCCGCAAAGATAATCTGCACCGGACGATCGCTACGGTTGAGCAACGCTTTGAGACGCTCCGGCTCACGGAACAGCAGAGTTGCACGCTTGTAGGTGGCAAATCGGCGGGCAAAACCAATTGTGAGGATCTTTTCGTCGAGCACGGGCCAGATCTGCGGCGGCGACCCTAACCGCAGATGGCGCTGGCGAACCCGTTCACGTGCAAGTATCACAAGATCGCGTTTCAATGTCTGCCGCACTTCCCATAACCGATCGTCGGGAATATCGTGTGCCTTCGCCCAGCGTGCGACATTGTCGAGATCCTCTTCCCAATCAGGCCCAAGCGCCTCATCGTACAGGCGACGCATTGCCGGCGCCAGCCATGTGCTGCTGTGGATACCGTTGGTTATCGAAGTGATCGGCACCTCGTCCTGCGCTGCACCCGGATAGAGCCAGTGCCACATGCCACGCGCCACGTGACCGTGCAGTTTACTGACGCCGTTGTGCGCATGCGAGCCCTTCAGCGCCAGCACCGTCATGGCGAAGGTGGGTCCCCAGTGCTGATGTTGCAACGCAATGTCGAAGAATTGCTCGCGTGTCAGTCCGAGTTGAGGCCAGAACGAACCAAAGTACTTCTCCATCAGATGGAGCGGAAATGCATCGTTACCTGCCGGAACTGGCGTATGGGTTGTGAAGACTGACTGCGCGCGCACTTCACGCCATGCCTCATCGAATGGTATGCCCTGCACGACTTTCTCGCGCACCAGTTCGAGCACCAGAAACGCGGAGTGCCCTTCGTTCATGTGCCAGACGTTCGGATGAATGCCGAGCTGGCGCAGCGCACGCACCCCACCGATGCCCAGCACAATTTCCTGAGCGATGCGCATCTCCTGGTCACCGCCATACAGCCGCGCCGACAGTTCGCGATCCTGCGGACTATTCGGATGAATGTCCGTGTCCATCAGGAACAACGATACGCGCCCAACCTGGATTCGATAGACCTTGGCATAGATCGTGCGACCGGGCAGATCGACCTCAACAACCACCTCGCGTCCATCGGCGGTCAACGCCTGTGTGGCGGCAATGTCAGCGAAATTCAACTTCGAATAGATCGCCTCCTGCCAGCCGCTCTGATCCAGACGCTGCCGGAAATATCCCTGCGGGTAGATGAAACCGACAGCAACGAACGGCAACCCCAGATCGCTCGCCTCTTTCACGTGGTCGCCTGCCAGTACGCCAAGACCGCCCGAATAGATCGGCAGCGACTCGTGGAGACCGAACTCCGCCGAGAAGTAGGCAATCATCACATCATTGCCGTTACCGTTGCCGAACGTGCGGCGATACCAGGTGTCTTCGGCGGCCATGTATTGGTCGAACGACTCCATCACCCGATCATACTCAGCGAGGTACGCCGGGTCGGCTGCGGCGGCTTCCAGTTTGCGCTGGCGCACATCACGCAGGAAATCGACCGGGTTGTGGTAATCCTCTTCCCACAGATCAGCGTCGATGTGGCGATAGAGATCCTGCGCCTCGGGATGCCAGCTCCACCACAGGTTGTACGCCAGGTCGCGGAGACGGGCGATCCGCTCGGGAATCGGTGTAAAGAGTAAATCGGCGCTTCTGATACTCAAGGACGCCTCCTTGACTTCATCAGCCATCGCCGGTGACGATCATCGTCATGGAGATGGTTCGGAATACACGCGGAGAACAGCGCCACAGCGCGCTGCCCGTACTATACACGTTTCTCTGCGGAGATGCAAGTTAACTGCTCTGCAACAGTCTACGCAATTGTGCGCTCGATGCGGCGCTGCACGGCGTAGGAGAGTGCAATGAAATTGTAGATCATATGGAACAGATAGGTGAATGGCAAAAGCGTAAACAGCGCCAGACCCAGCAGCGCATGCACGTAGACGATACCGTGTGCCAGGTTCAACCGCGCGAACAGTTCGGTCCAGATGATACAGAAAATAATGCTGCGCACCAGCATCCGATCCCACGGAAGACGCCCTGGTATGCGGATACCGCGCGCTGCATCGTCGATGTCTCCAACTACTGCACCGCTCCGCTTCCGCAGCAACGTTGCCATCAGGTGCAGGTTGCCAGCGACAGCGAAGCCGACGGCGATCCATGTGATGCCCACAAAATAGGGCGCAGCATTGCCGAACAGAAAGTGTGACTGGAGCGGCTCGCCGTTGCCGAAGATGAGCGCCAGCAGGTTGGATGGTGTGTAGTTGAAACTCTCTTCGATGTGGAGCGCCACGTCCGGCACTGGCCTTCCGAGCAGGACGTGGCTGAAGACGATGAGCGCCGAGATAGAGTAGCCGATGACCTCCGTGATGATAGCGACATGATAGTACGTGTAGCCGCGCCCCCAGGTCGGGTTGGCTCGTTTGTGGAAGCGGTTGATCGGACCGAACAGCACGGCATGCAACGCCTCGAAAAAACCCAGGCGGCGCGGTGCGTTCTCGAAGGTTGGAGACACGCCACGAAAACGCCGTCGCGTGACCAGCACCCGCGCGAAGCGTCCCAGCCGCACTCCGACGCCGATCAGAAAAATGGCTATCGCAATCGGCGCAACGATGTTCAGCACTTCGATGAGGATCATCATGCTCCACCTCCTTTTCTGGAAAAGTTGCGAGATCGAGCTCGTGCTGAGGTCAGGCAACCCCTGTCACGACTTTCCCGTTCTCAGCCGGCAACGATGCAGATGTACGGTCGATTCGTGATCGCGCGCATTACCGCTCTGCTCCTGCTCGCGCACGCAACGCTGGCATGGTCGGCATCGTCATTTCACGCAGCGAGCGCAGATGATCGTGCACCTGCGGATGGTCTTTGCTGAAACGCTGAACGATTTCATCACGCTCCAGCCAGTCGAGCAGCGCTGGAAACTCTGGCAGCTGCATCAGCGCCGCCATGCGCCCTTCGATGCTGTGTTCCAGGAAGAAATCAGGATCGCGGCGCTGCAGTTCCGCCGGAACGAGCATGCGGTCCAGTTCACCGCGTTTCGCCAGCGCCGGTTCCATCGCAGCGTAGACGACCTCGAACAACACCAGCGCCATACGTTCGTCCGATTGCGCCAGCCCGTAGGTGCGGCAGGTGTCTTCCAGCGACAGGGTGCAGACCACGCACGGCGAGGTGACGTATGCTGCGCCGGTTGCTTTGATCTGATTGGCTTTCAGCACCGAAATCTTGCGCCGCAGATCGGTGTTTTCGGGGAGCCGCATACCGCCGGCGCCGCCGTTGCAACAGTAGTTGTATTCGCGATTGGGAGTCATTTCGATGAAATTATCCGTCACAAGATGCAGCAGATCGCGGAAGGTATCACCCAACCCTGACAGACGCGTGGCATAGCACGGGTCGTGCAGTGTGACGCTCAGACTGGTCTTCTCGATCGGGAGGCGCCCTTCCCTGATCAGGTCGAGCATCAGGGTATCGACGCTCACAATCGGATAGCGGAAGGGGCGTCCAAGCGTCTCCGATGCTTCGGCATAGAGCGTGCGCGCATCGCAGCCGCATTCCACCAGCAGGATCTTCTTGACGCCAAGCCGCTCCGCTTCCTGTTCCCACTCTTCCAGCATCTGCTTCGAGAGGGTATGATGCACCGCGATATGGTCGATCTCGGTGCCGGTATCGATGACATACGGTGAGATGGTGTAACTGACCCCGGCGGCATTGAGGATTTTGATCAGTTTGATGCCATAATCGGGGATTTTGGTGTTGCCAGCCGCCGGACAGACGAAGAGCATGTCGGCGCCATGGACATCGACCGGCGCCTCGATTCCTTCGCTGCGGAGGAACAGACCGACGCGCCCGATGACCTGAGGGACGGTCAGGCCGAAACTGTGGCGGTGGCGTTCGGTGTTGTCAATGATCGATTTGATGGTCGGGTTGGCGTGACTCAATCCGGAGTCGGCGTAGGCGGCGCGCGCGAGACGCACAATACGACGGGTGCTGATGCCCGCCGGACAGGCGAGGGTGCAGCGCCCGCACGCCGTACATGCCCAAAAGTAGTGCATGTTCTCCTTCAGATCGTCAACCGTTGGGGTGGGAACCAGCCCCAGTGCGCCTCCAACCTGGCCCTCGAGCGTCATGTAGCGCCGGTAGACCTGGCGTATCAGACCGGTTTTGTGGGTGGGATGCAGTTTTTCATCGCCGGTGACCAGATACCAGGCACAGGCTTCACCACATGCCTTACAGTCCATACACGCTTCAAGATTGACCACATCCTCGGCAGTGATGTTTTTGCGCAACGAGTCGACAAAGGCACGCATTTCCGCTTCCATGCGAATGTCCTCCCTCGCGTATCATCGAATAACAACGGATGTACCGGGAATGTGGGACAGGATGAAAGAAAGCGCTTCGGTCGTGTACAGCAGCGCGATCTGGCACAGTAAGAGTCAGGCTTCCGACACGTTCGCTCTCGCACGTCTGCAGTGGAGAGCATCGGAAATGATCGACGATTGCAGCGGATCAGCGTTGCAATCTCTTCATCATCGATATAGACATGTATCGTGTCGAGATTTGCAGAGAAGAGGCATATCGTTGTGGTTGAGAGTGTAACAGAAGTCGCTGAGATCGTGCGTGAAAAGATTGCTACAGAGAATTGGGATTTGATCAGGCTTATACTTTTTGCGCATCTCAGGGATCAGGCAGGGATGGGGTCACACGTACCGCAAACATGGTGTTTTGCGTCGGCGGGGCGACGTCTTGTGGCGCTTGCGAAACCTGTCCCGCCGCCGATGTGTGATGATCACGAGGGCGCCCCTCGAACCACCGATTGTGAACAGTTGCTCAGGAGGTGCGCTTTCGTTGCAGATAGCGGATCGAGCGGCGCGGACGATACCCCAGGGCGCGCAGGCGAGCGGCGATGGTCTGGACGGAAGGAAGATCGTTGGGGCGATACCCTTTGTGTTCGATCAGGGCGCGGCGCACTTCTTCGACGCTCATACAGGGCGCTCTGGCATCGCTGCGGCATTCGGCGTGATCGCGACGCCAGGCTTCGATCACGTCGCGGATGTCGTGCAGGAGGTCGGGCAGGCGTTCTTCGACCGGCTTGCGCCCTCGCAGAACACGTTGAACGTTGAACGTTGAACGTTACACGTTACACGTTATACGTTGAACGTTGAACGTTACACGTTACACGTTGAACGTTACACGTTACACGTTCCCACGATCACCCCAGTTCCGCCACTGCGCTGAGCGCCGTTACGCCGTCGGGACCCTGCGCTTCGAGTTCGACGCGATCTCCGACGGGCAGCGCGACCAGCCGGAATGGCGCCAGGTCGAACAGTGGCGCCTGACCACGGAAACTGAACCCGGTGATCGGACGAGTGACATTGTGGCGCGCCAGTTCCATGAGCAGCACGGCGGTCAGCGGACCGTGCACGACCAGACCGGGGTATCCCTCTTCGTGACGGGCATATGGACGGTCGTAGTGAATCCGGTGGGCATTGAAGGTCAACGCAGAAAAACGAAAGAGCAAACGGGTGTCGGGCATTACAGTACGCACCCACGCGCCGGCGGGCGGCGGCGGAAGATCAACCGGAACGGGCGCTGGCACTGGCGCTCCCTGTTCACGATAGACAATATCCTGTTCTTCTTCGATGCAGAGAGCATCTCCCTGATAGATACTGTAACCGACAGTTACGAATGCAAGCGGACCGCTCCGACCCGATTTCTGGGTGATGTTGCGGATAACGCCTTCACGCCAGGCGGGCTGACCGATGATGAGCGGACGATGAAAGCGAATGCGCGCGCCCGCAAACATGCGGCGCGGATAGGGGATGGGAGGAATGAAGCCGCCGCGCTGGGGATGACCATCGATGCCCAGTTGCGACTGCAGTGCGCGCGGCAGAAAGTAGAACCAGTGCCATAACGGTGGCAGCGCCGAACCATGCACCGGCAGCGGCGGCGGAGGTTCGAGCATTGCTGCGGCCGCCGCTGCCTGCGCCGGGCTGATATCATCCTCGACACGCTCCGTCCGTCCGATCCAGGCTGTCAGGTCTTCTGTGCTCATATCAGCCCTGCCATCCCGTAGAGACGTTGCACTGCAACGTCTCTACTGCAACTACGACGTGTCTTCCGCCACAGGTCAGGATCGTTACAGTGACCGTCCAGAATGGATTCTAGCATGCGTGGTCATCGTGTCAAGGACAACCGGGCAGGTCTACAACGGCGCCTGCGGGGAAAGAAGAGTTCGCAACCATACACCGGCAGTTACCAATATTTTACTCATATGATACACTATTATCCGTATCTTGCTCATATCATCCCCCAACACAGTTCTTCCCGGCAGCGCACGGCATCGCGTGCAGTGTCCTGCACAGATGCCTGGTACGATGGATGGAGCATTCTGATTGTATTCTTCATGGGCTACAGGAGGCAGGATCATGACGAAAGGGGCGCGTTCGGCAAAAACGGCGGGTCAGACAACGGTTGCGACTGAGCATATCGATGCTCCGGCATCGACTTCTGGCGAGGCGTCGCCCCCGGCGTCTCCCGAAGTTGTTTCTGCGAGTGACTCCCCTTCTGAAGAAATGTCTTCACCACCTTCCCGGCAGGATCCACCCTCTCTGATCAGCAGAAGCGATGTCTCTGCAATCCCCGAGCCGTTTCCGGATCGACTATCCGAGCACGATCGCCTGCCGCTCAGTGGTATTCGGGTGATCGACGTCGGTAACTTTCTTGCCGGTCCGTATGCCGCCTCTATCCTGGGAGAGTTTGGCGCCGAGGTTCTGAAGGTCGAGCATCCGATCGGCGGCGATCCAATGCGACGGTTCGGCACCCCTACCACGCGCCACGATGCAACGCTGGCATGGCTTAGCGAGGCGCGCAATCGCAAATCGGTCACGATCGATCTGCGGCAGAAGGAGGGTGTTGAACTGTTCCTCAAACTGGTGGCAAAGTCGGATGTGCTGGTCGAGAACTTTCGTCCCGGCACAATGGAAGAATGGGGATTGGGATGGTCTGTGCTGCGTGAGGTCAATCCGGGGCTGGTGATGCTGCGGGTGTCTGGGTATGGGCAGACGGGACCGTATCGTCGTCGCTCCGGGTTTGCGCATATCGCCCACGCCTTTGGCGGTCTCTCGTACCTGGCGGGTTTTCCCGGCGAAACGCCGGTGCTGCCGGGCACGGCGCCACTCGGCGACTATGTGGCGAGTCTGTTTGGTGCGATCGGTATCTTGATTGCGCTGCTGCACAAGGAGAAAACCGGTCGGGGGCAGTTGATCGATGTGGCCATCTACGAGGCGGTCTTTCGCATTCTCGATGAGATTGCCCCTGCCTATGGTCTGTTCGGCAAAATTCGGGAGCGTGAAGGGTCGGGAAGTTTTATTGCTGTGCCCCACGGTCACTTCCGCACCAAAGACGATAAATGGGTCGCAATTGCGTGCACGACCGACAAGATGTTCGAGCGCCTGGCAGAGGCGATGGAGCGTCCTGAACTTGCCTCCTCTGAACTGTATGGCGATCAGCGCAAACGGCTGGCTGCCCGTGATACGGTCAACCAGATTACCATCGAGTGGGTCGGCTCACTGACGCGCGATGAGGTGATGCAACGCTGTCTCGAAAAAGAGGTCCCGATTGGTCCTTTGAACAGCATCGCTGACATTTTCAACGACGAGCATTTTCAGGCGCGCGGCAATCTTGCGTGCATCGAAGCGGAAGGTGTTGGCGGGGTGGTTGTGCCGAATGTCGTCCCTACCCTTTCCGAAACACCTGGGCGCATCACAAATTTGGGGCCGCCGCTTGGTAATGATACGTATGAGGTCTTGCGCGAACTGCTGAACATTTCGGCCGAGGAAATCAAGCGCCTGCGCAGCCGAAAGATTATTTAGGACGAGGTGATCTGCAATGGATGGAAACCAACGTTCCCTGCCGCTGGCTGGTATTCGTGTGATCGATGCTGCAACTGTCGTTGCGGCGCCTTTCTGCGCCACCCTGCTTGGCGAGTTTGGCGCGGATGTGTTGAAGGTCGAGCATCCGGTTGGCGGCGATGCCCTGCGCCGTTTTGGAACGCCGACCGCGCGCGGCGATACTCTGACCTGGCTCAGCGAAGCGCGAAACAAACGCTCAGTAACCATCAATCTGCAGCATCCCGAAGGTGCACAACTGTTCAAGGACCTGATCGCAAAAGCCGATGTGTTGTGCGAGAACTTTCGCCCTGGCACGCTCGAAAAGTGGGGATTGGGGTGGGATGTGCTCAGTCAGATCAATCCGGGTCTGATCATGCTGCGCGTGACCGGCTATGGGCAGACGGGACCGTATAAGGATCGACCAGGGTTTGCGCGCATTGCCCACGCCGTCGGCGGCATCTCGTATCTTGCCGGTATGCCGAAGGGAACGCCGGTTACGCCTGGTTCGACCACCCTCGGCGACTATATGACGGGACTGTACGGCTGTATCGGGGTGCTCATTGCGCTCCACTATCGTGAAAAAACTGGACGCGGGCAGTATATCGATGCTGCGCTGTACGAGTCGGTCTTTCGTTGCAGCGACGAATTGGTGCCCGCCTATGGGATGTACAAAAAGGTGCGTGAACGGCACGGACCGCATCACAATGATTTTGCCTGCCCTCACGGACACTTTCAGACGAAGGATGGCAAGTGGGTGGCGATTTCCTGTGCGACCGACAAGTTATTTGCCCGGCTTGCCAAAGCGATGGGACGCCCCGAACTTGCGTCGTCGAGTATTTATGGCGAACAGAAGATACGCCTCGAGCACGCAAGTGATGTGAACGAAATCGTGCGCGACTGGTGCAGTTCGTTGACCCGCGCCGAAGTGCTGGAACGATGCTATGCGACTGCCACTCCAGCCGCGCCGCTCAACGACATTGCCGACATCTTCGGCAACCGTCAGGTGCACGCGCGGCGCAACCTTGTCGCCGTCGATGTCGAGGATCTGGGCGAAACGATCATCGTACCGAACGTTGTGCCCAAACTTTCGGAAACACCAGGGCAGATCAGGCGTCTTGGTCCGAAACTCGGTGAGCATACCGAAGAGGTGCTGAGAGATATTCTCGGCATGAACGATGAGCAGATCAGCGAACTGCGCGCCAAACGGGTAATCTGATGCGAGTGTGGAACGTGGGAACGTGGAACGTGGGAACGTGAAACGTGGGAACGTGGGAACGTGGAACGTGCGAACGTGCGAACGTGCGAACGTGGAACGTGCGAGCGTGGGAACGTGGGAACGTGGGAACGTGGGAACGTGGGAACGTGGGAACGTGCGAACGTGCGAACGTGAAACGTGGGAACGTGAAACGTGGGAACGTGCGAACGTGCAAACGTGGGAACGTGAAACGTGGGAACGTGGAATGTGCGAACGTGAAACGTGGGAACGTGGAATGTGCGAACGTGAAACGTGCAAACGTGGGAACGTAACAGCAGGGGTTTCAGGGTATGGACACCGTGGCGCAAGGGCGCGACAGCATTCGTTTCTTCGTTCTCCATTCGTTGACAGCGGGAATGGTACAGGCACATGGTAACGTGCGAACGTGGAACGTGGGAACGTGGGAACGTGGGAACGTGGAACGTGCGAACGTGAAACGTGGGAACGTGGAACGTGGGAACGTGAAACGTGGGAACGTGGGAACGTGGAACGTGCGAACGTGAAACGTGGGAACGTGAAACGTGGGAACGTGGAATGTGCGAACGTGGAATGTAAGGACATAATCACACGACAATCACGTAATCACGTAATCTCATCGCGAGAACGTGCAAACGTGAAATGTAAGGACATAATCACACGACAATCACGTAATCACGTAATCTCATCGCGAGAACGTGCAAACGTGAAATGTAAGGACATAATCACACGACAATCACGTAATCACGTAATCTCATCGCGAGAACGTGCAAACGTGAAATGTAAAGACATAATCACACGACAATCACGTAATCACGTAATCTCATCGCGAGAACGTGCAAACGTGAAATGTAAGGACATAATCATACGACAATCACGTAATCACGTAATCTCATCGTGGCAACGTGCGAACGTGGAATGTAAGGACATAATCATACGACAATCACGTAATCACGTAATCTCATCGCGGCAACGTGCGAACGTGGGGACATAATCACACGACAATCTCACAATCACGTAATCTCCTTCCAGGTCATGGAGTGCGATCCAATGAACGGTATTCTCAGTGGAATGCGAGTCGTCGAAGGATCAGCGTTCGTTGCTGCACCGCTCGGTGGTATGACCCTGGCGCAGCTGGGCGCCGATGTTATTCGTTTCGATCCGATCGGCGGCGGTCTTGACTACAGGCGCTGGCCCGTGACTCTTGACGGCAAACACAGCCTGTTCTGGGCAGGGCTCAACAAAGGTAAACGTTCGATTGCCGTCGATATTCGTCACCCGCGTGGGCAGGAATTGCTGACGCAACTGATCTGTGCACCCGGCGATGAGGCGGGGTTGTTCATCACCAATTTCCCGGCGCGCGGCTGGCTCAGCTACGAGACACTGAAAGCGCACCGCGCCGATCTGATCATGGTCAACCTGCTGGGGCGGCGCGACGGCGGCTCGGAGGTCGATTACACCGTCAATCCGCAGCTGGGCCTGCCCTTCATGACCGGTCCCTTCACTTCGCCCGAGGTGGTCAATCACGTTTTGCCGGCGTGGGATATTGTCACCGGCCAGATGATTGCCCTTGGTCTGCTGGCTGCCGAACGCCATCGACGGCGCACCGGCGAAGGGCAGCTGGTCAAACTGGCGCTGAAGGATGTCGGGCTGGCAATGATCGGTCATCTCGGCATGATCGCCGAGGTGATGGTCAACGACGCCGACCGCCCCAAACAGGGGAACTATCTGTACGGCGCTTTTGGGCGCGATTTCGAGACCCTCGATGGCAAACGGGTCATGGTTGTCGGGTTGACTGACCTGCAGTGGCAGGCGCTCGGTAAGGCGACCGGGCTCACCGATGCCTTCACAGCGCTCGGTGAGCGCCTTGGTCTCGACCTGAACGAAGAGGGCGACCGCTTTCGTGCACGACGAGAAATTGCAGCCCTGCTGGAACCCTGGTTTCATGCGCGCACATTCGCCGAGGTGCGTCGCATCTTTGAGCAACACCGCGTCACGTGGGGACCGTATCGCACGGTGCGGGAGGCAATCGCTCAGGACCCGGATTGTTCGCCGGACAACCCGATGTTCAGCATGGTCGATCAACCCGACATTGGCACTTATCTCATGCCCGCCTCGCCGTTCGATTTCAGCCGAATGCCGCGGCTGCCGGCGCAGCGCGCGCCACGGCTCGGCGAACACACCGACGAGATCCTGCTGGACATCCTCGGCTTGAGTGAAGGCGAAGTCGGCAAACTGCACGATGAAGGGATCGTCGCCGGACCTGACGTTCTGCAAGCGTAACTGTTCACGATTGGAGGGTTCGGGGGAAGCCCGCGAGATTACCCATCGGCGGCGGGATGGCTTTCGCAGGCGCCGTGAGACGTCGCCCCGCCGACGCAAAACACTTGGGGACGGTTAGGTGTACATACGTAGAGCCTATCCGAATAACGCAGGATACCGAAAAACCGCCCCTTCGATACGCGCTGCCCCCGTACCCCCGTACACCCCCGTACGGGGGTACGGGGGCGTACGGGGGCGCTGCGCGCTACTCAGGATGCGGTTTTTTCGGACAGGCTCTTACCCGTAAGGAGGCGTTATGAAACTTCCTGTTCACTTCTACAAACCGCTGGCGGCTGGTGCGCCACAACCGATCCGCGAACTGCCGGTGCGGCCCGAGCGTGTGATCCACTTCTTCCCGCCGCACATCGAGAAGATTCGCGCGCGCATTCCCGACGTGGCAAAGCAGGTGGATGTACTGTGCGGCAACCTGGAAGACGCCATCCCGATGGATGCCAAAGAAGCGGCGCGCGCCGGGTTCATCGACGTCGCCCGCGCCACCGACTTCGGCGACACCGCGCTGTGGGTGCGGGTCAATGCGCTCAACAGCCCCTGGGTCCTCGACGATATTGCCGAAATTGTCGCAGCAGTCGGCAACAAACTCGATGTGATGATGATCCCCAAGGTGGAAGGACCATGGGATATTCATTTCGTCGACCAGTATCTGGCGCTGCTGGAGGCAAAACACCAGATTCAGAAGCCAATCCTGATCCACGCTTTGCTCGAAACGGCGCAGGGGATGATGAACCTTGAAGCGATTGCCGGCGCAAGCCCGAGGATGCACGGCTTCAGCCTGGGACCGGCAGACCTGGCGGCGTCGCGCGGCATGAAGACGACCCGTGTCGGCGGCGGGCACCCATTCTACGGCGTCCTTGCCGATCCACAGGAAGGGCAGGAGCAGCGCCCCTTCTACCAGCAAGATTTGTGGCACTACACGATTGCGCGCATGGTCGATGTCGCTGTTGCACACGGGTTGCGCGCTTTCTACGGACCGTTCGGCGATATCAAGGACGAAGCCGCCTGTGAGGCGCAGTTCCGTAACGCCTTCCTCCTCGGCTGCACCGGCGCCTGGTCGCTCGCGCCAAACCAGATCCCGATCGCCAAGCGCGTTTTCAGCCCCGACGTCAACGAAGTTTTGTTTGCCAGACGCATCCTCGATGCCATGCCCGACGGTTCCGGCGTCGCCATGATCGATGGCAAGATGCAGGACGACGCAACCTGGAAGCAGGCGAAGGTGATCGTCGATCTGGCGCGCATGATCGCCAAAAAAGACCCCGAACTGGCGCAGGCGTATGGTCTTTGAGCAGAGGAGGGCGGTATGAGCGTCAAAACCAATCCGGGCAATTTTTTCGAGGATTTTCGGTTGGGGCAGGAGATTGTCCACGCTACTCCGCGCACCGTCACCGAGGGGGATGTGGCGCTCTACACATCGCTCTACGGGTCACGGTTTGCGCTGACGTCTTCGACGCCGTTCGCCCAGACGTTAGGGCTGGAGCGCGCTCCTGTCGACAGTCTGCTCGTGTTCCACATTGTGTTCGGCAAAACGGTGCCCGATATTTCGCTCAATGCGATCGCCAACCTGGGGTACGCTGGCGGGCGCTTTGGCGCAATCGTGTATCCCGGCGACACGCTCTCGACAACCTCGACTGTGATCGGGCTGCGGCAGAACAGGGATGGCAAAACCGGCGTCGTGTACGTTCATTCGGTCGGCGTCAACCAGCGGAACGAAGTCGTGCTCGAATACACACGCTGGGTCATGGTGCGCAAACGCGATCTGGACGCGCCTGCACCAGAGGCGGTCGTGCCGGCGTTGCCCGAGTCGGTTGCTGTGACTGATCTGACGGTTCCGTACCGGCTACAGCCGGGGCAGTACGACCTTGCGCGCGCCGGAAGCCCGTATGTGTGGGAAGATTACCAGGTGGGCGAGAAGATCGACCACGTCGATGGCGTCACGATCGAAGAAGCCGAGCACATGCAGGCGACGCGCCTGTACCAGAACACGGCGCGGGTGCACTTCAACCAGCACGTCGAGAAAGAAGGACGTTTCGGGAGACGAATTGTCTACGGCGGGCATATCATCAGCCTGGCGCGCGCGCTGTCGTTCAACGGGCTGGCGAACGCCCTGAGCATTGCCGCGATCAACAGCGGTCGTCATACGAACCCGAGTTTTGCTGGCGATACAATCTATGCCTGGTCGGAAATCCTCGACAAGATGGAGATCCCGGGGCGTGCTGACATCGGTGCGCTGCGGGTGCGCACGGTCGCCGCCAAAGACCGCCCATGCCACGACTTTCCGCACCAGAATGCCGATGGAACCTACGATCCGGCAGTCGTGCTCGACTTTGACTACACCGTGCTCATGCCGCGACGAATCTGACGCAACGCCAGAGCCGCCACCGGCATCGCCCAATTCGTGCAGACGGGTGGTATCGATGCGGTATTTGCCTTTGAACGGGGCATGGCGTCGTCCGGTGATGGATGTCGGGCGGGATGTATCTTCGTGTCTTGTTCGCCAGCGGCGACCTTTGTTTGTGCAGAAACGATGGAGAACGACGTATCATGCGGCATAGCGCCGTTGCAATGCTACAGGCAGGAGGCGGTGCGATGCAACGCCTCTAGGTGGTATGCGTACCCGGCGTCCACGCTGGCGGGCGTTTTTCGATGAAAGCGTCGATCCCTTCCTGCGCGCAGGGTTCCATCATATTGCATGCCATCGTCTCACCCGCCAGCCGGTAGGCATCAGCGATGCCCATTTCGAGCTGGCGGTAGAAGAGCGACTTGCCAATCGCAATCGCTTCTGCCGGGCGGGCGATGATGGCATCGATCAGACGCTGCACTTCGACGTCGAGATCAACGGCGGGGACGACACGGTTAACCAGTCCAAGCGCCTGTGCGGTGCGGGCGTCGATACGTTCGCCGGTGACGAGCATCTCGAAGGCGGCTTTACGCCCGACATTACGCGACAGAGTCACGGCTGGCGTGGAGCAGAACAACCCCACATTGATGCCGGACACAGCAAATGTTGCGTCTTCAGAAGCGACGGCCAGGTCGCACGTTGCGACCAGCTGGCATCCGGCTGCTGTCGCGATCCCGTGCACTCGAGCGATCACAGGCTGCGGCATGCGCTGGATCGTCAACATCATCTGTGAGCAGCGGGCGAACAGTTCTTCGTAGTATTCCTGGCTGGGGTTAGCCCTCATCTGTTTCAGATCGTGCCCGGCGCAGAACGCTTTGCCCTGACCGGCAATGACGACCACGCGCGCCTGTGGATCGGCGGCCGCAGCGTCGAGTTCCGTCTGAAGTGCGGATAGCATTTCTTCGGAGAGGGCATTGAACTGGCGGGGACGGTTCAGGGTCAGCCGCACCACGCCGCGCGCATCGCAGTCGGTGATCACATATGGCTCAGTCGCGGGAAGAGCGTCTGTTGGGTGCATACCGGGCTCCTTTACGTCTCTGTATGAGCAACGCCGTTTCTTCCGGGTATTATACATTACATCGATTGCCAGTTCACTCATAACGACCTCCTGTTTGCTCGCCGTCAGCGTAGCGTAAAGCCGGCAGTTGGTGAAGTGCAGGAGGATAGAGATGCGAGGGTGTGAAAAGCGGGATAGAGCACTATGACGAACGTCATAGCGAAGTTGCGTTCCATTGCCTTTCCAGAGATAATGTCGTCACACGGTTTCGGTCAGCAGAACAACGGGCACCCTATGAACGATCTTCTCATCCGTGGCGGGCGGGTCATCGACCCGGCAAACAATCTGGACGCCCCTGCCGATGTTGCGATCCGCGATGGGCGCATTGCGGCGGTGGCGCCATCACTCGACCCATCTCAGGCACGCGACGTGATCGATGCCTCGGGGCACATCATCACCCCCGGGCTGGTCGATCTCCATACTCACGTGTACTGGGGCGTCACATATTGGGGCATCGAGGCTGACCCGGTAGCCGCGCGCAGCGGCGTGACAACCTGGGTCGATGCCGGAAGCGCCGGCGCCTACAGTTTTCCGGGATTTCGCGAATTCATCTGCGCTGCCAGCCGGGTGCGGATGTTTGGTTTTCTCAACCTCTCAGCGATCGGATTGATCGCGCCGACCTGGGAGTTCGCCAATCTCGACTATTGTGATGTCGATCTGGCGATCAGGACGGTCGAAGAGAATCGCGACATTATCGTGGGCATTAAGGCGCGCATCGACCACAACACCACGCGCGGCGTCGGCATTCGCCCGCTGCAACTGGCGCGCGCACTCGCCGACCGGGTAGCGCTGCCGCTCATGGTGCATATCGGCAACGGACCGCCTCCACTCCGTGAGATTATCGATCTGTTGCGCCCTGGTGATATTCTGACCCACTGCTTCACCGGCGGCACGCACCGTTTGCTCACAGACGACGGACGCCTCTCCCCCATTGCGTGGGAGTTACAGCAGCGCGGAGTGTTGCTCGACATCGGGCACGGCACAGGCTCGTTCAGTTACCGCACTGCCGAAGCAGCACTGCAGGAAGGGGTATTCCCCGATGTCATCAGCAGCGATATCCATCAACTGAGCGTGCAGGGTCCGATGTTCGATCTGCCGACGACCCTCTCGAAGTTCCTCAACCTGGGCATGGCGCTGCCCGATGTCATTGATCGAGCGACGCGCCGACCGGCGCTGGCGATTGGCAAGCCGGAACTCGGCACACTACGCCCCGGCAGCCCTGGAGATGTAGCTATCTTTCGCATCGAGGAGGGAAATTACGCCTTTTTTGATGTCGATATGAACGAACGCCAGGGTAATCGGCGGCTAATATGCACCACAACGATCGCTGGTGGAACAGTGCTGCCACGTGTACCCGAACGTCCTCCAGCGATCTGGGCAATCCTGCCGGATCATCAGCGGCATAACGCACCCAACGCACCCCACCGAACAACATCCCCGTAGGGGCACGGCGACGCCGTGCCCCCACCGCGTGCCGCGCCCCCCACGGCGTGCCGCGCCCCCACGGCGTGCCGCGCCCCCCACGGCGTGCCGCGCCCCCCGCACAACACCCCTGCAATCTCCAATCTGAAACGGCATCACTGGACAAAACCCGCATGTCGCGGTACGCTCATGAACCGGAGTCACGGTCAGGCATACGGAGGAAGGTTCGTGCGTGTTTTCATTACTGGCATCACCGGTCCGGTCGGCAGCGCCCTGGCAGATTACCTCGTCACGCTGCCCGGCGTCGATGTGCATGCATTCAAGCGCTGGCGCAGCGATACACGACCGATTGCGCATCTCATGGGGCGGATAACCATACATGAGGGGGACATCGAAGACCCCTATTCGGTCATGCGCGCAGTGGAACGGGCAGCCCCCGATCGCGTCTATCACCTGGCAGCTCAGAGTTACCCCAGTGAGTCATGGGATGCGCCGATCGTCACCATGCGCACCAATGTCGAGGGAACAATCAACCTGCTCGAGGCGGTACGGCGTCATGCCCCATGCGCGCGGGTGCATCTCGCGGGGACGAGTGCCGAGTATGGCTGGGTTCAACCGGAGGATACGCCGATCCCGGAAACGCATCCCACACGCCCGCTCAGTCCTTACGGCGTGAGCAAAGTCGCTGCCGGACTGAGTGGATTGCAGTACGCGGCCAATTATGGCATGCATGTGGTTGTCACTCGTTCGTTCAACCACGTCGGTCCGCACCAGGGCGACCGGTGCGCCATCCAGACATTCTGCCGCCAGATGGCGCTGATCGAATACGACCGCCAGGAACCGGTCATTGCTGTTGGCAATCTGGAAGCACGACGCGATTTTACGCACACGCGCGATGTGGCGCGTGCGCTCTGGTTGTTACTCGAACACGGGGTTTCGGGCGAAATCTACAATCTCTGCTCCGGCGCGGCAACCCGCATCGGCGACATTGTGGCGCTGGTGCAGCAGCATGGGCGCGTTCCAACCAGGGTGCGCGTCGATCCGGCGCGCCTGCGTCCATCGGACGAACCGCTGCTCGTAGGAGACAACTCGAAGTTGCGGCAGGCGACAGGGTGGCGCCCACAGATCACCGTCCCGATGATCGTCGAAGAATTGATGACATACTGGCGGGAGCGGCTGGCATCGGGCGGGTGACCGCGCCGGTGCACTGCCTTCTCCCACCCATACTCACTGCGTCGCTGCCAGTGCTACAAACTCAATCGTCAGCACAACCTCATCGCTGACATTTGCCACAAAGGGCACGCTCGGAATCTGAAGGTTGTAATCGCTGCGCTTCACCGTTGTGGTAGCGGTGCCAACGAGCCGTTCGGCGGACTCGGCGCGCACCGTCGCCTCGAAGACGACCGGTCGCGTGATATCGCGGATGGTCAGATCACCCCGTATGGTAAAGGTAAACGGCTGATCGAGCGTGCCGCTGCCGCTCAATCCTTCGATAGCCGTCGGTGTAAAGGTAATAAACTCATACTGGTCGGTATTCAGAATAAAGTTGCGTGTTGCGCGATCGCGGTTGCTGCTGTCGGTTGCAAACGTGCGAGCGTTTACCTGGATCACACCGATCTGCGCCGTTGTCAGGTCGCTCGGATTGACGGCAAGTTCGCCAGCAACCTGATTCGTCGTTCCGATCACTTCGACGCGCTGACCGCGCAAATCTTCTGAAAGCCTGTAACTGACCTCCGACTCATCGGCTGCAATCCGGTAGCGGATCACCTCATTCGGCGCAGTGGCGGCGGGCGGCATCGTGGGCGCTTCTGTCGGAGCGATGGACGCCGGCGTGACTGTGGGCGCAATGGTGGTCTCTACAGGCGGCGCCGGTGTCGGATCGGCAGGTGCAGCGGTTGCCTCAGGCACACTGGTGGGCTGCACGGCAATCGGGATGGCGGTCATTGGGCCACTGGCAGGCTGTGTGTCGCCAAGAACACTATCGAAGAGCCACCAGCCGGCGACAACAACGATCAGCACAGCAACAGTCCCCAGCAGCACACGGTTTCGATTCATACGTCAGATTTCTCCTTGATGTGAGCCATAATGGCGTGAGACACATGATGCTTCTATAACGCATACGTATGATACCTTTGGATTGTTTTGAAAAAAGAGTGAATCAGATGAGAATTGTCTTAGTTTTTAGTTTCATGTGAACTCTCTATGTGCAGGCAACTGTTCGCGATCGGGTTTTTGGGGAAGCCTCCACGATCACAAATCGGCGGCGGTATGGATTTTGCACGTACAGTGAGACGTCGTCCCGCCGATGCAAGAACACTATAGTTACGCTACATCTGTGAACACTGACGCACGCAGCGTTGCGTCAAAGCGCGCCAGAACGCTGTGCACAATCCAATCTCAAACCTAACATGTCGATAACGGATATGGACGCCGGAGTCACCTCCGCCGCACAACGAGCAGATCGCCTTCGCGGGTGGCGCGGACGGCGCGGATGCTGCGCAGACGCGGAGGCAGCGGCACGTGCCGCCGGTAGGGTCCCACCCGCACGATCAGGTCGTCGCCGCTGAGGGTCAACCCGATGGCGCCCTGCGGCAGACCGGGGAGTTCGAAGGTCAGCGCCGGTTCACCCTGATACTCGCTGCCAACTGGCGAACGAACCTTCGCGGCGCCCGCGTCGCCTATGGCGCGTCCTGCAAGCAGCAAGGGCATATGCCCGCCAACAAGCGCGCTCATGTCGAGCCGGAGCAATGGACGCGCAGACCAGAGCGCAGCGGCTTCGTCAAGCAGCGCCGCCTGCAACCGTTCGAGCGGCGCCAGGCGCGCATCATCGGGGTTGGGCGGCAGGAGCGGACCGGCAACCAGCGCGCCGACAGTTACACCGTGCAACTGAATGGCGGGGATGGCCAGTCGCGCCTCAGCCAGCGCCGCTGCATCGGGACGCAGCACATAACAGACCATGCCTGCAGGAGCGTCGAGCAGGCTGCGCAGGCGTTCGGCTTCCGCCAGCACACGCCGCAGGTTGCTCGTAAACTCAGGCGGCAGCAGCAACCCTGGCAGCAGCGACCCCTGTGCGGGTTGCCCATCGAGACCGATGAGGAGTCGCGCGATCCAGCGCAGATTGTCGGGAACGCCAAGCGCCTCGATCAGGGCGTCATGCGATCCGGCGTCCACCACGATGCGTTCATAGGCGGAGGAAAGCGCACGAATGCGAAGCAATGCGAATGCGGCACTGGATGAGGGCGGTTGGGGAAGTTCATCGCCGGCAAGCTGACTGAAGGGGGGCAGCAGGGTCGCGCGGGTTTCCTCCCAGGCGGTTGTCAGTTCACTCCGGGCATCGAGCGCAAGCGCATCAAAGCGCGGCGCCACGGTCACAGGTGTATTGCCGACAGCGACCCCCAGCAATGCGCCTAAACCTGCCGTCGAACCATACGTCAGCAGCAACGTGCGCTTTCCCGCGTCAGCGGAGCGCGCCGCCTCCGCTGCCGCTGCGACGCTGATGCCTGCGCCGGGCGATCCGGTATAGACAAGGATATGTGCCACTGTTCAGACTTTCCAGGAACCTGTACCGGTAACAACATGCGCGGCGGAGGCGCGCCTGCTTTGCACAGGGTAAATCGAAGCAATCTCCGCATCCGACAGGAGATTGCTTCATTGCCTGCACCCCTTGCAATGACCGCGAGCGCGTGATTTCCAGATGCGCGCTTACCCGCCGCCGCCGCCGAACCCCATAATGCCGCCTTCGGTCATGGCGCGCACATCGAGAAGTTCATCGACCTGCTCAGCAGTCAGCAACCCCTTTTCGACCACCACTTCCTTGATCGTCTTGCCGGTCGCCAGCGCTTCCTTGGCGACTGCAGCGCCGTTGAGGTACCCGATCACCGGGTTCAGCGCCGTTACCAGGATCGGGTTCTTTGCCAGCCATCCGGTCGCCTTCTCCGGGTTAGCGGTAATGCCAACGACGCACTTCTCGGTAAAGGCGTTGATCGCACCGATGAGAACGTGCATCATCTCGAACAGATTGTGCGCGATGATCGGCATCATCACATTCAGTTCGAGCTGCCCGGCCTGCGCCGCGAGCGACACGGTCAGGTCACACCCCTGTACATGGAAACAGGCCATGTTCAACATTTCTGCCAGCACCGGATTGACCTTGCCCGGCATGATGCTTGAACCGGGTTGCACCGCCGGCAGACGAATTTCGTCGAGACCGGTGGTTGGGCCAGACGCCAGCAGGCGAAAATCGTTCGCAATGCGCGTCAGAGTAATACACAATGTGCGCAGCGACGCCGAGAAATCCGCCGGATCGGCCAGGTTCTGCATCGCCTCGAACAGGTTGCCTGCCGAGCGCAATTCCTGCCCGGTCAGTTCCGACAGGCGCTTGACCATCCGCCCGTGGTATTCGGGATGAGCGTTCAGTCCGCTGCCGACTGCCGTGCCACCGATCCCCAGGCGACGCAGCCGCTCGGCGGCAACCGCAATTCGTTCACGATCATTGCGCACTGCCAGTGCATACGCGCCGAACTCCTGTCCCAGACGCACCGGCACTGCATCCTGCAGGTGGGTACGTCCCGACTTGACAATCGGATCGAACTCTTCCGCCTTCGCTTCGAGCGCATCGGCAAGCCGATCAATGGCTGCAAGCAACTCGTTGATGCGCCAGAGGCACCCCAGCCGAATGGCGGTTGGAATCGTGTCATTCGTGCTCTGCGCCATATTGACGTGATCGTTCGGACTGACCGGTTTCTTCGGATCGTCGATTGCAAAGCCAAGGATCTGGTTGGCGCGGTTCGCAATCACCTCATTGAGGTTCATATTGTGACTGGTCCCTGCGCCAGCCTGGAACGGATCGACGACGAAATGCTCGGCATGCTGCCCATCGAGAACTTCGTCAGCAGCCTGGATGATGGCGTCGGCAATCTGACGGCCGCTGATCGTGCGGTCGCCAATCGTGACATCGTTGAACAGTCCAAGGTCACGGTTCACTTCCGCAGCAGCGCGCTTGATCATCGCCTGCGCCCAGACAAATGCCGGGTAGGGACGCATGCCGCTGACCGGGAAATTCATGACAGCGCGTTGCGTCTGTGCGCCATACAACGCATTCGCCGGCACCTGCACTTCGCCAAGCGAGTCCTTCTCGATGCGGAATCCTTCGGGCATGGGCTTCCTCCTCTCCTTCGGGGACGACCACCGCGCCCATGGTACCATGAATTCCGCTACGCGCTGCCGGTCAGTCGCTATGCCTCTACAGCGCATTGACAGCGCCTGCCCTCTGTTCTACACTACTGGCGCCGGCAAAAATAAGGACAAGACCTTTTGCATATCGGCAGACGCCATATCCGGGAACAGTCATGAGCGTGATGCAACTCAGTCGCAACACCGGGCTTGATCTTGTGCGTGCGACCGAAGCCGCCGCCATCAGCGCCGGTCGCTGGATGGGGCTTGGTCAACGCAACGAGGCGAATGCCGCCGCTGAACACGCCATGGCGACCACGCTCGATCTGCTCGATTTCGATGGATGCATTGTCGTCGGCGAGGAAGGCCGCCTGAAGAACCAGTCCAGTCTGGTCAGCGGTCGGCGCGTCGGTCGTGGTGGTCCGCCGGTCGATGTCGTTGTCGATCCGGTCGATGGGTTGCGCCTGCTGGCACAGGGACGCTCCGGCGCCATCTCGGTTGCGGCGGTCGCGCCGCGCGGCGCGCTCTGGTCGCCTGCACCTGCCGCATATATGGAGAAACTGGTCGTCAGCCGCGAAACGGCGCACGCGCTGGCGCCAGAATGCCTGAGCGCCCCCGCCGGATGGACACTGGCGCTGATTGCGCGCACACTTGGCAAAGAAATTCGCGATCTGGTCGTTTTTGTGCTCGATCGACCGCGCCATGTCGATCTCGTGAACGAAATCCGCGCAGCCGGCGCGCGCGTCATGCTGGCGGACGACGGCGATATTGCAGGCGCGGTGCTCGCCGCTATGCCCGGCGGTCCGGTCGATGTCCTCATGGGGATCGGCGGAGCTGCCGAGGGTATCATTGCGGCGTGTGCGGTGCGGTCACTTGGCGGCGCTATGCTGGCTCGTCTTGCGCCCCAGAGCAACAGTGAGCGCCAGGCGATCGAAGAGCGTGGTCTCGATATACGCCGGGTGCTTGCGTGTGACGACATGGTGGCGACCAACGAGGTCTTCTTTGTCGCGACCGGTATCACCGATGGACTGTTGCTCCACGGTGTACGCTACCAGCGCGATCGCGCCGAGACCAATTCGCTCATCCTGCGCTGCGAAACGCGCACACGCCGGGTGATTTACGCCGAACATTTACTGCCTGATGTCCATGCCGTTCTGAGAAAGGAACGCGAACCGTGACCGCGACGAACAGACAACCGACGATAGCCACCGGCGCCGCTGACACTCCCCAACCGTGGCGAACCTATCCCTTCCTCCTCGTTCCCGACGATCCACAACTGCACTTCCCGCGAGCAGAAGGGTACCAGGAGATGGCGAGCGACACCTACTACGTCTCCGGCGTCGTCCAGGGAGAACAGACCAGAAAACAGTACGCCTTCTTCGTCATCTTTGCCCGCCTTTCCGGCTTCTCCAGCGCATCGGGCATTGATATGCACCTTGGGGCGCTGTTCGATCTCGCTCAGGGCGGCTATACCACATTTGCATCATACGACCTGCCGCCGGGTCGCTGGTTCCGCAAGCGATTGATGGTCACCCGTGGTCATCTTGGCGTCGCCTGGCAATCACCACACTGGAAGAGCCGGCTCTGGGCGCGGTACGATGCGTCTGGCGCGCCCGTGCCGTTTGGCTACACACTGGATGTGTGCGGTCGTGACAGCCACAACGATCCAATTGTGATCGATCTGATCGTCGATGCGACCAAACCACCGCAACCGGTTGGCGGTCCCGTACACAACGGCGCCATCACCGTCATGGGGCAACCCAACACCCGTTCCTACTTCCAGAGCCTGCGCTATCGCGGGTCGATCCGCTGGCGCGGCGTGGAAGAGGCGGTCCAGGGCGATATCGGGTGGATCGACCGGCAGTGGTTCCCTGAGTATGTCGGCGCCTACTCCGGCATCCTGGCGGACCGCTACAGCCATCAGTGGGCGCAGATGTCGCTCGATAACGGCTGGGAACTCAGCCTGTGGCGGCATTTTGCACGGCATGAACGCAACCGCGAAGTCCCCTTCAGCGGGTTGACCATTACCGATCCAGAAGGACGCACATCGTTTACCGACGAGTACCGCATCGAACCGCTCAATTACTGCCGCGACGAGGGATACGTCACACCGCTCTATGCGCCCGTTCAGCGCGCCTTCGGCGTCCGCGGCGACATACGCTACTTTCTCGATGCGTACCGGTTGCATGTGCCATCACTCGACCTGATTGTGACCAGCACGCCACTGGCGCACGCCCCGGCCCACCGGATGCCGGTCGATTACCTCACCGGACCGACCCGCCTGGAGGGGACAATGGCAGGAAGACCGGTCAGCGGCTACGGGTTCAACGAGCGCACACTGGGACTGTGGCGATCATGGGAACTGTGCCAGGCGCTCGACGATACGCTGCGACCGTTGATCGGCGAAACGGCATCTCCCGCGCTGGCGCAGACGATAGAAAAGGCACGGATGGCAATCGATGCGCAACGCAACGACGAAGCGCGGCACATACTGCAGCAGCGAGTGCGTCCCCTGCTCGAAACGCTTCCCGAACCACAGCGTTCGCGTATCATTCACCTGTGCGACGACCTGACGACGGTGCTGTAGAACGTGCGAATGTGCGAACGTAGAACGTGGGAATGTGCAAATGAGGAAGGGCTCACGTCCAACAAGCAGCCTGAAAGATGCGCGACCGGACTCACCAGCTTGTTACCCATTCGTTGACCGCCAGAACTGCGCGCCAGCACAACAATCTAAAGACATTATCGGAAAGTTACCGCATTAATTAGACTGAAAGGTGTTGTTTGACAAGATTATACATATATGCTATGATAGCAGGAGAAAGAACACTTGTATCGTTAGTGAGGACTTCTATGATCTCATATGATGATGTTCGCCATAGCGACCGGATCAATTTCTTGCATGCACTGGTCTGACCGTTGATGAGTTTGACATTCTGTTGGACTCGTTTTCATGCGCTTGGGACGAATATCGTAAGAAAAACGATGTCAATTCGGGAGGAGGAAAGCCAAAACTACCAAGAGTGGCTGATAAATCGTTTTTATCCTTTTCTATTACAAATTCTACCCGATTCAATCGTCGATGGGGGCTATCTTCGGTAGCGCAATCAGCACAGATGAAGGGAAGCGCTTGAAGCGCGCGAATTGCATGATTTTCTCATCGATGGAACCGAGCGCAAGCGTCAGCGGCCATGCGATCCGGAAGAGCAAAAACACTCCTACAGCGGCAAGAAAAAAAGCGTATACGTAGAACAACGTCGTTATTGTGAACGAGCACACACAAACTGTCGAGTATTTGAGTGCAACTTGCGAAGGAACCTGGCATGATACAGCAATGTGTGATGCAGAGCAGTATGAATTTCCTGATCATGCAACACTCCAGAAGGATCGCGGTTTTCAGGGCTATGAACCTGCGAATGTCATCACCTTTCAACCAAAAAAGCCACGGAATGACACGATCTCAATATAATTTTCGTCAAAAACTTCGATCGACGTCTGAATGTGTGAATATGTTCGATATGATAAAAACTTCCCGATAATGTCTTCTCTTTTTCAAACTATCAGGTCGCTAGTTTATTATCGAAACATGGACAAACGTACCAACGAAGAATGGCTCGCCGATCTGCGCGCGGGCGGGGATCGGCAGGCGCAGGCGCTGGAGGATTTGCGCGCCCTTATTTTGCGGAGATTGCCGTATGCCATCGCGGGCAGGCTCGACCCGAATAGTCCCGAATCCGAAGCGTTGACCGAGGAAGTGGCCCAGGAAACCCTGATGAATGTGTTGAAATATTTGGACACGTTCGAGGGGCGCAGTCAATTCACGACATGGGTACACAAGATCGCTGTGCGCGCCGCGTTGACCGAGTTGCGCCGCGTCCGTTGGCGGGAAGTTCCCCTGCCTGAATTGAAAGATGACGCGGACACATCCTATCGCGAGATGCCCGACCCTGGAGCAAATCCAGAAGAGCAGGTATTGCGCGACGAGATGATGAAACGCGTCAACCGAATCATCATGGAAGAACTGACCGACAAACAGCGCCGGGCAGTGGAGTTGCTCGCCCTGCAAGGGCTTTCCGTTGAAGATGTCGCCGGGCAGTTGCAGGTTAAGCCGAACGCGCTCTACAAGCTGATGTTCGATGCCCGCGCCCGAATCAAAAACCGCCTTGAGCGCGAAGGGTTGACACCTGCCCAAATATTGTCCGTATTTGAGTCAGGGATGGGTAACACCCCTCCCCGCCATGCTATCTAAAGAATGATGACCGCTTTATCTGAATTTTTCCGCCGTTTGTTCCACAGACCTGCACCGGTTAAACCTGTGTCGCTGGCTGAACTATCCTTTCTGGCTGATGACCCCGAAGCCATGCTAACCTGCGACCAGGTTTTTGAGCTAATCGACCAATATGCTGAACGCGCCGCGCGCGGCGAGGATGTGACCCATCTCATGCCGTTGGTTGCGGCGCACCTCGAGAGGTGTCCCGACTGCCGCGAACATTACGAAGCGCTCAAAAGGGTGCTGGAAAGCCAGGCATAGGATATTCCCCAAAGTCAGCACGGGCTGGTTGCACAGTGCAACCAGCCCGTGTATAACATTTCTGAAAGGAGATTCCCATGGGCAATATCCTGCATATCCGTAGTGTTCCTGAGCGTTTATATCAGCGCATTCAAAACCTGGCGAACGCTAAAAAGCGTTCCCTGACTGCACAGGTCATCACGTTGCTTGAACAGGTTGTAGATGCCGAGGAAAAGCGATTGGGGCAGGCAGTGCGTTTGGACTCGATCCAAAAGCCGCCGCTTTGTGCCGCCTGCCAATAGCCCCGATTCGCTCGATTCGTTGCGCGAGGACCGTCAGCGATGAGTCCCGCGCCGCTCGTTATGTTCTGGATGCAAGCGTGGGGATCAAATTGTTTTTGGAAATATCGCTCATCACTGCCGATGAACGCCCGGGCAGGACGGTTGCTTTGGCTATCTGGCTGGAGGACATTGAGATTTAAGGCTCGAACACTCGCGTTTCAGGTCGAAAAGCCGCCCATGAAAACCAGAAATGATTGATGGCGGGCAATTCGGTCAATTGTTTTCCTTTTAGTGTACCCGAAACCGCCCGACCCAAAATATCCCACTCGCTGCCGGTTTCTTTGTCTCGGAAAACGCCATTGGCGACTTCAAAGGTCAGCGGCTGCCCATCCACTTCGGCGGCATAGGCAACAGCCGCGCCAACATCGCGGCCTTCTGCGATTTGGGAAGTGTCCAAGGCTGAGGCTGTTCCCTCGCTCCAGAAAACCACCACCCGTTGCCCGCCGACCGTGTCATTCACCACGCCGACGTTGGAGAGAATGTCATACGGGTAGGCAACCGCCTCCCCGTCCAGGTCGAGGGTCAGCACACGCGCCATCGGGACGAGTTGCCCGGGCGTTTCCTTGCCACGATACAGGAAAGGCGACTGGTTGACATCGTCGTAGCCCAGGTAAGGGTTGCGGCCATAACTTCGGTTATGACCGGTCTCGCGTGAAAGCACCGTGCCGTTGGGGTAAGCCGTCTTGAAATCAGCCCATGAAATGATGGATGCCGGGTAAAAGGTCAGTTGCGCCCCGGCATACTCCCCGGCGATGGCATCGCCAGTGGCTTGCTGCCACCAGGTCTCGGTCTGGCGGTCGTACATGATCAGGTTGCTGTAACGCAGGCGTCCGGTCGTACCGAAGTCGAGAATCTGCCCGTTGAATTCGCGCTCGAAGGCAATCGCAGTATTACAGAGCGGGCAGAATGAAACCATCAGCGGTTTCCCGCCCAGGGTATCGTTGACGATTTCGTGCCAGATCAAAATCTGGATGGGATAGGCGCGCGCTTCGTCCCCGACTCGCACCAGCACCACCGGTTCGACAGGTTTGAGCCATTGGTCGGCTTCGTTCACGCGGATAAATTGTGGATTGTCTATGGCTGGAATGCCGTCTTTGGGCGGTCCGCCGGAAAGAATCTCGCTGTAGGGGACGGTGTGCTTGCTGAAATCGGTCTTGAACTCGAATTCGGCTCCGGTGGGTGGGGGTTCGTCCGCTAACCCTTCGACAAGCTCAGGGCCCGAGGGGGCGGCTGAAACGGGTGTCGCTGACGGGGCGGGGGGAGGCGCGGAGGCTGGAGTCTGCTGCGGGGAGCAGGCAGACATGAACAGGGTGGCAAGCAGCAGGGTAATGATAAGGGGTGGATTCAGGTTCGGGTTCATGATTCAGTCTCCTTGATTCAGGTTCGGGTTCATGACTCAGTCTCCTTTGAGAATCCAGATGTTCTTGATCCACTTTTTATTACTGCAAGATTGATCAGGTAAGAATCTGGCGGGTCTGGGTATCCTAATCAGTAAGACAACGTTTTTTACCCAAAGGAGACAAAAATGGCTACGACAAGTTTTGCACTCCTAAACCTGCGCTCGGTTCGGCTGGGCGCAATTGCAGGTATCATCGGCGGCATCCCATTTGGAATGATGATGGGCATGATGGGAATGCTGCCAATGGTCGGAATGCTGGTGCGCGTGGAGGATGCTGTGGTTGGGTTTGGCGTCCACATGATCATTAGCATTGTCATTGGCGCAATGTACAGCTTTTTCGGGACTTTCCTGCCGAAAAATTGGGGCGCGGCATTTGTGGCAGGGATGGTGTATGGTGTTGCCTGGTGGATATTGGGTGCGCTGATTTTGATGCCCGTCCTGCTGGGAATGCCGCAGATGGTGTTCATGATTGGCGAGATGCAGTGGTACAGCCTGATGGGTCACATCATCTTTGGGCTGGGTGTTTCGCTCTCGTTTCTGCCGATGTACCGTAAAATGAACTAACTTTGCTCTTCTCCTCCCTTTAAAAGGGCAGCATGTCATCAAACGTGCTGCCCAAAAGACTTTCCTTGAAAGGATTTACCAAATGAGCGATCCTCGACTGAACCCTGAAATCATTACCCTGTATGGCACGGGCTGGTGCCCCGACTGCAAACGATCCAAGCAATTTTTGGGCGAACAGCGTGTCCCTTATCATTACGTGGACATTGACCATGATGCGGAAGCCATGGCCTTTGTCGAAAAGATCAACAAGGGTAATCGCAGTATCCCGACGATTGTCTTCCCCGACGGGTCGGTCCTGGTCGAGCCGTCGAACGCACAACTGGCGGAAAAACTTGGGATGCAGATCCGCGCCAAACGGTCGTTTTACGACGCGGTCATCATCGGCGGAGGTCCCACAGGTCTGACTGCCGCCATCTATCTGGTGCGCGAAGGGCTGGACGCACTCATCATCGAAAAGGCGGGGCTCGGCGGGCAGGCGGGCATCACACAGACGCTGGATAACTTCCCTGGTTTCGACGAAGGCATCTCGGGCGCGGAGTTCGCGGCGCGGCTCACCCGTCAGGCGCAGCGCTTCGGCGCGGAAATTTTGCAGGCGCAGGAGGTCGTCTCGGTGGATCGGGACGGTCAGTATCTGTGCGTGCGCACCGCCGATGGGTCAGAGTATGGAGCGAAAGCAGTCCTGCTTGCCACGGGCGCGCGCTATCGCCGTCTCGGAATCCCTGGCGAGGATGACTTGATCGGCGCGAACGTCCATTTCTGCGCCACGTGCGACGGGGCATTCTACAAGGGCAAAAAGGTGTTGGTGGTGGGCGGCGGCAACAGCGGCTTCGAGGAAGGCTTGTTCCTGACCAGGTTCGCCAGTCAGGTGGACATCGTTGAATTCCTGCCGCAGGTGAAAGCCAGCAAAATTTTGCAGGAAAAGGTGGCGGGGAAGGAAAATATGTCCGTGACGGTCAATCACGCCGTGAAAGAATTGCGGGCAAAAAACGGCAAACTCGATGCGGTGATTGTCGAAGACCGCGCCACAGGCGAACGCAAGGAATGGCATTACGACGGCGTTTTTGTGTTTATCGGTCTCTCGCCCAACAGCGATTTGGTCAAAGGCAAGGCGGAAGTGGACCAGTGGGGCGCGGTCGTCACCGATAAAACGCTGATGACCTCCATCCCTGGTCTGTTTGCGGCGGGAGATGTGCGCGCGGGTTCCACCAAGCAGGCGGCGGCTGCGGTGGGCGAGGGGGCGACAGCGGCGCTGATGATAAGACAGTATCTTGCGGAGCGATGATATGAAAGTCGAACTGCTTTATTTCGATGGCTGTCCCTACTGGCAGCAGGGATTAGAAAACCTGAAAGCCGCCCTGGCTGCCGAAGGGCTGACGGCGGAAATTCGCCTGGTAAAAGTCGAAAGCGAGGCACAGGCAGCGCGGCTGAAATTCCTTGGTTCGCCGTCCTTTCGGCTCAACGGCGAGGACCTGTGGTCGGAGGAACACCAGGCCTATCATTTGAGTTGCCGCGTCTATCGCACTCCTGAAGGAATCAAGGGCGCGCCGAGCGTTCCCATGCTGCGCGAGAAACTGCGCGCCCGATAAATCATCATGCAGCGGAGTAAAACCATAAAAACCCCCGCATTCCCCCGCCGCCTGAAGGCGGCGGGGGAATGCGGTCATTGCCACGACGTTGACCGCGATGACGTGCGTCGTGGTCATCTCTGTGGTACAAGAGAACCCATGGACGTTCAGCGCACGATCACGATACGCATTGCTGATGACCCTGATCTGCGCGCAACGCTTGCAGCGTTTCACGGCGTCCACCAGCGCATCTCGGCGGCATGCGATACCGACGGCGCGCCGTTGTCGGCGCGTGCGCTGCACCGCGCGGTGGACAACCAGGTCAAGGGGACGCGCAGCAGCCAGCTCACCGGTACGGCGATCCGGCTCGTTGCCGGAGCATATACAAGCGCCAAGGCGAACAAGAAGCCCGCCAAGCGTCCGTTCGCGTTCACGCGCCCGACCGCCCTGTTCCTGATCGGTTCGCGCGGGCGCGATGCGCGCTTCTGCGACGATGGCACGCGCTCGATCTGGACCGTCGCAGGTCGCAAGCGCATTGCCTCCAGCGTGCCGGATGCCGTCACGCAGGCGCTTGCCGAAGCTGCTGCGATCGACCGCATGACGGTCATTGAACGCACTGGGCGCTTGCTCGGTCGCGTGGTCGTCACCCTTCGCGTCCCTGACCCGAAGGGCATCCACCCCGTCGGGATCGACCTGAACGAGACGAATGCGCTGGTCGCCGTCGATCCGGATGGCGCCACCCTGTTCGTGAGCGGCAAGCAGGTGAAGGGCAGGAACGTCCGCGCGCGCAAGACGCGCGCGCGGGTGCAACGCACGCTCGCGGCCCGCAAGGCACAGAAGCAGGATACGCGCTCGGTACGTCGTCTGCTGAAACACCGCAACCGCACACGCACCTTCTGCCAGCAGACCGCCGCCACATTGGTGCGGTGGGCGCCTGCCGACGCGGTGCTGGTGTTCGAGCGCTTGACTCTGCCGCAGCCCTCCAGGAACCTGCGGGTGCGGAAGGGGACGCGCCGACGCCTCAGCCAGTGGCAGCGCCGCCTGATGCGCCACTGCGTCACGAACGCTGCCAAACGGCGCGGACTGCTGGTTGATGAGGTCGATCCGGCCTCTACCAGCCTGAATTGTGCGCGGTGCGGGGTGCGTGGCGCGCGGAACGCCATGCCTTCACGGTTGTTTACCCTTCAGGGCGGGAAGCCCACCCCCCCTCAATCCCTCTCAGGTGTAGGGTTTTTGCTAGGCCGCTTTCTGATGCGGTTGGTCGGTTGGCGGACGTGCGCCATGGGTGTCAAGACGTTTCGGCCAGGGTTCCGGGAGCACCTGCATCGGTGGGAGTGCACGCCCATGGATGAACGCGGCCACGAGCAGGAGGCGACCCCGGTGAAAACAACTCAGACTCCGGGGCGCACGGCGCCCGGTTGCACGGCGACGCCCGGTTGGGGCACGGCGCCGCCGTGCCCCGACAGGGTTCTCCCCCCGAGCGCACCGGTGCGCCAGGGTCACAGCCCAGGGTGCTCCGAAGGCATCAGGCGCAAACCGGATGCATTTTTGGAAAAACCATAACAGGAGGAAGGGCTCACGTCCAACAAGCAGCCTGAAAGATGTGCGACCGGACTTACCATCTCGTCACCCATCCGTTGACCGCCAGAACTGCGCGCCAGCACAACAATCTAAAATCTCCAATCGACAATCTAAAATCCGAATGGTAATGTCCTGGTACGCTGTTGCATTTATTATGACCACAGCGACTGTTATTGCACCACACTACCACGACGTAAGGAGATGTTGACCATGACAACAACCAACGGAGCGTTCACTGCGCTCGAAGCTGAGAACGCCATGCTGCGTCAGCGGATCAGTGAACTGGAAGCGCGTCTTGCCTCGCACGATGGCAACGCCTTGTCCACATGTCAAGGCCGATTTACTTTTGACCCACATCGCCGGTGGAAATTGACCCACCCCGGCGATTAAGGTGTGGCGGCAGGATGATCCGCAGGCAACCGGTGCCGCATCCGGTAGCTGCGTCCATTGATTGTGACCACTTCGGCATGATGCAGCAGGCGATCAAGCAACGCCGTGGCCAGCACATCATCACCTAACAACCCACCCCACTCGGCAAAGGTCAAATTACTGGTCAGGATGCTCGATCGTCGTTCGTAGCGCGCGCTCATCAGATCAAACAAGGCGTGGGCCTGGTCGTGGCTGAGGCGCGTGTAGCCGATTTCGTCAATAATCAACAGCGTCGGCTGGCTGTAGCGCCGCACTGCTGCCAGGCCCCCTCGTGGCGGCGCAGCTTCCAATTGTTGCCCCAGCTCGCGTAAGGTCACAAACAGTGCGGTGTGCCCAGCTTCCAGCGCTTGCACCGCCAGCCCACACGCCAAGTGCGTCTTTCCTACTCCAGGCGGTCCGAGGAGCACTACATTCGTGGCCGTTTGCAGGAATGTTAGGCTGGCCAGCTCGTTGATCAGCCGTTTGGACACACTCGGCTGGAAACGGAAATCGAAGCTGTCCAGTCGAGCTGGGAATGGTAGTCGTGCTGCGCGCAAGCGGCGCTCCTGTGCCCGCTGTTGCCTGCCTGCCAGTTCGGCACGCAACGCGGCCTCCAAAAACGCCTCATACGAGAGCTGCTGCTGGCGCGCGGCCTCGAGCAGAGTGGACAGTTGCGCGGGCAAACAAGTCAAGTTCAAACGCTGACAGAGCGTCTTCATGCTGCCACCTCGGTTGCTGCCACTGCTGCCACGCCACACAACTGATCATACTCGTCCAGGCTGCGGCGGACAGTTGCCGGTGCTGGTACGTGATGGCCGAGAGGTGCCTGCCTCTCCTGGCGAGATCGCGCTGGCGGTACCCCGGCAAACTGCTGTGGATGCACAACCGGAGAGCCGGAGATTGGCCGCACCTGGTGCTCGGTCACCAGTTGGCCGTGTTGCCAGATGCTCAGCGTGCTATTGCGCACGCCCACCTGCACCACCCGACCAGTCAGGGCAACCTGGGCCGGCAATCCATACAGCACACCGTCGAATGATATGAACCCATCGCTCGTCACGTGCCGCTCTTCGAGCCGAAAGCGCTCCCAGGCGAAGCCAGCTGGTAGGGGGCGTAGCTCCTCCTCGACCCAGCGGTCGAGCGGCCGAACCCGCGTCGTGGCATGCACGCGCTGGTTGCGGCGGTCGCACCACACGCGGGCGTGTCGGTTGAGGTCGTCGAGGTCGCTCAAGCGAACGCCTGGCCAGAAGCTCTGCTTGACGACCCCGATACTGCGCTCGACCTTACCTTTGGTCTGAGGCGTGTAGGCGCGGCAGACACGTGCGGTCACGCCAATCGCGGTCAGAAAGTCAGCAAACTGTGCGTTCCACTGGGGCGTCTTGCCGTCCATCTGAAGGAGCACGCTCTTCATACGGTCGGTGAGGATCGCCACCGGCAACCCCTCGAAATACTCACACGCCTGCATGATGCAACGGATGAGCGAGGGTGTGTCACAGCGTTTGGTAAAGCAGACAAAACGCATGCGCGAGTAGCTGAGCACGGCGGTAAAGCCATAGAGCTTGTGCATGTGCCCTTCCTGCTCGTAGAGAAACTCACCCCAGTCGATCTGCATTTGCTCGCCGGGCTTAGTTTCATAGCGGCGAACTGGCTGACGAGTTGGACGGGGTGGACGCAGTGGCTGGACAAAGGCTTTGAGGATGCTGATCGAGCCGGTATAGCCCTGGGCTTGCAGGCGTTCGAGCATCGTCTCGCAGTTGAGCAGTCGATCTTTGGTCACCCACTGACGGATCTGATCCCGAAAGGGATCGAGTTTGGATTGGCGGTGCGGCCGGGGTGCGGCCTCTGGCGTGCCGCGCAGGTATTTGCGCACGGTGTTGCGTGCGATCCCGGTGACGGTCGCAATGGTCCGAATGGACTGTCCCTGGGCAGCGAGTTCACGAATAGTCTGCACTGATTTGCTCCTGAGCATCGGCCCCTCCCGTCTGAAGCTAGCAGACGAGAGTATGCCGGATCGGGGGCGGGTCAATTTTGCTCGGCGATCTGGGTCAATTCTACATCGGCGTTGATACCACGACCGACATCAACGAGTTTCGCGGCTTTCGCACCCTGATCGAAACCGCACCACAGGCGATCAGTATTGCCCGGCCCGATGGCGTTATCACTTACGCCAACCCGTCATTTTGTGCGCTGACCGGCTATGATCACCTCGTTGGTCTGCCAGTAAGCGCGCTCCTGTTCGACGAGGATCTCCCGCTGCTGGAAGCAGGCATGCGCAATGTGCTGCAAGAAGGGGTCTGGCGTGATACAGGACGTCTTCGGCGCAGGGACGGCAGTGCAGTCCCGGTGCGGACCAGTACGTTCGTCATCCGTGACGATGCCGGGAACCCGGTAGCGGTGACCGGTATGTTCGAGGACCTCACCGCCGAACTGGAGCGTGAGGAGCGTCTGCGCCTCTTCGAAGCTCTTGTCGAGAATGCCCCTGATGCCATCGGAGTCGCCGATTTCCAGGGAACCATTGTGTATGCCAACGCCGCCTACAAAGCATTGACCGGCTACGGCGACCAGTTGATTGGCATGAACGGGTTCGACTATATTCTCGAAGATGATTACCAGGCGGCGTAGAAGGCGCTGGCGCGCCTGGCGGAGCGTAACGCTGCGTTCCTCGAGGTGCGCATGCGTCGCGCCGATGGCAGCGTGTTTCCAGCCGCAGCGACGATGTACACTCAGATGTCGCCACGCGGCGAGGCGCAGATTATCGGGTTTCTGCGCGACATCAGTGCGCAGAAGCGCGCTGAAGAGGAGCGGTTCGCCCTTCAGCAGCAGGTGATCGAGGCGCAGCGCGCCGCTATCCGCGAACTCTCGACTCCACTCATTCCAATCAGTGAGACGGCAGTGATTATGCCGCTGGTGGGCGCCATCGACAGCGCTCGCGCCCAGCAGATCGTCGACACATTACTTGAAGGTGTGGCAGAGTATCGCGCCGAAATGGCAATTGTGGATATTACAGGAGTGCAGGTAGTCGATACGCAGGTCGCCAATGCACTGGTGCGCGCAGCGCAGGCGGTACGTCTGCTGGGAGCGCAGGTGATTCTGACCGGCATCAAACCGCAGGTGGCGCAAACCCTTGTGCAACTGGGGATCAGCCTGGAGGGGATCAAGACCACCGGTTCGCTGCAGACCGGCGTGCGCCTGGCGCTCACCAACGACGCGAGCAAGCGCCAGAACGGAGCGCGGTAACCGTTGGGTCGGGGCGCAACGCCACCAGACGTTGCCCGGTTGAGATGCGGCGGGCACCGCCCGGTTGGGGCACGGCGCGCCGTGCCCCAACGGGATTCATGGTCTGCCAGTCACGAGCTTCAGCCCCACGACGCACCGCTATGGCATCCTATCAGCTACGATCACATCAGCAAAGCTCACATAGACGCTCCGCTGCGGAATGACCCGTCGCTCGCCAGTAATCCGCACCGAAGCGCACAATGGCAGGTGCGCCGATGAATGACCGACCATAACATGCACCGTCACCGGTTCAACGGCAAGATGCATGGTCGCGTCGTAATAGGCAAGCAGTTCAACCGGCATCGTAAATATTACGCGCTTCCGTTCGCCCGGATCGAGACAGACACGCTGGAAGCCGCGCAATTCTTTGACCGGACGTGTGACGCTTGCGCCCTCGGTGCGTGTGTACAGCTGCACCACCTCTTCACCACGGCGTGCGCCGGTATTCACCACGTCCACCGACACGCGCACCTCTCCATCGGTCGTTGTTTCCGGCGCGACCTCCAGATTCTCGAAGGCAAAACTGGTATAGCTCAGTCCGAAGCCAAACGCAAAGAGCGGCTCGTTACTTTCATCCATGTATGGCCCATAGAAGAACGAACGCGCCCCTGATGGTCGATGCGCATAGAAGAGCGGAACCTGCCCCACGTGACGCGGGAACGTGATCGGCAACCGTCCACCCGGCTCAGCGTCGCCGAAGAGTACGTCCGCCACTGCAGACGCCCCCTCCGACCCAGGCAACCACGCCTGAAGAACCGCAGGCGTCGCTTCCACAAGATGCGGAATGGCATAGGGTCGCCCGGTGACCAGCACCAGCACCACCGGTGTTCCCGTTGCCAGGATCACCTCGACCAGTTGACTCTGCACGCCAGGGAGCGTCAGGTGCGCGCTGTCACGGAACTCACCCGACGTACATTCTGGTGTCAGACCGGCTTTGTCGCCAACCACGACAATGGCCGCCTCTGCGTTGCGCGCCGCTTCAATAGCTTCAGCAAATCCTTCAGTCGATGTTGAGTTGACGTCGCATCCTCTGGCAAAGTGTACCTTCGTCGCAGGTGTGACCGCCCGACGAATGGCTTCAACAATAGAGATCATGGACGCGCAGGTATCGACCTGCCTGATTGAGTCCGGCAATGGATGCTCAGAGAAACCCAGTTGATTCAGCGTAACCAGCGTTTCGATATGCGCCGGATAGGAGTAGTCGCCCAGCAGATTGCGCGTACTGTCGGCATTCGGACCGATGACCGCGATCGAAGTAAGGGTCTTTGGAAGCGGTAACAGGTTGCCCTGGTTCTTGAGCAACACAAGCGACTTACGCGCGATCTCGCGCGCCAGGTTGCGCTGTTCTTCAGTATCGAAGACCGCAGATACCGCCTCAGGATCAACGTAAGGGTTCTCAAACAGCCCAAAGGCAAACTTCAGCGTCAGAATGCGGCGAACCGAGCGATCAATCCATTCCATCGGAATATCGCCGGCAACAACGGCTTCAAGCAGCGATTGACCATACGCATCGACGCTTGGCAGTTCAACATCCATCCCCGCGCCCAGCGCCAGGTGTGCGGCGTGCGCTTTATCACGCGCCAGTTTGTGATAGTTGCGCAACTGGTCGATCGCCATGTAATCGGAAACGACCAGCCCTTCGAAGCCCCACTCATCGCGGAGAATGTCGGTCATCAATCGCCGGGAACTGCTGCACGGTTCACCATCGATTTCGTGATAGGCAGGCATGATCGAGGCCAGTCGCGCGGCGCGCGCAGCTGCTTCAAACGGCGCCAGATAAACCTCGCGCAACTCACGCGCCGTGATATGCGCCGGCGCCCAATTGAGCCCGCCTTCCGCCGCGCTGTACCCGACAAAATGCTTCCCGGTCGCCATCACCCCTTCAGACCAGTCGTCACCCTGAAGACCACGAATGTAGGCGAGACCCATCGCCGTGGTCAGGTACGGATCTTCGCCGAAGGTCTCCTCGGTGCGTCCCCAGCGCGGATCACGCGCAATATCGAGCACCGGCGCCAGCCCATGATGAACGCCGACAGCCCGCATCTGACGACGAATGACGCGGGTCATCGCTTCGACCAGTTCCGGCGCCCATGTGCTGGCCACGCCAATGATCTGCGGAAAATTCGTTGCCCCATTGGCAAGAAAGCCGCTGCAGCACTCATCGTGGATGAGCGCCGGAATACCCAGTCGGGTTTCTTCGATCAAAAACTTCTGGATCTGGTTCGCCAGTTTTGCCGTCTCAATCGGTCCCAGACTGCTGCCGCCGGCAAGCCGCGTCACCTGCCCCAACCCGTGCGCAATTCTCTTTTGCGCCCACTCCTGGTTGAGACCGCGTTCATCGGCGATTTCGTAAATCCAGCGACTGCCCAGCTGGGCGACCTTCTCTTCGAGCGTCATCCGTCTGAGCAGATCATCGACGCGCTGCTCAACGGGCAGAGCAGCATCCTGATACGGATAGATTGGAGTTTCAGCCATCGTGCGGTTAACCTTTTGATGCAATCAGAACTTCATCGCTCTGGGGTGTCTTCGTATAAAGATGGCAGGCGACCTGCGCACCATCAACATCGAAGTGGGGCGGGGTCACCTGACGGCACACGTCCATCACATGAGGACAACGACCGGCAAAGCGGCATCCCTGACGCAAATACTCCTCCTGTTCAGCGTCGGAAAGCCGAATGACACCCTGCCAGCGATGGGCAGGATCTGCTTCTGGGATAGAAGCGCGCAACAACTGCGTGTAGGGATGCTTCGGCGCCATGAGCACCTGTTCGACCGTTCCCATCTCGACAATCTTGCCACGGAACATGATCGCAATCCGGTCGCAGACGTAGTACGCCGTTGCTAAATCGTGCGTGATGTAGAGCACGCTCACCCCAAATTCATCACGCAGGCGCTTGAAAAGATTGACGATCGACATGCGCAACGAGGCATCGACCATCGAAACCGGCTCATCGGCAATGATCAGTTTTGGATCGGTCAGTAACGCGCGAGCAATCGAGATTCGCTGCAATTGACCGCCGGAAAACTCACTGGGATATTTGCCTGCCAGGTCATCGTAGGTTAATCCCACCAGCCGCAGTTTTGCGTCAATCCGCTCGATTGCCTCCGACCTGCTCGTTGCAAGTCGATAATTCTGGATGGTCTCGAAGAAATAGCGCTCAACGGTGCGCAAGGGGTTGAACGTCGCGAAAGGATCCTGAAAGATCGCCTGAATACCTTCGGTAAACCAGACCTTCTCATTTTTGGCTTCTTTCTTGCCATTATGAACAATGTCACCAGATGTAGCTCGCTCGAACCCCATAATAATCCGTGCAGTCGTCGATTTACCGCAACCGCTTTCACCTGCCAGTGCAAAAATCTCCGCCGGTTTGATATGGAATGAAATATCATCGACCGCCGTGATTTTGACTCGTGAAATGACGCTGCCAAATGTGAATGTTTTTGTAAGATGCTGAACCTCAAGCAGATTTTCCATATCCTTCCCCTTCAACAAGCCAGCAAGCGACTTTATGGTCAGGCGCCACCTGGATGAATTCCGGCATAGCCTGTTTGCAGACATCCATAACGTGCGGGCAGCGCGGATGGAATGGGCAACCGGCAGGAAGATTCGCAAGCGAAGGCGGGCTTCCAGGAACGCTCTCGCGCACTGTTTTGTCACCAAACCGCGGCAACGAATTGATCAGGTAGCGGGTGTACGGATGGGTCGGCGCACGAAAGATTCGTTCAGCAGGCGCTTCTTCAACGATCTTGCCGGCATACATAATCCCAATGCGATCGGCAATATTGGCGTGCACTCCCATATCGTGCGTCACCAGCACAATCGTGTTACGCAGCCGCGACTGCACATCCTTGAGGAGTTGAACAACTCCGCGCTGAACGACAACGTCGAGCGCGGTGGTTGGTTCATCACCAATGATAATGCGTGGTTTGAGGAGCGTCGCCAGCGCAATTGTCACCCGCTGTCGCATACCGCCCGAAAGCTGATGCGGGTACGCATCGAGGATTTTGGGAGGCAGTCCTAACTCCACCAGGTGCTCGCGGGCAAGATCAAAAATCTCTCCCTTCTGACGAACATCTCGATGACTTTCAATGAAGTCGCGGTAGGTGTCGCGGATGCGCCTGACCGGATTGAGAACGCTCATCGAGCCCTGGGGCACATACGCAAGATACGTCATGCGCAGCCGGCGCTTCTCTTCGGCTGAAAGGGTGGCGACATCGACCTCAGCGCCATTCATGCGGTAGAAAACCTTACCATCGATCACGCGCAACGGCGGTTCAACAGCTGCAGCAAGCGTTTTGAGCAGCGTTGATTTCCCACAACCGCTTTCCCCTGCAATTCCGTAGATTTCATTCTCGCGGATCGCCAGATCGATGTGGTTGACCGCTTTGATCCGTTTGGTCTTGCCATAGATATCAAGCACATAGAAGGCTTGAAGCTTCTCTGTACGCAGAATGGTAGCGTCCATGATCCTTATCCGGCTCCTACACGCTGCACACGGGTACGCGGATCAAGATATTCGCTCATACTCACCGAAAGCCAGTAGAGCGCGATAAACAGCATAATCGACAGGGTGATTGGCGTCATCACCCACCACCATCGTCCCAGAAGAATAGCCTGATAATTGATCGCCCAGTAGAGCATCGTCCCCAGGGTTGGTATCGACATATCGAGGAGGCCAAGGATCGCCAGGGTAATCTCCAGCCCGATCGCCCAGGCCATGTTGTTGATCAACGTCGAGAAGATCAAAGGCATAGTATAGGGCATATATTCATTGATCACCAGTCTGAACGTCCCTGTTCCGCACAAAATCGCCGTTTGCGTAAAATCGCGCTCACGCAGGCTCAGAATCTGCGAACGAATAAGACGGGCATCCCACGCCCATCCAAAGAATGCCAGCAGCAACCCCAGCGTCACCAGATTCAGACTGGCGCGGATCAGCATGGCCATCATGACGATGATCAGGAACAGTGGAATGACCAGCAGACTGTCGCTGAGAAACATCAGGACGCGATCCCATGCGCCTCCTCTGTAGCCGGCGACCATCCCGACGATCACGGCAATAATCCGGGAGACAATGCCTGCAATGACCGCAATGATCAATGAATTGCGCACCGCAAATGTCGCATTCCAGAACACATCCTGTCCATTCGAGTCGGTTCCCAGCCAGTGTTGCGCAGAAGGTCGCAGATCGCGCGGAACCTGCCCCCAACGGGTGGGATCATAGGGCGAAAAGAGGGAAAGGACCGAAAACGCAATCAGGAGACACACGACCCCGAATGCCAGGGCAAACCGATAGTCTCTGAGCAAGTCACGAAAGGTCTTCACGCGCCTGATACTCCCCTACATGTAGCGAATGCGCGGATCGAAGAACGGATAGATCAGATCAACGATCAACACGCTGGTCGTAATGGCAATGATCGAAAAGATCGTAATGCCCATGATAAGGTTGTAATCGCCATTGATGATGGCATTGTAGAGTAATGTTCCTAACCCTGGATAGGAATACACAATTTCGGTAATCAGCGCCCCGCTAAAGATCAGCCCGAGCGACAGACCCAACCCTGTGATCTGAGGCAACAGCGCATTACGAATAACATACCGTGCAACGATATGACCTTCCTTCACCCCGCTCAATTTGGCGTATGTTACAAAACTTTCGGCATTGACATTTTGAACCACCAGTTTCATCGTCTGAAACCAGACGGCAGCACTCAGCACGAAGATCGATAGCGCCGGAAGGAATGAGTGCCAGAGCACGCTCTGAATGAAGGGCCACGTCCAGGAAGGACGCATGCCCAGGCGGGCGCCGCCTGAAACCGGAAACCAGCGTAAGAGATAAGCAAAAAGGAGGAGCAGCGCAAAGGCAAAGATGTAGTAAGGCAATGGACGAACAATCATCGCGATCGCATCGAGTGCGCGCGACCAGCGCTGATTGGCGAAATAACCGGCAAAACCGCCTATCAGATTCCCGATCGCCCACGATAGCAGGGTTGTGGTCAGCAACAATCCTGCTGTCCACGGCAGCGCCGTCATGATCAGATCGAGCACCGGCGTCGGAAACTGGAAGAACGATACCCCCAGATCGCCGCGGAACAACCTGCCCCAGAATGCGAGGTATTGGTCGAAGAGCGATCCTTCCAGTCCATACATCTGCTGGAGATCGGAGATGATCTTATCCATTGCGCCCGGCTCCATGAAGGAACCGCGTGCACGCATCTCGGCGATTGTGCGTAATACCGGATCATTCGGCAAAAGGCGCGGAATGAAAAAAACAGCGGTGATACCAAGCAGAATAACCAGAATATACTGGATTAATCGCGGAATAAGGTATTGTTTCAGAAACATGCATCCGCCTCCTTCCCATCGATAATACTCGCTGCTCTGCGTCTTCCCTCACATCCTCTGAATTGCGGAGGATGTGAGGGAAAAATCTCATCGATGCGTCTGATGCAAAACCCGGAAGATTCGCTGATATTGTTCAGATCAAAGCAAAGCCGGCGTGTTGCATCATTTACCGCGCGCCCGTCGGTTGCAGGAACGGCGTCATATATTTGAACGGGCCCCAGTGGGTGTACGGCTGGGTGTAGGGGTTTTCAGCGCCGGGCCAGTTCGTCCAGTAGGTCTGATCCCACGCAATGAACCCGACATAGCCATACGTCGGAATACCGGGCATCTCGCGCACCGCGATCTTCAATCCTTCGATGCCGACGTTCACAACGTCCTGATAGCTGGTCGGATCGGTCTGGCGCAATCGCTCGATCACGGCATCCATATCCGGGTGCGACCAGCGTGACGGGTGCCCGCTGGTGGTGTCGCCGACCGGCTTGACATACGCCGAGTTGTAGTAATCCAGCACCCGATAGAGGTCAGGTCCTGCACCCCACGGCTCCTGCGCCGGCCAGTTGCTGGAGACATCGAAGTCGCCCGTCGCATTCAGACTGGCCACCGCTTCTGATGAATACACCTCGGCGTCGATGCCGAACCTCTTCCACTGCTGAACCGCAGCGACGCAGTTGCGTTCGCCCATGCCGGTCGCCAGTTGCGTACCGGTCAGGCAGCGGATCTTCCAGGGAGTGCCGTCGGGCAACAACCACCTGCCGTCCGATGTCTTGCTGAAGCCATTCTTGATCAACAACTTCTCTGCAACATCGGGCGCGTACTTGTACCAGCCATACCCAAACAGTCGGGCCTGTTCGGCAGGATCATCAGGCACGGCATAGCCGCGTGAACGGGCATACTCGACGACTCGTTGCGAGGCGTTGGGATCGAACGGCTTGAAGGTTTCACCGTTGCCGAGATCAAGGGTGAATTCCTGCAGCCATGGCAACATCGGCTGGATGAAGTCTTTGGGATAATTTGACAGCGACGGGATATGCACCGGGCTGAGCGCACCCGTGCCATCAACCGCTATGCCCATATACTCGGCAATGTCGATCGCCAGCAGCAGCGCCCAGCGCACATCGCGATTGTCATACGGCGCTCTGGCAGTATTGAAGGTGATGCCGGTTTGCGCCGGGTCATTATTGACGACATACGGCCAGTTCAACTGGTAAGCGCGGCAGGAGTCGCACTGCGTCAATACTGCCTTGAGACCATCGGACGAAACGTTGACAACATCGACCTGATGCGTCAACTGCGCCAGAATCTTGGCGCCTTCGTTCGCGAAGTAGCGGAAGATGACATATTTGGGCTTGGGTTCACCATACAAGATACCGGTCGGGCTCTTATCCCAGTCTGCCCGTTTCTCCCAAATCGTCCAGAACCCGGACGGGTCGAAACTGTGAAGTTTGTAAGGACCGGTTCCGACAAAGGGGTTGAACTTGAAAGTGACCGGATCTTCAACCGACTCCCAGATATGTTTGGGCATGATCCAGGTGCACCCCCAGCGATCCAGGAAGCGGGTGTGGAACCGCGAGTTCGGCGCATTCAACTCGAAGGCGACAGTGTGATCATCGACTGCAGAGACCGATTTTACGTTCTCCACAAAGAAACTGTTATCGCCAAACCCTTCGTGTTTCATCAGCGTCTCGACGGTAAACACGACGTCTGCCGCTGTAAATGGCTGACCATCGTGCCACGCAACGCCTTTTCGCAGTGGAATGGTCAGTGCAGTGAAATCATCGTTGTAGACCGGGTCACCAGCCGCCAGGCCCGGAATGATCTCGCCGGTTGCAAAATCAACCGACCACAACGGCTCATTGGCGAGATTCTGCATCCCGCGATCACGCCACTTCCATCCCACCCAGTTGTTAAAGTCGTCTGGCGAACCAACCCGCCCGGTGAGGATGTCGACAATCAACGTCTCGTGGCGCGGCAGATCACCAAACTCCGCCAGCGTCTCACCTGCGGCGGCAGGCGCTCCTGAAGCGGCAGGCGTCGCTGCTGAGCCATCAGGCGCTGTCGCCGGAGCAGCGGGTTGGGTTGTGCACGCAGCGATCAGACTCGCTGCAAGCAGCAACCCCATCAGAAGCATTCGTGTCCGTCTCACCTTGCACTCCTTCGTGTTTCAAAAAAATCGAATACCTCTACCTGTCGGATGAGATAGCACGGCACGACTGGCGCACCACCAGCCGGGTCGGCACTTTGTGGAGACGGTTTTCGCAGGGGCGTCCCTGGACCAGATCGAGCATGATCGTCGCTGCCAGAGCGCCCATCTTTTCGATGAACTGATCGACGGTCGTAAGCGGAGGATGGAGTAACGCGCCAGTAGGAGTATTATCGAAACCGATCACGGAAAGATCGTCCGGTATGCGCAATCCAAGGCGATCAGCAGCATCATAGACCCCCAGCGCCGTGTCGTCGCTAGATGCCATGATCGCCGTCGGCGGGTCTGGTTGCGACAACAACCATTGTGCGCCCTCGAATCCCTTCGCGCGGGTGTAATCACCTTCAACTGTCAGTGATGGGTCAAACGGAAGACCAGCCTCTGCCAGTGCGTCACGGTAGCCATCAAACCGTCGCACAGCGCTCTGCAGGTCCATACGCCCGGTAATGAAACCGATACGACGATGCCCCAGCGCCAGCAGGTAGCGCATCGCTTCGAGAACACCCTGACGGTTGGTGGAGATGACGGCAGGAAACTCTGTGTTCGCCTGGTTCGGGTCAACAGCAACTATTGGAAAGGAGGTTCGATACGTGGCGGCGTGCGGCGTTACGACAATAATGCCATCGGCAACCGTTCCGTTGAGTTGCGCAACCTGCTGCTGCTCCCAATGCGCCTGCGCATCGGCGCTGCGTCGTGCGCCAGCGTAGGCGAGGAGGTCGTACTCACGCGCCGCTGTGACCTCGTTGATCCCTTTGATCACCATCGAAATGAAGGGATGCCACATATCCTGCACGATGACGCCGATAACGCGAGTCGCCCGGCTGCGAAGACCGCGCGCCGCCAGACTCGATGCATAGCCGAGTTCCTCAATGACCCGGCGCACCGTCGCCGCTGTCTCTGGCGCAACATCTTCTTTTCCGTTCAGTACACGCGAGACAGTCGAGACCGACACGCCTGCGACGCGCGCAACATCCCGGATTGTGACTCCTGCAGGTGATTCGTGCATACGACGCGAGGGGTGTGGCACCTTCGGCAATGATACCGGCATCGTTACCGGTATCGTTACCGAACATTATAACAGAAAATAAACTCGCTGTCAACCCCCTGTGCTGGCGGTTACCCTGGAGTGTCTGGCGTTTCCCTGCAGGAACGCCGTCGCACCCTGCCGTCCACGAAGACAGATCGGTTGAGACCTGGCGCCGCCCGGTTGGGGCACGGCGCCGCCGTGCCCCGACTGCGCTATCCACATACCTGAGGATGCGGGCGAGCCGCCCGCACACCCGGCGGGCTGGGCGCATCTTGACGAAACCAGCGCCAGCGCGCTGGCTATCCCCTATCGGCTGTGTTCGTATCAGCTGCACACGCCTCAACATCGTCTTCCAGTTGCCTGCCCGCGATGCATACGTTTCTCCAACAGTTCACTAATACGATTGAGACCGAACTATGATATGCTTTTCTGCAGAAAAGTTGAACGCTGGAAACGTGCGAACGTTCAACGCTCACCGTCGAGGAGGAATACATAGATGACGTTCAACACAAATCGACTAACACAAAAATCCGAAGAAGCATTACTGGCGGCGCAGAGCATGGCTGAGCGCAACGGCAACAGTCAGGTTGAGCCGGAGCATCTGTTGCTGGCGCTGCTCGAACAGTCCGACGGAATTGTTCCCCAGGTGCTGGCGCGTCTCAACGTCGCGATCGGCGTCCTGGTGCAACAATTGCGCGCCGAAATCAATAAGTTTCCGCGGGTCAGCGGGGCTGGCGTACAACTCCAGTATTCACCGCGTATGCGCAATGTTGTTGTGCGCGCTGCCGATGAAATGCCGCAGTTCGGTGATGAGTACATCAGCACCGAGCATTTGCTGCTTTCCATTCTGGAGCATGCTGGCGGCGGCGCCGAACGTGTGCTGCGTCAGGCAGGCGTGACGCGCGATCGATTATTGCAGGCGTTGCGTGAAATTCGTGGCAGCCAGCGCGTCACCAGCCCGACCCCCGAAGGCACCTACGCGGCGCTGGAACAGTATGGTCGCGACCTGACCGATCTGGCGCGGCGCGGCAAACTCGACCCGGTGATCGGACGCGATGAAGAGATCCGTCGCGTTATTCAGATTCTGAGCCGACGCACCAAAAACAACCCGGTGCTCATTGGTGAGCCGGGCGTCGGAAAAACTGCCATCGTTGAAGGTCTGGCGCAGCGCATCGTGCGCGAAGACGTCCCTGAAGCATTGAAAAACAAGCGGATCGTCGCGCTCGACATGGGCGCCCTGATCGCCGGCGCAAAATATCGCGGCGAGTTCGAGGAGCGTCTCAAAGCCGTCCTGAAAGAAATCCAGGAGCGCGACGATATCATTTTGTTCGTTGACGAACTGCACACGGTTGTTGGAGCAGGCGCTGCTGAGGGCGCGATGGACGCCAGCAACATGCTCAAACCAATGCTGGCGCGCGGTGAACTGCATATGGTCGGCGCCACTACACTCGATGAATACCGTAAGCACATCGAGAAAGATGCTGCGCTCGAGCGGCGCTTCCAGCCGGTGATGGTCGATCCGCCGTCGGTCGAGGATACCATCTCAATCCTGCGCGGTCTGAAGGAGCGCTACGAGACGCATCACGGCGTGCGCATCACCGATGCGGCGATTGTTGCTGCAGCAACCCTGTCGGATCGGTACATCTCCGATCGCTTCCTGCCCGACAAGGCAATCGACCTGATCGATGAGGCGGCAGCGCGTTTGCGCATGGAGATCACCAGCGACCCGCAGGAACTGGATGACCTGAAGCGGCGGATTATGCAACTCGAGATCGAACGCGAGGCGCTGAAGAAAGAGAAAGACAAAGCCAGCAAGGAACGCCTGGAGAAACTGGAACAGGAACTCGCCAACCTGCAGGAGCAACGGCGTGCAGTCGAAGCGCAACTCCAGCGCGAACGCGAGCAACTGGCGCGCGTCCAGCAACTGAAGGAGCAGATCGACCAGACCCGCATCGAAATCGAGCGCGCGCAGCGGGTCTACGACTACAACAAAGCAGCAGAACTGCAGTATGGTCGACTCAACACGCTGGAACGCCAGCTGGCCGAGATCGAATCTCAGATTCAGGCGTCAGGCGGCGGGATGCTGCGCCAGGAGGTGACAGAGCAGGACATTGCCGAGATCGTGTCGAAGTGGACAGGTGTGCCGGTCACCAGGTTGCTCGAAGGCGAGATCGAGAAACTGGTGCATATGGAAGAGCGGCTGCACCAGCGTGTCGTCGGTCAGGACGAAGCGGTCTCAGCGGTCGCGAATGCCGTGCGACGCGCGCGCGCCGGTCTGCAAGACCCCAACCGACCGCTCGGCTCGTTCCTGTTCCTCGGTCCGACCGGTGTAGGCAAGACCGAACTGGCGCGCGCGCTGGCAGAGTTCCTCTTCGACGACGAACAGGCGATGGTGCGGATCGACATGTCGGAGTACATGGAAAAACACACCGTCGCCCGTCTGATCGGCGCGCCTCCGGGGTATGTCGGGTATGAAGAGGGCGGTCAGTTGACCGAGGCGGTGCGCCGCAAGCCGTATTCGGTCGTGCTGTTCGACGAAGTCGAAAAAGCGCACCACGATGTGTTCAACATCCTGCTCCAGATCCTGGACGACGGACGGCTCACCGATGGACATGGGCGCGTGGTGAACTTCAAGAACACGGTCATTATCATGACCAGCAACATCGCCAGTCCGACGATCCAGGAACTGGCGCAGCGCGGCGCATCGCAGGACATTATTCGCGCCAGTGTTATGGAGGAACTGCGCGCACAGTTGCGGCCCGAGTTCCTCAACCGGATCGACGAAATCATCGTCTTCCGTCCACTGTCGCGCGACCAGATCGGGCAGATCGTCGAAATCCAGCTCAACCGGCTGCGCAACCTGCTGGCGGATCGCAAGATCACCCTCGAACTGAGCGCGGCGGCGCGCGAGAAACTGGTTGCCGAAGGGTACGACCCGGTATTCGGTGCGCGTCCGCTGAAGCGGGTCATCCAGCAGCGCATCCAGAACCCGCTGGCGTTGCGTCTGTTGCAGGGCGAGTTTCGCGACGGTGATACAGTACTCATCGACGTGGCGCCTGACGGTTCATTCACCTTCGAGCGCGTCGTCGTCGGCGAGGTGGTATCGCCGTAACCGCCGTCATCACCGTTGGGGCGCGGCGCTGCCACCGTTGGGGCGCGGCGCTGCCACCGTTGGGGCACGGCGCGCCGTGCCCCGACTGCGCTATCCACATACCCACCCGGCGGGCTGGGCGCATCTTAACGAAACCAGCGCCAGCGCATTGCCTGTCGGCTATCGGCTATCGCCTATCGGCTATGTGCGCATGCGGGCTTTATACCAGGTTATCGTTGATAATACCGCATTGCCATATCGCGGTTCCAGGCTTTGTGATGCCAGGCGTAGCACTCCAAAATCTAAAATCTAAAATCACAAATGGCATCAGCCCCGCGGCGCCTGGCGGACTCATTGCTGAAAGACCATCAGGGAGCAATCCCCCACACCGCCATTTGCTCCTCAGCTCGAATGCGCCACTCTGAAGCGGGTGATAGATCGGCGGCCCGGATCAGCGCCCTGCGCGCCGCCGTCCGATCACCCAGTGCCGCCAGCGCTTTTCCGTAGTGATAGGCGGCTTCAGGGCTTCCAGGATCAAGCAGCTGCGCCTGTGCCGCCGCCTCGCGCGCTCCGGCTGCATCACCGCATGCCAGGCGCGCCTGCGCCAGCGCCAGCCACGACTGCGTATCATCTGGAAGCAGTGAAACGGCTTCCAGGGCGACAGGAAGCCCTTTTTCGCAGATCTGCAGTGAGGTCTTCAGGTGGTGCTGCGCCTGCGCCAGCGCATACGTTCCGCGTTTCGCCGGCGGCGCAGCCTGGCGCGCTTCGTCATATGCCGCTGCTGCCGCCAGATAGTCGCGTTGGGCTACATGCCACACTCCCAGCGCCAGAAGAACATCGGGGTCATCTGGCGCCAGCCGACGCGCTTTCTGGAGTTCCGTGAACGCCGCCTGTGCGTCGCGCGCCGCGAGATGCGCCAGCGCCAGCAGCGTCCGTGGTCGTGGATCGTCGGGCGCGACCAGCGTCAGATCACGAAGGCGCGCCAGCGCAATCGCAACATCACCGCCCGACATGTGCGCATATGCAAAATACACTTCTGCCGCCTGCGTCAGTGACCCACGTTCGCGCGCGATGGCAAACTGCACCTCTGCGAGTGCGATCCATCCGGCATCCAGGTAGACCTGTCCCAGGAGTTGGGGACGGATCGTTGCATCGGCAGCCAGAATGGCTGCCAGCTGCCCGGCGTCTGGACGAGGCACAGGACGCAGCGGCGTCGCCAGCGGTTGTTCGACCGGACGGGGACCGCGATCTCCGGTGACCGCCATGCGCAGTTCGTTCCCCGCTCCAGCCGGATCATATCCTGCGCGCAGAGCGGCAATCCGCGTATGAGCAATGCTGCGCCATGAGTCGGGCAGACCGGCGGCAAGCGCAGCGCGATACCCGGCCTCCGCGCCGGTGTAGTCATGGTGGCGCAACCGTTCTTCCGCTTCAAGGACGAGGCGCAGACTGTACAGGGGAGAAGCGGGATTAATCTGTGACCACATGCGTGTCGCTTCATCAGCGTACCCCAGCGCCGCCGCCACACGACCCTGATAGAGGCGCGCCAGCGCCTGTTCGGCAGGGTCTAATCCCAGGCGGAGCGCCCAGCCAAACTCACGACTTGCCGCCGACGCCTCGCCACGCACCGTCAACATCATGCCGAGCCGCAGTCGCGCGGTTGCAAAGGAGGGCATGCGCGTCGCCAGACGATGATAGGCGTGAAACGCCTCGTAGTACCGTCCTTCGACAAAGAGCGCATCCGCCTGACGCAACGCATCACGCCGGTCGGGTCGAAATGCCAGCTGCAGCGCCAGCAGCGTCGTCATCAGGACGAGCGCCGTCTGGATGAAGAACTGGAGGCGGTGAGATGTCATGGGCTCGAGAACCACATCATACGTGGAACGTTCAACGTTCAACGTTTCACGTTCCCACGTTCCACGTTAGCAATTTCTGCTCGATTTTGCAACCAAACTGCAACTGTTCCCATGGCACTCCATGTAGTATAGTCAAAGCGGTGTGAGCCTGCCACGTATGCGGCAGTCTGTTTGCGTGGCAGGCGTTTGTATGTGTTGTTTGTCCCGTCGTCTGGTTTCCTCTTCAGCGCAAGGGTGGTTCGCATGGCAACAACCTCACCAGCACATCGCACGCATCGTCTGCAGATACGCCGTCTCTCGGCGATGACCGCCGCTCTTCTGGTGATTTCAACGATTCTTACGCTGTTTTTCGGTGCGCGCATTGTGAGCGCTGTAGGCACGCTGACGGTGCGGGTCTACACCGACAGCAACCGCAACGGCGCCTTCGATAGCGGCGAACCGGGTGTGAATGCGGTGACGGTATCGGTCTACAATGCCGACAACAATCTGGCCTTCTTGAACAATACCGATGCATCCGGGCTGGTGACCTTTCCCAGCATCCCCAACGGCGATTATCGGGTTGAGGTGGCGAACCCCAGCAATGGACTCCCGAACGGTACCGTTGTCTCAGTACCGGGTTCGACGACGCCAGGGCAGGACAATGCCCTGGTCTTTTTTGTGACGATCAACAATAACACAGTCCAGCGCGATGTTGGGTTGCGATCGCTCGATGCGTCCGGCATCGATACTGGCGCGCCGGTCGGTTTCCGTACCGTTGTGGTGCGCGCCTGGGACGACCAGGATGCCAATGGTATTCAGGATGCCGGTGAGCCGGGGCTCGGCGGATTAACCCTTGGGTTGTACAATCCATCAAATGTGCTGGTTGCTACTGCAACTGCGGGACCCGATGGAACCTATCGTTTTGTGGACAACGTTCCGACAAGTGCCAACTTTACCATCCGCGTCACAGCAGGCATCCCTGCCGGCTGGGTGCTGACAACTCAGGATGCAAACTTCAACGCCGAAGACCGGCGCGACTCCGATGCGCAACTCGTCGCCGGCGAACCGCGAATCACGGTGCCTAACCAATCACGAGGCGTCAATGACGATAGTCTGGATGTCGGGTTTTCACGAGGCGCAGTGAGCGGTTTCGTCTGGCGCGACCTCAATCAGAATGGACTGCGCGATTCGGGTGAGCCGTTCATCAATAATGTTACGGTCGAATTGCGTAACGCTTCAGATACCCTTATCGACACACAAACGACGCGACCGATTGCTAACGACCCTGCCAACCGCGCCGGGTTCTTCGAGTTTGTCAGTGTGCCATTAACGGCAACGTACCGGGTGCGTATTCCCAGTTCCGAGTTCGACAACTCCACCGATTTGCTCTTTGGTCATGCGACGCCGCTTAACCAGACCGTATTTCCACCAGCAATCGGTGATCAGGGGTTGATCGATGGCACAACCGATGGTCCTGCGGTTATTGGCGCAGGTAATTTCCTCCAGACCCCCGACTTTACACTAAATGCAACCAATCGCCGCAATGAAACCTCCAGCTTCGGGCTCTTTGCCGGTACAGTCGGCGATTTCGTCTGGCATGATGTCAACCGTAACGGGATCGTTGATGGTATCGAAGGAACTCTTGGGCTGGCAAATGCGCTGGTGTTCGTCGATCTGAACAGCAACTGTCAGATCGATACAGGTGAACCGCAAACGACAACTGATACGAATGGGTTCTATCTCTTCGATGACCTGCCGCTTGGCGTCTCCTACCGCATCGTCCTCGACGCCTCGAACTTCGCTCCTGGAGGCGCGCTGGAAGGGCTTGGCTACACGACCGGTGCGGCGTGTGGGTCAACTGAAGGTATTGTTATCGTCACCTCAGTTCTCGATGCAACCACTCCGGCGTTTCTCAACGCTGATTTCGGCATCGTGCGCGCCGAAGTCGGCAATTTCGTCTGGGAAGATGAAAACGGCAATGGCGTCTTCGATTTGAGTGAAACCGGTGTTCAGAGCGTCACGGTTCAACTCTACAGCGCCGGGACTGACGGTATCTTCTTTACCGGCGATGATGCGCCGGCTGGTCTCCCGCAGACAACGAACGCCAGCGGTATCTACACCGTTACCGATATCATCTCTGGCACGTACTATGCCACCTTTGACCTCAGCGCGCTCGATCCGGCGTATGTGGCGAGCGTTATCACGCCAACAGGATGGTTGAGCGTCGATCCGCAAGCCGACGACTCTGACGATGTCAACGACGTGCGTGAATTCGTGAGCGGTCGTATCTGGCGCACACCAGTATTCACGATTGCGCGCGGCAGCGAGAACCCTGGTGTTGATGCAGCGGTGTACCGTCCGGCGCCATTGTCAGGACGGGTCTTCTTCGACCAGAACGGGAACAACCAGGACGAAACATCTCCTGAGCCGGGTCTGGCGAACTTCACCGTCAACCTGCGCCGCGCCAGTGATGATGCAGTGGTCTCGACGACCACAACCCTTGCCGATGGCAGTTACACCTTCAGCAGCGTTGTTCCGCTGACGTATGTGGTCGAAGTCGTTCGTCCCGACCCGTCCAACTGGTCGTTCGTCACACCCGATGTTCCGGCGCCAGGCGACCCGCTCGCCAGCGATGTCGATGCAACCGGACGCACTGGCGTCATCTCGGTGACCTCTGGCGTCACAGTGACCGAGGTAGACGCCGGTCTGCGCGGCAACAATGTGGTGCAGGGCTATGTCTTCTTCGACCGCGACGGCAGTTTCACGCAGACTGTCAACGACCTGGCGCTGAACAGCGCAACCGCGACACTGACTGTGACGGTCGCCACTGCCAACCTGACGACAACCTACACATTGACCGCAACAACCGGCGCTGGCGACCCCAACTACTCATTCACCGGTCTCCCTGGAGGAACATCCGGTGTGACCTATACGCTGTCGTTCGATCCACCGGACGGCACCTACACGCCATCGGTCGCGAATGTGGGAAGTAACGACGCGATTGACAGCGACGGACCGGTCATTGAAGTCGCTGGCGCAACGGTTGGCGTGAGCAACACCCTCGACTATGACCAGGGGTACTGGCGTCCGGTCACGGTGCGCGCCCGCATTTTCGATGAAATAACCAGCCTGCCTCCCGACAATAGCTACAGTGTGGGCGATACCGGCATTACCACCGCAACCGTCACCATCACAACGACCAATGGCACGGTGACGCCACTCAGCGCCAGCGCAATCGATACGACTGGCGTGGTGACCTTCACCCTGCCGCCGACTACTACAACGTACTGGCTGAATGTGGCTACTCCAGCCGGGTTTTTCCCATCACCAGGGAACTCCGGCGCGCTGGAAGTCGATACGCCAAGCCCGCTGCTCGCCGATGGTACAGCGCCGTCGCCAACGACGGAGTTTCAGTTTGGGTATTTCAGAGCGGTAACGGTCGTGGCGCGGGTCTTCGAGGAACTCACCCCGCCGGTCGATAACGCCTTCGCCGCCGGCGACACGGGCATTCCAACAGCGACCGTCACGATTACAACGACTGGCGGACCGGTCACGCCGCTGAGCGTGTCGCCGATTGACCCGGCGACCGGCTTGATTACCTTCACCCTGGTGCCGACCGACAGCGCCACGCCGTACTGGGTGAATGTGGCGCAACCTGCCGGCTTCGAGCGCTCGCCCGGCAACACCGGCGCGGCGCAGGTCAGTCCGAACCCCGGACCAGGAGATACCGTCGGACCGGCAGGGCTGGCATTCGGGCACTTCCGTCCCGTCACCGTCGTGGCGCGCGTCTTCGAGGAACTCACCCCGCCGGTCGATAACGTCTTCGCCGCCGGCGACACCGGCATCACGACCGCCACGGTCACCATCACCACCACCAACGGCGTGGTTACGCCGCTGAGCGTGACGGCCATCGACAGCAGCGGGTTGATCACCTTCACCCTGGTGCCGACCGACAGCGCCACGCCATACTGGGTGAATGTGGCGCAACCTGCCGGCTTCGAACGCTCGCCGGGCAACTCCGGCGCAGCAGAGGTTACGCCCAATCCGGGACCGGGGCAGACCGTCGGACCGGCAGGGCTGGCGTTCGGGCACTACCGTCCCGTCACCGTCGTGGCGCGCGTCTTCGAGGAACTCACCCCGCCGGTCGATAATGCCTTCGCCGCCGGCGACACCGGCATCACAACCGCGACGGTCACCATCACCACCACCAACGGCGTGGTCACGCCGCTGAGCGTGACGGCCATCGACAGCAGCGGGTTGATCACCTTCACCCTGGTGCCGACCGACAGCGCCACGCCATACTGGGTGAATG
>FWPU01001294.1_pt1 | contig 75763 bp, 63 predicted proteins | sample 2228361 | NCBI WGS metagenome assembly FWPU01 (sample SAMEA103939777, study PRJEB20133) | metagenome | reverse complement strand
ATCTTGGTAAATCTTGGCATCTACCCCACTCACGCTGCGCGAACCTCCCCCTATTTTCGCCCCCACACCCGGTTCGCGCAACATTTCGCCAAGCAAACGATCTCCTCGCCGCAACAGCCACCGATTGTCGCTCCATTGCACGCCCGGGAGACCGGTGCACGGCCTGCCCGCTTCGCCAGCATTGCGGCCCGGCCACCCACGCGGCATTCAATCCGCAAGCTGCGGCACCAACTCCTCCTCACCGGGGAGCGCGCTCGCCGGGTCGGCATTTGGCCCTTCAACATTGACCCGCGGGAGCATGCGGTCCAGCCAGGCCGGCATGGACCACGCCCGCTCCCCAAGCAGATGCATCACGGCGGGAACGAGCGCCAGCCGGACGATGAATGCGTCAGCCAGAATCGCCACACCGAGCCCGAGGCCGAATTCTTTGATCACTCGCGTGTCGCCCAGGGCGAAGGCAAGGAAGACCGAGCCCATGATCGCCGCTGCCGCCGCGATGACGCGGGCGGTGAACCCAACACCGTTCAGCATCGCAGTCGAGGTGTCGCGATGATGCAGGTGCTCTTCGTGGACGCGGGTCATCAAGAAGACTTCGTAGTCCATGGACAGACCGAAGAGGATGCCAAAGAGCATCATCGGCAGAAACGACTCGATCGGTCCCGTTCGCGTGATGCCCAGCAGATCGCCTGCCCACCCCCATTGGAAGACGGCGGTGACAACGCCGAATGCCGCACCCACTGAGAGAAGATTCATGAGCGCTGCCTTGACCGGGATCACAACCGACCGGAAGACAGCAGTCAACAGAATGACGCTCAATCCGATCACCATCAGGAAGAAGAGCGGCATGCGCGAGGCGATCTTGTCACCCACGTCGATAAAGGCTGCCGTTGCCCCGCCAATGTACACATGCGTTCCTGTCCCAGTCACAACCGGCGGGATGACCTCACGACGCAAGCGCGTGACGAGGTCAGCGGTCGCCTCGTCCTGCGGAGCAGAAGCAGGGATCACGGTGATGACCGCCGTGTCATGAGCCGGGTTGGCCACCGGCTCCGAAGCGGCCACCACGCCCGGTGTGCTCCGCAACGCGGCGACAAGCCGGCCAAGTGTGTCTGGGTCGAGGCCACCCTCATGCTCCACCGCAACGATGAGCGGACCATTGAAACCCGGTCCGAAGCCCGCTGCGAGGAGATCGTACGCACGCCTCGTGTGCAGCGATTCGGGTCCATTGCCGACATCAGAGGAGCCGAGCCGCATGTCCAGATACGGGATACCGAGCACCAACAACACCGCCAGCGCCAGACCACCAATCAGGATCGGGCGGCGCTCCACCGCCCGGCCCCAACGGAACCAGAAGCCATCCCGGCTCGTCGCGTCTCCCCCGAGGCCCGGAATCTTCCAGGCATCAATGCGACGCCCGACGAAGCCGAGCACCATTGGCAAGAAACCGGTCGCCACCAGCACGCTCGCCGCAACCACCGTCGCGGCCGCAATGCCGAGCGCGCCAACGAAGGGGATGCCCATGGCCAGCAGACCTAGGAGCGCGATGCCCACCACCGTCCCGGCGAAGATCACCGCCCGTCCCGCGGTGTCAATGGCCCGGGCAACCGCCTCCTCAACCGGCAGGCCGTGGTGCATGCCCTCGCGGTAGCGAGTGACGATGAGGAGACAGTAGTCAATCCCGACGCCGAGCCCAATCATCGACAAAAAGGCGGGCGTGAAGGTAGTCATGTCGAAGACGTTGGCAGCAAGAATGGTCACCATCGCCCCCGTGCCCAAGCCGACCAGCGCCGTCACAATCGGGAGTCCCATGGCGATCACCGAGCCAAACATGATGAGCAGGATCACCATGGCCAGCGCGATACCGATGAGCTCGGATTCCCCTGGCGGCTCCATTTCCGTCGCTGCAACGACTTGCCCGCCGGCTTCGACCTGGAGATCCGGGCTGGCCGACTGGTCAACAAGCTCAAGCAGCCGATCCACAGACTCGGTAGGGATTTCATGCGCTGCTTGCGCGTATTGCAGCGTGGCGAAGGCATACGTGCCATCGGCCGAAATCGCGCCTGGATGGTCAAAGGGTGACACCATGGCGATCACCCCAGGGAGTTTCGCGGCTTCAGCCAGGATCGCCTCAATGCGCGGGCGCACATCTGGAGCGGTCACCCCGGCATCGGCTCGAAAGACAATCGTGGCGCTGTCGCCCGCCTGGCTCGGGAAGCGCTCGGTGAGTAAGTCCAGAGCTTGTTGTGACTCGACGCCCGGGACGGAGAAGCGGTCGACGAAGTCGCCACCAGCCGTTCGAGCAAGCACCCCGAGCAGCGCGAGCACCGCAAGCCAGCAACCAAGCACCGTCCAGCGGCGGCGCACGGAGAAACGTGCCCAGCGCTGGAGGAAGCTTGCCCGGCGGGTGGAGGGAACGACAGCGGACATGAGCGGTATCTCCTCGGTAAGCAGGCGCACTAACTAAACGGTCACTCAGTGTATAATGACCCGTACGGAGGCTGTCAAGGCGTCGAAGGAACGAGAACCGTGGCAGGACAGCATCATGTGGCGGACGGGCGAGAGCGGCTCCTCAGTGTGGCGCGGCGCCTCTTCCTCGAGCGGGGCTTTGCCAACGTCTCGATGCAAGAGATTGCGACCGCTGCGGCGATGACCAAAGGCGCTCCTTACTATCACTTCCGCGACAAAGAGGATCTTTTCGTTCAGGTCTTTCTGCGGGAAATGGCGTCACTGACTGCGCTGCTCGCAGCGCGCCTGGCCGAAGCGCCGACCTTCCGCGAGCAGTTGCTTGCTGTCCTCCGGCTTGTTGCGGAGACGGACCGGTCCGCCTTTGGCCAACTGGTGACGGAGTTCGACCGCCACGTCTCGCCGGAGCGGCGCCGGCAGGTCAAGCACGAGTGCGCACCGCCTACCGCCGAATTGCTCAAGATCTTCGAACGGGCACAGGCCAACGGCGAATTGAAGCGAACCGATCCGCAGACGGCCTGCGCGGTCTTTATCGCTCTGCTGGTGGGCCAGACAGAGATCTGGAAGACGGAGCCGGGAGTGGCGGAAGTCGTCGGCTGGACTGCGGAGATCACCCCCGAACAGCTTGTCGAGATCTTTCTCCACGGCGTAGCGACCGAGACGGCGGCGCCCCCGTTGTAGCGTGAATTCGTGACCGGCCTTCGCTCCTAACGTCACACCGCACGGAAGTCTTGGAGCGCCGGCATCTTGCCGGCACGGCCGCTGAGGCCGCCGGGACGGCGGCGCTCCCGATCACGGTATGCCGGGAGCGCTGGCATCTTGCCGGCACGGCCACCGAGGCCGCCGGGACGGCGGCGCTCCCGTTGGCGGCGCTCCCGTTGGCGGCGCTCCCGTTGCGCCCTTCGCTACTGCAAGCGGCCGCGCGCCGCGACCGGCCAGATGGTCTCGATGATGCCGTTTCGCACGCCGACGATCACCTCGTGGAGGTGGACAGCCTGGTCGTGATACCCAACCTCGAGCTCCAGGCGATCGCCCACCCGCGGCCAGCCAGCCGGCTGCTCCAGGAGGATCGTGCCGTGCTCCGCGGAGAGCGCCAGCGCCTTCACACCGGGCAGGTTCCGGGGCCGGGGCGGCCGCTCCCCCGGATCAATTGCCTTGCGCCCTGCGTCAATGATCACCCGGTCTGGCGCTGGCCGGCTCGTGACCTGCGTTAGCACCACCAGCGCCGGCGTCACCGGCACATCGAGATCACGGTACACCGCATCGCCGAAGATTCCACCCCCGGCCTGCACCTCAGTAATACCGCCAACGGTCACTGCTGTCCGGTAGGTGCCTGTTCCAGATGCGGAGACGATCTCCACCGGCAGCCCGGCCGCGCGACAGGCTTCGGCTGTGCCGGCAAGCTGGCGTACGGCGGCCGCAATCGTGGCAGCCCGCGCCACGGGGTCCGGTATTTCCATGCCGTGCCCTTCGTACCCCATCAACCCGGCGAACCGCAGCCCGTCGAGCGCAGCCACCTCACGCGCAAGCCGGACGGCCGGTTCCCCAGGCAGCACGCCGGCCCGATTCATGCCGACATTGACCTCAACGATTACGCGCGGCCGGGTGCCAAACGTCCGCGCTGCCTCTGCCAGCTCACGCGCATTGTCGAGGCAATCCACGGCGACGATCGGGTCAGCATGGGCAGCGAGCGCTGCCAGCCGCCGCGCCTTGATCGGCCCGACGATCTGGTTGGCGATCAGGATGTCGCGGATGCCCGCCTGGGCCATGACCTCGGCCTCACCGAGCTTCGCACAGGTAACACCGATTGCCCCGGCCGCAAGCTGCTTGTGGGCAATCGCTGGGCACTTGTGTCCCTTGGCGTGGGGCCGCCAGGCGACCCCGGCCGCCGCGACCTCCCGGCTCAGCAGCGCGAGGTTGTGCTCAAACGCATCAAGGTCCAGAAGCAATGCGGGAGTATCAAGCGCATCGAGCGTCTGCCCCACCCAGGTGCTGCGCATCTGATCCCCGGTCTCCTCTCATGCGCCGAACGGCACCTCGACAAACGGCGTCAGATGTGGCGGACCGGGTGCGAACCGCGCCCGCGGCGGAACAGACAACTCCGCGATCATCGCGCCGAAGGTCATGAATCCTCCCTCTGGCGCGCGGCTCACCGGGGCCGTGGTGTCGGCGAGCGCCCGCTCGATGCCCGCGACGTCCACGATGTCATCAACCGCCGCCTGGACACAGGCGAGTCGCTCGCGCGTCCGCGATCCCACATAGGCCGGCTCGGGATCTCCAACAACCGCCATGTTGACTAACGGATGATTGGTATGCAGCACGCGCTCCCTGGCCTGCTCATCGCGCACCACGCCATTCGCCGCCCCTTCATAGCTGGCCAGTCCCTCCGGGCTCCCAATCGCGTAATGTTGCCCGACCGCGTGCGGCACGCTGGTCACGAACGCGGTAGCGTCCGCCAGCGTCGTTCGCGCCAGGATGCCACGCATGATGCATGCGACCGGCAAGCCCTTGTCGCTGTGTGGCAACATCGCCAGATTGTTCACCACGACACCAAGACCCGCGGCATTGACGCCCATCAAGCCGAGCATGCCCGCAGCGGTGAACACGAGCGTCTCTGGCCCGTCGTCCGGCACGTGGTGCAGGACAACCTGTGTCCCATCGTGCACGGACGGAATATCCATCGTTTGGGCAATCACGGGTACGCCGGTGCCCGGTAACCGCAAGCAGACAACGGTGCATCCCGCGGGTTGCCGCTGCCGTCGCTCCTCCCCGAAGTACCACTCCTCATCCATGAGGTTGTAGGCGAGCACGCGGCGGAACGGCTGGGCTGCCCCCTCGGCAATGCCGCGAAGCTCCTCCAGCATCGTGGGAGCCCAGCGTTGCATGGCGGGCAGATAGGAAGTCTGGTCGAGGAATTCAATGAGATAGTCATCGGGATCCATGCCGTGAGTCTGCCCGAGCGCGGCCAGCCAGCGGTCGATCCCATCGCCGATGCGGTCGCGCAGCGCCTCCCCATGCGCTTGCCCCCGCTGGCGCCCATCACCTCGCACGGTCACGACGCGAAGCGTTGTCTGCACCTGTGCCGGCATTCGGTATTCCCTCCTCTGATCGTGTGCGTCGCTCAGCTTCTGGCCATCACCGGGCCATACACAGGTCCGGTAGAATCGCGCCGGCTGATGGCGTGTCGGATCGTATCATGATCGGAGATGTTCTCCATGCTGTTGATTGATGGGCACCTTGACCTGGCAATGAATGCGCTCTTGTGGAATCGTGACCTCCGCAAGAGCGCGCATGCCATTCGCGCGGATGAGCAGGGCATGACCCAGAAAGGGCGCGCAGCCGGCACCGTTGGCTTCCCGGACCTGCGCCGGGGCAAGGTGGCGATCAGCTTTGCCACCGTGATTGCCCGGACCCGATCGGGCCGAAATTCTGAAATCGACTTCCGCACCCATGAGATTGCCTATGCGCACGCTCAGGGGCAACTGGCCTATTACCGGGAGCTTGAGCGGCAAGGTGTCCTCCGCATCCTTGCCGACTGGCCCGCGGTCGCCTCGCACATCGAGCACTGGCGGCGGGATCCGGATCGTGCACCGCTTGGGATCGTCCTGGCCATGGAGGGCGCAGACCCAATCGTCGAGCCCGCTCAGCTTCCGCTCTGGTGGGAGGATCGCCTGCGCATTGTCGGGCTTGCCCATTACGGCCCGAGCGCCTATGCCTACGGCACTGAGAGTGTCGGCGGACTAACGATGGAGGGCCGGGAGCTCCTCAAGCTGATGGAGCGAACAGGTGTGATCCTCGATGTCTCTCACCTGTCGGACGACTCCTTCTGGCAGGCGCTGGAGATCTTCCATGGACCCGTCCTGGCGAGCCATTCGAATTGCCGGGCGCTCGTTCCTGGCGATCGCCAGCTCTCCGACGACATGATCCGGGAACTGATCAACCGGGACGCGGTCATCGGTGCGGTGCTCGATGCGTGGATGCTCCAGCCCGGCTGGGTGCGTGGCGTAACCACGAACGAGCAGCTCACGATGGATGCCGTCGCCGATCACATTGATCATATCTGCCAGCTTGCCGGCAATGCCCGCCACGCCGCGATCGGCAGCGATTTAGACGGAGGCTACGGCATCGAGCAGACCCCGCGCGACCTCGACACCATCGCCGACCTGCAGCGCATTCCCGATCTGCTTCGCAAACGCGGCTACACCGAGCCGGACATCACGGCGGTGATGCACGGCAACTGGCTCCGGCTCCTGCAACGCGCCTGGACCGGAGAAGCAGCATAACGCCAGGATGTGCCGTATTGTCAATGGTCATTGCCCATGACCAAAGTTTCAAAGTATGGTCAACGCACGCCGTTGGATGAATTCCGGCGTTGACCATCCAGGTGCGGGTTGTTAGGGTAGATCCCGGCCAGAAGGCCGTGCCTTGACGCTCATGACCATGCCGCGCCGCCTTGTTGCCACGGCAACGTCCCATTGCCAGCGACGGGTGGCGCTCAAGATCCCTGCAGCGTGACGGGTTGAGCACTGAGACGGAGGGCTCACCTTGTCCGGCACACCCGCGCGCTGTGTTCGTGCCTGGCTGATCCTAGCTACGGTGTTGGGTCTCCTCGGGCTCCCGCCCCAGGCCGAGGCGGCGCCTGGCCTGGCCATTGGGGGACGGGCAATCATCGCTGATGCGAACGGCGACCTTGTCCGCTTGCGGGAAGCGCCCGGAACGGCAGCGCCGGTGATCAGCGCCTACCCTGAAGGAACCATGGTTGAGATTCTCGACGGGCCGGTCGCCGCTGGCGACGGTACGTCGTGGTATCGCGTGACCGTTGACGGGAGAACCGGGTACCTAGCCGCGATCTATCTGGCTCCCGCGGAGTCCTCCCCGTCCCAGCCAGCAGGAGGCACCCTCTCCGGCGCTGCTGTGACGGGCACGGGCCGGATTGTCAATACGAACGGTGATCCCATCCGCTGCCGCGCCCGTCCGGGCACGGACGCGGACATCCTGGCGAACCTGTGGGAAGGGCAGACAGTGGAATTGCTGGGCGCGCCTGATGGTGGCTGGCAACCGGTGCGCTGCGCCGGGCAAGGCGGGTATGTTGCCGTTGACTTTCTTGCCAGTAACGACACACCGGCCCAGGAGACTGACACCCCGGTGAGCGCTGCCGAACTCCCATCGAGCGGGACGGCCGTGGTGACGGGCACGAACGGTGACGGTGTGCGCTGCCGCGCGGAGGCAAGCTTGTCGGGCGCCGTCATCACGGTCCTGCCGGAGGGCGCGACGGTCTCGTTGCGTGGCTCCGCCAAATCCGGATGGCAACCAGTCATGTGCGCCGGTCAGCAGGGGTGGATCAGCGCGAGCTTTCTCCAGGCACGCCCGTCTTCCTCCACAGATGCGCCAGGCGGTGTTGGCGGCCCCAGCGTTGCGACCGGACTCGGCGTCGTCCGGGGCACGAATGGCGATGGCGTTCGCTGTCGCTCCAAGGCGAACTCCAACGCGAGTGTGATCGTGGTGCTTCCAGAAGGCGCTGAGGTCGCGCTGCGCGGCGCCGTCAGCGGAAGCTGGCAACCGGTGACGTGTGCCGGACAAAAGGGTTGGGTGTACGCCGCTTACATCGGCGCCCCAGGCTCGGGTGGTACTGGCGGCGATGGAGGGGGCTCGTCAACCGGTCTGGTCGCTGGCGATGTCGCGGTGGTGACTGGCACGAACGGCGACGGTGTCCGCCTGCGGGCCAAGGCGAGCTTTTCTGGCGCGGTCATCGTGGTCGTCAGCGAAGGCCAGCGCGTGGATGTGGTGAGCGGGAGCACCGGGCCTTGGGTGGCTGTGACGTACCGGGGTAACCGCGGCTTTATCCATGGCGACTACCTGGCCAAGGCGCCCTCGGACGGCACGGGCGGCTCATCCGGAGGGCTAGGGGCAGGCGCCCACGCGCTCGTGACCGATACCCTGCGACTGCGTGCGAACGCCAGTTTCACTGCCGATGTGCTCGCAATTGCGCCTCCTGGCACGGTAGTGAAGGTCACCGGCAGTGCCGTTGATGGCTTCTATCCCGTGGATTGGGATGGAGTATCGGGCTTCATGTTCGGTGACTATCTAGAATGGACGGATGCTCCTCTCACCTCGCGCGACCGTGGCGTGAGCGGCGACGCCGGCAGCGAGCCAGGCTCACCTGCCGGACGGCGCATGGTCGAATTCGCCATGCAATACCTTGGATACCCCTATGTGTGGGCGACCCACGGCCCGGACACCTTCGATTGCTCGGGCTTCACCTACTGGGTCGCCCTCAACGTCCTGGGCATCGACATTACACCGGGCACCTGGTTCCAGCAATTCAAGGGCAAGCCCGTGGCGTATGGGCAGCTTCAGCCTGGCGACCTGGTGTTTTTCCAAAACACCTATACCTGGGGCCTCTCGCATGTGGGGATTTACATCGGGAACAACCAGTTCATACACGCGGAGAATGAGCAGACCGGCGTCGTGATTAGCCGCATTGATTCCCCGTACTACGCCTCACGCTGGTATGGTGCGCGGCGCCTCACGTGATCGAAACAGGAGTCCGGAGGGGGCGTGGCAACGTGCCGTAGAGATTCAACCCCGTCCCCATCACTCATCCGTAACCGCGCGGCCACGCATCTCGTCAAGGGAGCGGATTCCCTGTGCCTCCATCGCGGCGAGCACGTCGTGCAGCACCTGCTTCGCCATGCCGGGGCCACGGTAGACAAACCCGGTATAGGTTTGCGTCAGGCTGGCGCCGGCGGCGATCGCGGCTAGCACATCGCTGCCCGAGAAAATGCCGCCGGCGGCGATGATCGGTAGGGTGCCGCGGGTTCGCGCATAGATGTGCCGCACCACGGCGAGGGCCTTCGGCGCGAGCGGTCGCCCGCTGAGCCCGCCAGGCTCATCCTTGTGCCGGCTGCGCAAGTGAGGTGGCCGGGCCACAGTGGTGTTTGTCGCCACAATTCCAGCCAGATCGAGGGCGCTGACCACATCGAGCACATCGTTAAGCTCGCTCTCGCTGAGATCAGGCGATACCTTGACCAGAACCGGAGGCTTGGCCGGCAGGGCCTGAGCGGCATCCATCACTTCGCCGAGCAGGTGCGCAAGCGCCGTCTTCCCTTGCAGGTCACGCAGGCGCGCAGTGTTGGGTGACGACACATTGATGACCACATAGGCGGCGAAGCTCGCCAGCCGCCGGAGTGCCGCCACGCAATCCTGATCGGCCGTTCCGGCGTCCACCGCAGCACGGTTGGGGCCGATATTGATCCCCATCACGCCGTTCCGGCCAGCCGTTGCCGAAAGGTGATGCGCCACGGCATCCATGCCTTCCCCGGGGAAACCGAGCCGGTTGATCAACGCCTCATCTTCGGGCAGGCGGAACAGCCGCGGGCGCGGGTTGCCCGGCTGAGGGAGTGGTGTGACGGTGCCGACCTCGACACTGCCGAAGCCCAGGGCGAGCAGAGCGGGCACAGCGACGCCATTCTTGTCGAATCCAGCGGCGACCCCCAGCGGGTTCGGGAACGTCCGGCCAAAGAGCCGCACCTCCAGGCGGGGATCGTCGACCGCATACCGCTTCTTGAGCCATTCGCACGCCGCCGGCGATGCCGAGATGCGTCTGAGCAGCCTCACCGCTCGCTCGTGCGTCACCTCCGGGTCGAGGCGGAATAGGACCGGTTTGGCGAGCTCGTATGCTGATATGCGCACGTTCCAATCCCCACCCTGCTGTACCAGCAGAGTGCAACGACTCAGGCCTCCTGGCTCTGTCTCCTGGTCAGATATCGATCACCACGGTCACATACTGGCAGGCCATGGCGATCGTACCATCGGTTGCCCGGTTGTGACGCCGGGCGATCTCAATCAACCCCTCGCTGAGCTCGCGTGCACGGACGTCGTCCAGCTCGGCGAATGCTTCTGCGACCGGACCAAAGTATGTCCGGTACGCTTCCACAAGCTGCTCAGGCGAGATTGCGCGATCCAACCAGACATGATCACGCAAACGCATCGCTCGCGACCGCCCGCCGAACAACTGGCTCAGGCGAGCGGCAGTACCCCACTCGCTCGGAGCGTATCGTTCATCCGGCGGAGAGACATACCGCGCGGCGAGGCGAGAAATTTCCGTCATCGCGCTCGCCGGTGTCCAGTTCGCCAGCCCGATGCGTCCACCAGGCCGGCAGACACGCACCATTTCCTGGGCGGCGCGCTCCGGATCGGCCGCGAACATCACCCCGAACGCGGACAGCACCACGTCAAAGCTTTCATCCGGGAAGGGCAGCGCCTCGGCGTCCGCTTCGCGGAAATCAATATCCAGCCATTCGGCGGCGGCACGCTCGCGGGCGTGGTCCAGCAACGGGGCGACGAAATCGATGCCAACAACCTCAGCCCGGCGACGCGCCGCGGCCAGCGCCACATTCCCGCTGCCACAGGCGACGTCGAGCACGCGCGCCCCGGCCGGAACGTTGACATCCTCGCAGAGGATTTCGGCCGTGGAGTAGAGCGCCGTGGCGATGACGCTATAATTTCCGGCTCCCCACACCCGCTTCTGCCGCGCCTTGATCGCTTCCCAATCGGTCATTCGCTTCAATCCTCACCCTGCCTTACGCCAGAGTGCCACTCGTCACGACACGCTCACCACGCGGTCAGTGTACTGGGGATTGGGTGCCCGGCAAAGGACATCACACCGGTGGCCAGGTGAGCATCCAGCCCCCATCCACATAAAAGGTTGCTCCCGTACAATAGCTGCCCGCTTCTGACGCAAGAAAGAGCGCCATGTGTGCAACATCCTCGGGCAGACCCGCGCGGCGGAGCACGATTTGCTCGACCGCTTGCCGGAGGTAGTCAGGATCGCGCTGCGCCCGCGCGTTCATCGGTGTGAGGATCATGCCCGGCGCAATATCGTTGACCGTGATACCGTACGGGCCAAGCTCGATCGCCTGCGTGCGAGTGAGATTGCGTAGGCCAGCCTTGGCAGCGCAGTATGCGGCGGCTCCTGGCCAGCACGCCTCTTCGTGGACCGAGCTGATATTGATGATGCGCCCTCCCTGGCCCTGGGCAAGCATGCGCCGCGCCGCTTGCTGCGAGCAGAGGAAGGGGCCATGCAGATTGGTGCGGATCACCCGCTCCCATTCGGCAAACGGCTGCTCGTGAACGAGCCCACCGGTCCCGATCCCTGCGCTGTTGACCAGAATATCAAGGCGTCCGAAGGCAGCATCGTGCTCAGCGAACAGGCGCTCGACAGCTTCCGGCTGCCCTACATCTACCTGAACCACGATCGCCCGGCGCCCGTGACGGCGAACGTGCGCTGCCGTCTGCTCCGCACCGTCGCGATCCGAGTAATACGTCACTGTCACGTCTGCACCGCTGGCTGCAAAGCACTCCGCGATCCCCCTCCCGATACCACTGTCGCTGCCAGTGACGAGAGCAACCTTTCCATCGAGGCGTAGATCCATCATCTCACCCTGCGCTCGTCTCAACGACGCCTGATGCCACGATCATTAGCGAAGAGCGTACTCAAAATCACGCGCTTGTGCTCGGACTCAAGGAGGCAATGTCCGGCTGACGTCATTCATTTGACGGACGCGGAACTCCCATGCCCAGTGAGATGATCACCTCCTTGGCAAAAGCCACATCGCTCAATTGTCCCAATGCTCACGCCAGGAGGATCGTCATGATGTTTACGTACCGCGACACGCTCGTTGCTGAGCAGCGGCGCCGGGACTTGCTCAAAGAGGCAGAGAATTACCGCATCGCGGCAGCCGCAAAGATGGCAGCCGGCGAACGCCGCGCTCAAGCGCGGGCCGAGGCCCAGGCCGGCTGGGAGCGAGTGGAAGCGGAAGCTGGCCCAGCAAGCTCGTGGGCAGTAGCGACACGAGTGTGTCAGCGCCTGCTGACCTTGCTTGGCCTTCGACGCGTCGCACCCGCCTTGCCGGGCGAGCCGCCGCCGGTGTGACTGTCCCATGAGCCAGCCGATGGGGGCTTGAGGTCGGGAACTCGGTGAGTGAGAGCGTTGAGCCCGTGAAGCGTTACGTTGCGAGCGGACCTTCCGAGACTCGGTGTATGGCCTGGGGCCGTGCTCCGGGGGAGACACGGAGGTCTGCCTTCGACTGCCAATCCCCACGCCCGACTCCGGCTTCCTGGCTGCCAACCTAACGTCCAGCGCCTGCCCCCACGTGGCGGCTCGCCTTTCCCGCCGGGATGCGGTACGGTTTGCGCGACGACATCATGTCGATGCAGTAGCGGAACGATGGATAGAGTCATCAACGAGGCATTCGCACGATATCTCCGGGATGTGGCGGGATGGCGGCGGCGGAGATACCAGGATGACCTCCGTGATTCCCGGAATCTCCAATCAGCCGCGGCACTCGAAGCCCTGGCCGAATACGTGTGCCGGTTGCCGTCCGACGATCCTCGCTTGCAGCGTTTGGGCGCCCTCGCCGTAGAGGGTGAGACCTTCGCGCCGGGCCAGCAAACCGCCTACGAGATCGGACGTTTTCACTTTTTCTCCACCGAAGCGACGTTCGACGGTTTTCTCGACCGCTTGGTCGAGCTTGCCGAGGCCGATCGCAACGAGCGCGGGCAATTCGGCGGACCACAGGTGCCAGGTGACAACCCTTGGGTCCGGTGACACATTCGTCCTGGGCACTTACCTGGGCACAGCGAGGCAACTCGCGGCCCAGCCAGCTAGGTGCCGAGCTTCCGCACGTGAACCAAGTTCGTACGCCCAGCCACTTTCGTCATCGGCAACGAGCCCACGATCAACGCGTATTCATCTTGCTGGGCAAGCCCTGCCTCGATGATCGCCCGGCCCGCGATCCGGAACATCTTGTCGGGATCCGTCTCGAGCGGAACGACGATGGCTCGCACGCCCCACACGAAATTCAACCGGCGCGCGGTGGATTCCTCGGTCGTGACGGCAATGATGGGAGGACGGGGCCGGTACTTGGCAATCCGGCGAGCAGCCGCTCCGGTCAGGGTGAAGACAACGATATGCTCCGCCGGCGCCGTTTCCGCCAGCGCGAATGTCGCTCGCGCAATAGCGTCAGCAAAGGCAAGACTGACATCGCGGCCTGTCGGGAGTGGCTCCGCTGATGCTGGCGTGCGGATCGGTCCCTCGCGCTCAGCTTCGACGATGATCCGCACCATGGTTTCGACCGCTTCGATGGGATAACGGCCAACAGCGGTTTCCGCTGACAGCATCACGGCGTCGGTTCCGTCCCACACCGCGTTGGCAACATCGTTCGTCTCCGCGCGCGTCGCCATTGGCTGGGTAATCATGGATTCCAGCATCTGGGTGGCGGTGATAACCGGTACGCCCAGATGATTGCCGACTGCAATGATGTTCTTCTGCGCGCGCGGCACACGCTCAGGCGGAAGTTGCACGCCGAGGTCACCGCGCGCCACCATCAGTCCATCCGCTTGCGCCGCGATCTCCCGCACGTTGTTCAACGCATCCGGCCGCTCGATTTTCGCTATCAACGCCGGGGGATTCGGCCCATGCGCGGCGGCTACACCCCGAGCGAGCACCAAGTCGCTCGCATCGTTGATGAAGCTCAGCCCGAGAAAATCGACGCCGTGCGCCACGGCAAATGCGACATCTTCGCGATCTGCCGGTGTCAGGGCTCCGCCGACGATCGCCGCACCAGGCAGGGTTACGCCTTGCCGGCCCAGCAGCAGCCCGCCGCGGCCAACATGACAGACCGCCCGCTCGGCCTCGACGCGATCAACAAGGAGCTCGATCAACCCGTCGGAGATCAGGATGCGCGAACCTGGCCCAATCACGTCTAGGAGATTGGGATAGTCGATACCAATCACGCCGGGCTCCGTTGGCACGGGTTCTGGGACGACGACCACCTCGCTGCCACGGGCAAATGGGACCGGCTCACCGTTCGCAAGCGGCCCGGTGCGAATTTTCAGGCCACGTAAATCGAACAGGATCGGGATCATCATGCCAAGCTCGCCCGCCGCGGCGCGGACATCGTCAATCATCCGCGCCCGCTCTTCGGGTGAGCCGTGAGCGGCGTTGATCCTGACCATATCGGCACCGGCGAGGAGTAACTCCTTGAGGCGTTCACGGCCAGCCGTTGCCGGCCCCAGCGTTGCCACGATCTTGACTCGACGCTCTGTAGCCACGATACCCTCAATCTGTCATGGTCGTTTCAATCCCCACCCTGATGTAAGGTAGGGTGCAACCGGCAATCTAGGCAGTCTTCGTCATGCTGTTGACGTTTGTTTCAGTCCCCACCCTGCCTTTCAGCAGCGTGCAACTCTTCTAAGCATAGTAGCAGGATTTGCGTTTGTGCTGAGGAATCCAACGTCGCCGCCCCGAGCGCGCCGTGCCTCACGGCCCGAAGCGACGGGCGGCTCGCCCCTGAGCTTCTTCAACCCGCCGCTCCTCGGTCGGCGCCAGCGGGTCGGGAATGGGAATCTGGAGATTGGCCAGGAGCAAACGATTGATGATGGCCGTAACGGCTGCTGGCATGAACATGACGAGAGGGACCACGAGGAATCCGCTCACAGCCAGGATGATGAGGAGGAGGAACCCGACGAGCGCACCGCGAGGCAGGAAGGCGAGCGTTGCCATCGCCGCCTGGCGGAACGCCGGCAGCGCCGGGAGATCGAACAGCGCGGCACACGCACATGCCGACAGGCCGATCAGCGACCACACCCCAAGCAAAACCAGCCAGAGCGGACCCAAAACCGCCCAGCGCCCGCCGTGAGATCCATAAAACCGCAGATTGTAAACGAGAATGCCTCCCACTACGCTCAGCAACAAGGCAAGCTTCCACGCCCGCCCGGAACTGCGGATACCGTAGGCGATGCTGTCGCGCAAACCTGGCCGCTCGTAGCTTGCGGCGATGAAGCGCGGATCAGTGAACCGGAAGAGTGCCAGGGTCGCTCCCGGCGCCGGAAGGATGCTCAACAGGCAGGGCCACCAGAGCAGGCTGGCAAGCGTATACGGCAGCAGCGATTCCAGCGTGTCGGACAAGCCGCGAGCGACGATCTTGATGGGCGTCATGTCTGGTCCATTGCCTGCGCACTGAGGAGCAGCCTGGCCGTGGCGAGATTTGTCGCCAGCGGCACGTTATGCACGTTGCAGACACGCAACACAGCCTGAATATCCGGGTCATGCGGATGCGCATTAAGAGGATCGACAAGAAAAATCACCGCGCCGACCTCGCCAGTAGCGACACCCGCTGCGATTTGCACGTCGCCACCGAGCGGCCCGGAGAGCACACCCTCGACTGGCAACCCTGTCTCCTCTCGGACGAGCCTTGCCGTGGTGGCCGTTCCAATGAGGCGGAAGCGCTCAAGCGCGGCGCGGTGCTCCCGGACAAAGGCAATCATGTCGGCTTTCTTGCCATCGTGCGCAATCAGCGCCAACCGCCTGTGCTGCATCCATTGCCTCACAAAGTGTCGTGGCGTCTGCCGGACTACCGCATTCGCCAGGTGCCACGATGAGTGTGATTGATCCGCTGCCCGCTCGCAACGCGCCAGGGAGACTTTGTGCGCGCTGAGCAGTCATCCATTTTTATGAATTGATACAGAAATAACTTCTATTGTATTCATGACCGCGTTCTGCGGTAGGCTTGGCAAGGAGGCGACAAGCAAGCCAGGGTTCGAGGATCATATGGGGAAGCGCACCGGACTTGCGCATGATGTGGTGATCGCAGGAATGCCAGCGACCGACGGCCAGGACGCGCGTGCCGCGTTTGTGGAGGCGATGAGCCGTGCTGTAACCGGCGTCACCGTAGTGACGACCGCCGGGGAGGCAGGACGGATGGGCCTGACTGTGAGCGCCATGTGCTCAGTCTCAGCCGACCCACCGATGTTGCTCGTGTGCATCAACCAGCGAAACCCGCTCGCTGATGCCATTCATCGCCATCGGGTCTTTGCGGTCAATGTCCTGCGCGCCGACCAGCGGCGAGTCGCCGAGGTCTTCGCCGGGCGGCCACGCTGGGGTGCACCCTACGATTTCACGGTGGCGACATGGGAGACTGCGGTTACGGGATCACCACTCCTTGCCGGCGCCGTCGCGCGATTCGACTGCGTGCTTGAGGCGATGCATGAAGCGGGGACGCATCGTATTTTCCTCGGTCGCGTTGTTTCCTCGAGTGTCAATCCTGGCACGCCTCTGGTGTACGCGCGCAGAGGCTACGGCGAGTTGCTGGCCTTTCCCCGCGAGTCCCAGGCCACTGTTCTGCCTCCTCTCCACTTCATCGAGGACGAAGAGGACCACCTGGAGGATTGGGAATGATTCGCACCGGAGACGAGTATCGCGAGTCGATCCGGGACGGGCGGGAAGTGTGGATCAACGGCGAGCGGGTCAAGGATGTAACCACTCATCCCATGTTCAAGCCCGCGGTCGACATTCGCGCCCGCATCTACGACCTGGCGCACGAAGCGGCCACGCAGGACATCATGACCTACGTTGACCCGGAGACGGGTGAGCGCAACGCGATTGGCCCCAAGCTGCCCTACACCCGTGAAGACTGGCACGCCAAGCGCCGCGCCGTTGACACCGTCATGGACGACGTTGGCGGCGTCGTCACTCGAGTGGGCGACGAAACGGTTGGAGAGATGTGGTCGCTCTACGATGGGCAGGATGTGCTCAACGAGATTGACCCGACTTTCTCGGAAAACATCCGCCGTCATGTTGAGCACGCGGCGCGGAACGATCCGTTCCACGTCTCCGCGAACACCGATCCCAAAGGCGACCGCTCCAAGCGTCCGCAAGAGCAGGATCCCGACATGCTGCTGCATGTCGTCAAGGAAACGGACCGAGGGATCATCGTTCGCGGCGCCAAGTATGAGACTGCTGCGGCCTATGCGAACCAAGCCTTTGTGAAGCCGACTATTGCGAACTGGGGCGATGACAAGCTCTCCGATTACGCGGTCGGGTTCATCGTCGATATGGGCGCACCGGGAATCAAGCACATTTGCCGGACCGGTTTTGCTGGCCGGGCTCCGGCAGAGGATTATCCGATCGCGAACCGGTTCGACGAAATCGACACGCTTGTGATTTTCGACAATGTTGAGATCCCCTGGGAAAACGTTCTGTTCTACCGGCATACGCGGGCAGCCGCGTATATCCGCGCGACACTGCACCGGTACAGCGCGTTCCCCTTTGTTCAGCGGGTGTTGCGGCTGGCCGATCTGATGATCGGCACCGCACTGTTCAATGTCCGGCAAACAGGTCTGGAAAAGCAGCAGGCTGTGCAAGAAAAGCTTGCCATGCTGGCCTGCTACCGCGAAGGCATCAACGCTCACCTGACCGCGGCGATCGCCGAAGCTGAAGTCAGTCCCGGCGGCCTCCTCATGCCGAATCAATCCCTTCTGTATACCGGACGCGTCCTGGCAAGCTCGCAACTGCCGGCCATGATGCATATTGCGCGCGAGCTCTGCGGCGGGCAGATCTGCCTCACACCCGACGTTGCGGCGTTCCGGAATCCTGAGACAGGGCCGTGGCTAGAGAAGTTCTACACGATCAATGAAGAATGGGTGGCTGAAGACCGGCGGAAGCTGCTGGCGTATGCCCGGGATCTCTTAAACTCGGATTACGCTGGACACCGTCTGACCTTCCAGCTTTTCGCCCAGTCTCCGCCATTCGCCAATCTGGCCGCGGTGTACCGGGCCTTCGATTGGGATCGTGCCCTTGAGCTCACCCAGCGGGCTGCTGGACTGTCCGCGCGCGTGCTGCCAGGCCGGGAATCGGCGAAGGCACCTGTCTCGGGAGGCAACGCATGAGTCACCGCCGCATCCGGCCATTCAACACCCGGGATACGTACCCCGAGCAAAAGCTTGATAATGACCTCTGCCAGGCGGTTGTCGCGGGCAACACGGTCTACCTCCGCGGCCAAGTGGGACAGGATCTTGAGACGGCAGAGTCGGTAGGGATTGGTGATCCGGCAGCCCAAGCCGAGCAAGCGATGAGCAATGTCGCGACACTGCTGCGTGAGGCAGGCGCCGAGCTCGAGGATATCGTGAAAATCGTGGTCTACCTGACCGACCCGCGCTACCGGGACGCCGTCTATCCGGTGATTGGACGGTGGTTGAAAGGGGTATACCCTGTCTCAACCGGTGTCGTGGTCTCCGCGCTCGCCCGGCCCGAGTGGCTCGTCGAGATTGATGTGACGGCCGTCATACCCGAGCACCGGCAACGCCAGGATGAAGCGAAGGGGTAGGATGTCAAGCGTACGGAGTAATCGCTCATGACCTTTTCGCTTGTCGCGCGGTGCCCGCGTACTGGGCAATTTGGAGTCGTGATATCGTCGTCTAGTCCAGCGGTGGCCGCGCGGTGCGCCCATGCTCGCGCGGGCATCGGCGCGGCCTGCACCCAGAACATTACCGATCCCCGCTTGGGACCACGGCTGCTCGACCTGATGGCAGAGGGCATACCGGCGCCGACGGCAATGCACCTCGTCGTCAATGAGGCTGAGCACATCGAGTACCGCCAGCTCCTTGCGGTGGATGCGACCGGCGCCACCGCATCCTTTTCCGGCGCTAAGACTCTCGGCATCTACAACGTGGCGGAGGGCGACGGGGTGGCGGCAGCCGGCAATCTCCTGGCCAGCCCCGATGTCCCCGTGGCGATGCTCGCCGCATTTATGGCCCGCGAAGAGGATGATCTCGGGGACCGCCTCGTCTATGCGCTCGGCATGGGCCTCGTTGCTGGAGGTGAGGCAGGTCCGGTCCACTCAGCCGGTCTCTTGATTGTTGACCAGGTGCCATGGCCAGTCACGGATCTCAGAGTCGACTGGTCGGATGATCCCATCGGTGATCTGGCTCGCCTTTGGGATTTATGGAAACCGCAGATGGCGGCCTACGTCACGCGAGCGCTTCATCCCGCTGAGGCTCCAGCCTATGGCGTGCCGGGTGATCCGATGCCCGCATCATCTGGTATCGGCGAGGCGTGATGCCGGGGAAGGCACGACCGATCTCCACTCCTCACCGTCCCGATCACCTCCAGACCGGCACGTTCACGGGACCTCGGCTCCGGCGCGGCGCGGGGCGAAGGCCACCGCGCTGACCAGACAAACCCGGAAGAAGCCGGCGGCATCCACCGGTCACCGCGCCGGCGCCAGAGAGCCCTATGGATGATCCAGATGAGGACACCTAGCACATGCGATGCGCGGCTTGCAGCATGCTGCGTGTGCGTTCGGTAGGCGGAACGGAGCGATCTCTCGCTGCGCCTCGCCTCTCAGCGCCTGCGCAACCACTCTGCACGGCGCGAGCCTGCGCGAAGGACGGCCTCGTTCCACATGGTCCAGTTTAGCCGCCAACCGCTTTGCCTCTTGTCACGTCAGCCAGCTCAGCGAAGAGGGCGGCCGCGGTCCGAATGCCGGCGTAGAATCGCTCGACCTCGATATTCTCGTTCGGGGCGTGGTTATCCTCATCGGCGTTTGCGTACGGCACGAGGAACGACGGCAGACCGAGCGTTTTTGTCCAAACGGCGTCGGGCAAGCTCCCGCCAAGCAATGGCACATCGAGCGGCTCAGTGCCGAAGCCCGTCGCCACGGCACGCCGCACCGGCTCAGCAAAGGGATGATCAAGCGGCGTGAATGACGGATCCATGCTCCCAAGAAACCGGACTTCGACCTCTGGCGCAAAGTGCGCGACATGTGCCACGAATTTGGCGTAGATATCCGCTGGATCTTGATCGGGCACAAGACGCATGTCGATTTTGACGGTCGCCGTTGCCGGAATGATGGTCTTGCTGCCAGGGCCGCTATACCCACTTGCAAATCCAGCGATGTTCAACGTCGGGCGGGCCATCAAACGCTCGAAATAGGAAGCTTCTGCCGGTGGAGGCATGTGGGTGATGCCTTGCTCGCTCAGGATGCGTTGCAGATCGAGCGGGATACGTTCCATCGCGGCTTTGGCCGCCGGGGAGACCGGCAGCACATCGTCATAGAATCCGGCAATCGTGATGGTGTTGCGCTCATCCACCATCGTGTTGAGGAGCCGCACCAGCGTCCAGGCCGGATTCGGTGCAACGTTCCCCCAGTTGCCGGAGTGCAGATCATGCTTGGCGCCCCGCGCATGCAATTCGACGTAGACCAAGCCACGCACGCCGTAGACAACGATCGGGTAGCGGTTGTCAAAGACGGGGCCATCGGAGGTGTAGACCAAATCGGCAGACAGCAGGTCGCGGTGATCCTCGACGAACCGGTCAAGATGCGGGCTCCCTGTCTCCTCTTCCCCTTCCAGAATGAATTTGACATTGACCGGCAGCTCGCCAGCGGTTTCAAGCCAGGCGCGCGCACCGCAAATCTGCGCGAAAAACTGGCCTTTGTTGTCGCCGGCGCCACGGGCAAAGAGCTTGCCATTGCGGATTGCCGGCTCAAAGGGAGGCGAGAGCCACAGATCGAGGGGATCCGGGGGCTGGACGTCATAATGTCCGTAGATCAACACGGTCGGCATGCCCGGCTGGTGGCAGCGCTCCGCGTAGACCATGGGGTGCCCTGGCGTCTCGAAGAGCTGGGGTTCAAATCCGGCTTCCTCCAGCAGCTCCATAACGAGCTGAGCGCAGTCAGTCACGCCGATGTTGTGGGCACTGATACTTGGCTGGCGCAGCAACCGTATCAGCCCCGCCAGGTCGCGTTCCCGCCGTTCCTCACACCGCGCCAGCACCTGATCAACGTCGTAGTGCACACTCATTGCCGGATCGCCTCGCCCACTACCATCCCTTAGCCTGCCGCCTCCGATCGCGCCAGATGCCACGGGTCACGATCGTCGGGATGGTAGCCAAGCTGGCGAGAAATCGCACACGCGGCTTCACGGACGAGGGTGCTGTACCGGGCAAGATCGCCCTCGCTCGTCCGGCTGACTGGAGCGCCGATGCTGATGGCCCCCGCGATCTGGCCTTCGTGATTAAAGATTGGCGCGGCCACGCCGAGCGCATCGTCATCAAGATCGCGAATGGCTATGTGGTAACCCCGGCAGCGAATGGCTTCGCAAATCTCGCGCAACCGTTCGGGCTCGGTGATCGTCTGGGGCGTAAAGCGCTTGAAGGCGTCCCGCGCGAGGATCGTCTCGCGCTGCTCATCAGGAAGGTAGGCGAGAATGACCTTCGCCGCGGTGCCAGCGTTCCAGGGCATCCTCCGGCCCACCTGAGCAAAGACGCGCAACCCTTTCGGGCTGTCAATAACGTCCATGCAGACCGGCCCGTAACTGTCTGGCACGAATAACCCGACCGTCTCTTGCGTTTCCGCCGCCAGGCTGCGCAGCCAGGGTTGGGCAATGCGCCGGATGTCCATTTGGCGCTGCACGAGCGCGCCGAGCTGAAAGAGGCGGATCCCCAAGCGGTAGCGCTTGGTTTGCGGATCGCGCTCCAGGTATCCTCCCTGCTCCAGGGTTGAGACAATCCGGAGAACCTGCGGCTTGGGAATGCCAAGCCGGTTGCTCAAATCCGTAAGGCGGAGCTCAGGTGTCTCGGCCGTGAATGCGTCAAGCACCTTCATCGCGCGATCGACACCTTCGAGGAAATAGGAGCGCGTCATCGTGAAGTCATTCTCCGGATCATTGCCAGGCCACTCTGGCCGTCGTCATCAGTGCTGGATTGGTAACAATCTCACGGTGCACTTGACAGCAGCGAACGCCACTCCGTATCATGTTACGCCGCAAGAGACTAGGTTTCAATGGGCGTAATATGGGCGACCGGCGTTGATTGATCGGCACGGTCGCACGGCGTCGGATCTGCAAAGCGCGATGCGTCAAGCCAGAGAGGAGGCTCCCATGGCAAGCCGGCACGATCGAGAGGCAATGACACTCGTTGAGGACTTTGCCGGCGGAGAACTGTCTCGCCGGGAATTCGTCCGGCGCCTTGCTGGTCTCAGCGCCGGAGCGGTGTTCGGAGGAACGCTGGCCACGTCGCTTGCGATGCGAGAAGGTTTGGCCGCACCACACAGTGTCAGGAATCCGGCGCGCCGGGTGCGCCCGCAGGACCCGCCGCCACAACCCGGCGGCACGCTGGTCGCGGCGACCATTGACAAGCCGGTGAACATGGATCCAGCGTTTGCTGAGCTCTACTCCTCGATGCAGGTCTACCAGAACGTTTTCAATAAGCTCGTCTACGTCGATGCCGATTACCAATTCATTCCAGGATTGGCAAAGTCCTGGAGGCAGATTGATCCAGTAACCTGGGAATTTGAGCTGTTCGACAACGCCTATTTCCACAACGACGAGCATTTCACGTCCCGCGACGTCGCCTTCACCATCGAGCACATCTTCGATCCCAACCTCGCTGCTCCGAACGCTGTCTTTCTGCGAGCGATTGACCGCGTTGAGACGCAAGGCGAGTATACCGTTCGCTTCATTCTCAAGCACCCGTGGGGCTCGTTCCTCAACGATCTCGCGGCGGTTTTGGAGATCGTGAACGAAAAAGCAATCGCCAGCAAGGATCCACGCCTTGAGCCAGTCGGCACCGGACCGTTCCGATTCGTCGAGTGGGTGAAGGATGATCACATTACGCTTGAGAAGTGGCCGAAATATCACATCCCTGACCGGCCGTATCTGGACCGCGTGATCTTCAAGGCCATCGCCGACGACACGGTCCGTCTGACCGGCCTGCAGACGGGCGAGTTGCAATGGGTCATGCAAATCCCCTTGCAAAAGGTTGAAGAACTCAAAGCAAATGACACTGACGACATCAAGGTAACGGTCGGCAAGCCCTACCTTCCCGACCATATCTACCTGAATGCCAGCAAGCCCCCGTTTAACGACGTCCGCGTTCGCCAGGCGATCGCCTGGTGCGTAGACCGCCAGCAAATCGTCAAAGTAGCCTTCTTCGGCCAAGCCGTTCCGGCTACAGAGCCGGTCTACGATGGCAATCCGTACTACTCCGGCGTGAATCTCTGGTCGGACGGCCCAGACTATGAGCGCGCGAAGGCGCTCCTGAAAGAGGCTGGCGCAGAAGGGCTCACATTCACATTCGATGGGCAGCCTCAGGTGCCCACCCAAGTCAAGACTGCGCAGGTGCTCCAGCAGCAGTTGAAGAACGCCGGGATTGAGATGGAGATCCAGAACTACGAATCAGGCGAGTGGATTACCCGCCTCTTCACTAAAGAATACACCGCCACAGTGTCGTACTGGAGCGCCACGCTGGATCCAGCGCATTTCCTCTATCCGGGGCTCCTTTCGACCTCACCGTGGAATATCACTGGCTACGGATCGCCCGAAATGGATGCGGCGCTCGATGCGTTCGCCATGGAGACCGATTTCGAAAAGCGGAAGGCTGCGTACAAGGCGCTCATCGAGCTGTACCAGCGCGACGCGCCGCTGATCCCGCTCGACAACCAGCTTCAGCAGTATTGGGTGCGTACCAACGTGTACGGCATGACGCCGCTGCCTTCGATGGAGATCCGGATGGAACCAGTCTACATCGCTGGCGCGTCGTAGGGTTAACGACGGCGCTGACCGGCTGATTCCTAAGAGAAGCAAGCACGGACTGGGCTGAAGGAGCCAGCGCATGCTGCTCGCGTTCGTGGCAAGGCGGTTTCTGCTAACCATTCCAGCAATGCTGGCGATGTCCGTGCTTGTCTTTTTCATCATCCGGCTAGTGCCGGGCGATCCGGCCCTGGTGATTCTTGGCCTGCGAGCCACGCCGGAGAGCGTGGCGGTCCTGCGCCGCGATTTTCGCCTGGATGATCCCATTTGGGTTCAATACGCACACTGGCTCGGCCAGATTGTGCGCGGCGATCTCGGTATTGACTATCGGACGCATGAGCCAATCCGTGACCAGCTCCTCACCAGGCTTCCGGTAACGCTGGAAATGGCCATCCTTGCCATGCTCATGTCGATGCTGATGGCCATTCCGCTCGGCATCCTGGCCGCGGTGCGGCGCGGGCCGGCGGATGCCGGTGCCACCGCCCTCGGGCTACTCGGCATTTCCATTCCAGACTTTTGGCTCGGCGTCATGGTGATCCTGCTGATGGCGCTTGTGCTTGGGTGGCTGCCTTCCTCCGGCTATGTCCCACTACGGGAATCCGTCTGGGAAAACGTGCGGCACATGCTCCTTCCTGCCTTCACCTTAGCGGTCAATCTCGCCGCTGTGCTGACGCGAACGACCCGGGCAGCGATCCTCGATGCCCTGAGCCGGCCCTACGTGCGAACCGCGAGGGCCAAGGGACTGCATGAGCGAGCGGTGGTCCTTGGCCATGTTCTGAAAAACGCCGCAGTTCCGATCGTCACGGTCATGGGGTTGCAACTCGGCTATATCCTGGGAGGAGCGATCATCATTGAACAGATCTTCGCCCTGCCTGGCGTCGGGCGGCTGACGCTCAATGCCGTTCTGGAGCGCAACTATCCTGTGATTCAGGGCGCCGTCTTGCTCATGACCTTCCTTTTCATGCTCGTCAACATTCTGACCGACGCTCTCTACGCGCTGCTCGACCCGCGGATTCGGGAATCATGACCAGCTCGATCGTGATGCCGCTCTCGTGAACGGATTGGCAAGGGTAACAAGGTGCAGGTAACGGGATCGGCCGTTGTTGGCGCGCCAGTACTGTCCCGGAGAGAAGCCAGTGGCCGCGATCGCCAGTGGTGGCAAGCGCTCCGGCGCAGCAACCGCGCGGCAATCGGCATGGCATTGGTCGCGTTGGTCACGTCACTGGCGGCGCTCGCGCCGGTCATCGAGCGTTTCGATCCTACCTATGGCGACTTCGATAACCTCCTTGCTGGCCCTTCGATGAAGCACTGGTTTGGGACGGACAACTTCGGGCGGGATGTCTTTACACGGGTGATCTATGGTTACCGGGTTTCGATGGCCGTCGCGGTTGCCTCCGTTGCCCTCGCCATCGCGGCAGGCCTCCCATTGGGATTGCTCGCAGGTTATTTCGGGAACCCACTCGATAACCTGATCATGCGCCCACTTGATCTGCTGATGTCGTTTCCTCCCATTCTGCTCGCGGTGACCCTCGTGGCAATCTTCGGCACGGGCACAACGGTGACCATTCTGGCTCTTGCCGTCATTTGGGTGCCGATCATGGCGCGGGTCTTGCGCGGCTCGGTCCTGACCGTCCGCAACGAGGAGTACGTCGAGGCCGCACGGGCACTCGGCGCCTCGGCGTTGCGCGTGATGTTGCGCCATGTCCTACCGAACAGCCTCGGACCACTGGTCGTCCAGGCCTCGATCAGCATGGGGATCGCCATCCTGATCGAGGCGTCGCTGTCATTTATCGGGCTGGGCACGCAGCCACCCGATCCCTCGCTCGGCCTGATGCTTGCCGAAGGCCGAGATTTCATGCGGGAAACGCCGTCCGTCGTCGTCTTCCCCGGAATCGCGATTATGGTGGCCGTTCTCGGTTTCAACCTCGTGGGCGATGGTGTGCGCGATTTGCTCGCCGCTGACCGGCGATAACCAGACAGAGGTGGTGCACCATGACTCCGGCAACCCGAACGTCTCTTCCTTCTTCGCAGCACTGGCTCGTCCAGCCGGGCTCGGAATCCTGGCCCGCAGCATTTGCCTTTATTAACCGTCTCCTGAGAGACAATGTGCGTGTGCTCGTGACCGGCCCCGACCCGTCGTCCAGCCTCCCTGCGGGCACATTCATCATCCCTATGACTCCATCGTACGACTACGGCCTGCCTACCCAGCTAGATCAAAGCGCGTTGCACCGGGCAGCCCATCGAGCCGGTATCGAACTCATCCCCTTTGCCGGATCGGAAACTCTCACCGCCACGCCGCTGCGGCCCGTACGAGTCGGTCTGTATGGTGGTGGCGGCGCACCGTTCAACCACGCCGCAATCCTGGCGGCATGCGGATTCCCCATTCGGTTTCTCAACGACGTTGAGGTAAATGCCGGAGAGCTCGCCAGCGTTGATGCCTTTATCATGCCCGGCGGCGGGGGCCGGGCGATGCATGGTCAGCTTGAGCCGCTTGGCGAGGCCGGTTGCCTTGCCATCGCCAATTGGGTGCGTCGCGGCGGCATGTACATTGGCTGCTGCGCCGGCTCATACGACTGCATCGTCAACACCTCCGCGTTTGTCGAATCCTTGCCATCGCAGCGCTGCATGCAGCTCGTGAACGCCGCACCGTGGCAGGCAGACCAGGCAGTCGAGTTCTTAGGCGTGCAATCACCCGGCGTTGGCGTGATCCGTGTGCGCACTGTCCGCCAGGATCATCCGGTGGTGTGGGGCATGCCTGCGGAGTTCCCCATTGTCCACTACAACGGGCCGGTGCTGGACATCCTCCCGGAACGCGTGGTGCCTGGCGCTTCGCGCGCCATCGGTCTGGCCGAATTCGCTGGCTGGACGGAGCGGTTCACACCGGCGGAAGCGTTTGCTGGGCCCACTCAAATGGAAAACACGTTCATCGCACGGGCGGTTGCCGCACGCCGGTTTGCGATCGTCACCGGTGAGCTTGGCCTGGGACGGGTGGTGGCATTTGGCTCCCACCCGGAGTTTGGCTTCGACCTAGCCATGGCCGAGTGGGGCTTGCCAGCGCGCATGCTCGCCAACGCGGTGCTCTGGCAGGCGATGACAACTCCCGGACGGGATACGCTGCCAAGCGCTGCTGCTGTGCTTCCCGGTCAGCGGATCAGTCTGCCACCCGGCAGCGCCCTCGGTCAGGTTCCGGGATTCGTTCGATCGCTTGTCAACCGGATCGAGGCGTTAGAGCAGCGAGCCATTGAACCCCAACCGTCGTGGCTCGCGCCTGCCTATGCCCTGTCGGTATTCGGCCTCTCCCCAGCCGAAATCTGGCATCAAGCGCTGAGGGAAATGCGCACCCTTGCCGATCGCATTGCCGACCTCGCTCGTCACCTGCAGGCACGCCTCGGCGCGCTGGCCGAGCAGGGCGGCGATCCTCCCCATCCAGTCATCCGTGACACACTCCTCCTCGCCGACCGCCTCACCCTGGACGAACGCGCGCCCGAGTGGGATCAGGACGGTGGCTATCAGGGCGTCCTGGCATTGCTCCGCTCGGCAACCAGCATGTGCGAAACTGCGCTCGCCAACTGGGATATCGAGTTAGGTGAGCCTGCCGGACCGTATGGTTATCTCACGGAGAATCCCTATCACCTCGTTGCCGGATCATACCTTGCGGCTATCGGCCTCGTCGCCGGAGCATTCCACCTTATGCGAGTCATCGAAGCTGAAACAACCCTGGCCGAATGGCGGGTGGGCGCCGAGCGGCCCGCGCTGGCCATGGCTTGAGCGAGGAGCACATGACAGTGTCGACTAGTCATGACACGGTCACAGTCGCCGCGGTTGGGGATCTCATGATCGAGCAGCGCCTGCGCGATGCAGACATCGCGGTCGTGCGTCCCCTATTTGACGGCGCAGATATCACGGTCGCTAACATTGATTCGGTGCTGTCTCCCCTGGGAGAGCCGGTGCCCAAATGGGTCAATCTGCGTGGTCCGCGGGAAGCCGTGTGGGATCTGCGGGCGCTGGGTATTCATGTTGTTTCCCTGGCCAATAACCACGCCATGGACTTCCGCGCCGAGGGGATGCTGGACATGCGGCGTGCCCTACTGGAAGCCGGCATGCAACCGGTGGGCGCGGGCTGCACCCTCACCGAGGCGTGCGCTCCGGCACTTGTCGAGGTGCGCGGGCACACTGTCGCCATTCTGGCGATCTCCTGTACGCTCCCGGAAGGATCGGCGGCGGGGCCCACCTGGCCAGGCGTTGCCCCATTGCGCATCCATACTGCGTACCACATTGATGAGACCCTCTCCCTGGAACAACCCGGCAGCATGCCAGCCGTGCGCACCTGGCCCGACGAGCGCCAGCTTGCTCGAGCCCGGTCCGACGTTGCCCGGGCTAGAGCCATGGCCGACCATGTGATCACGGTTGTGCACTGGGGCGTTCCAGCGCCCTGGCGAGCGCCGGTTCAGCCGCTCGTGCAGGAGTACCAGCGGCAGGTCGGGCGCGACCTGATCGATGCTGGCGCTGACGCCGTCCTTGGAATCCATGCCCATGAGCTCCATGGCATAGAGCTCTACCGCGACCGGCTCATCGCCTACTGTCTCGGCAATTTCTGGATTGATTCCCTTGCGAAGCACACCTGGCTTGCGCGGGAATCGCTTGTTCTCCGTATTACGCTGCGCAAAGGCGCGCCACCGGAGATCGAGATGGCGCCGGTGTTCCTGGACGATACCGGCGTACCGCACCCCGATCCAGCGGCCCGCGCAATCGCCCTCGTGAACGCGCGCAGCCAGGAATTCGGTGTCTGCGTCGAGGCGACCGGCAAGCGTTTTCGTGTCCGCCCAATCCCTTCCGCCGGGCCCGGCGGCACGGAGTGCCAATGATGTGCTGCTGGCACGGGTCGCTACGCTGGCGCATGCTTCTCGCCGAACACTCCACCGGACGGTCGTTCAATCGTGCGCGACACTGGGCATAAGCCATACTGACCCGGCTGAAACCGGCTCTTGGGCTCGCGGCAGGCCCAGCGGACGCGCGAGCCATGCGCGCTGAGATTGTTCAAGCTAGGCAAATCCCAACCCGAGCCGCCTCAAGGAGGCATGCCGGCCGCGCCCGATAACGAGATGATCCAGCACCTCAACATCGAGCAGTTTTCCCGCCTTGACCAGCTCTGCCGTCAGCGCTACATCGGCGGAGGATGGCGTCGGGTCGCCCGAGGGATGGTTGTGCACCACGATGATAGCGACGCCGTTCAGCCGGATAGCCTCCCGGAAGATCTCGGCGATCCGCACCTGTGCCTGATTGACGCTTCCCTGGTAGATGGTGCGGATGGCGATCACCCGGTGCTTGGTATCGAGAATCACGACGCGCAGTTGCTCTTGATCGAGTGTCGCCATCTCGATGCCGACGAGGTTCACCACGTCGTCCGGTGAGGTGATCTGCGGCCGCTGGTCCGGGCCGAGCGCCACCACGCGGCTGGCGATCTCCAGCGCCGCCTTGAGCTTGGCCGCCTTGGCCGGGCCAAGCCCGTGGATCTGCGCAAGCTCGGTGGCGTCGAGCTTCATCAACCCGAGCAACCCGCCATGCTCCTGCAAGAGCCGCTGGGCCAGGAGGGTCACCGGCTCCCCTTGCGTGCCGGTGTTGAGCAAAATCGCGATCAGGTCACTATTGCTCAACGACGCGGCCCCGCGGAGAAATAGCCGTTCCCGCGGGCGCTCATCCGGCGCAAGTTCCTTCACTGAGAACTGCCGCACCATCCTCAGACTCGCTCCTTCGGTCAACACCCCGCCTCTTCACGGCGCATATCGTACCCGAGGCGATGGCAACACCGAACAGGCAGCGGCTTGGCGAGCCTGATTCATCGCGCAGACTCGTCTTTTCTGCGCTAGATCGGTGTCCTTGACACTCCCAAGACGCGGTTGTTAGCATCGGCGTAATCTGCAGCGTCAGTGAATGAGGAAGGGGGTGGCGGAGCGGCGACGCACCGGCTCAAGGCTTCCGGAACGGAATTGCGGGTCCACCGCGGCGGCCGCGTGGTGGCGCGAATGCCGGCGCATTCGTGACCGTCGTGATGCGTCAGAGAAAGGAGCGTGCAATGTCGCACGGTGATCGGCTCGACCAGTTGGTGGATGATGTGCTTGCTGGCAAGGTATCCCGGCGCGACGTGCTGCGCCGGGCAGGAGCGCTAGGGCTGAGCGGCTCAGCGCTTGGACTGCTTCTCAACCTGCAGGGTGCTGCGCCTGCCGCGGCGGCAGGAAAGCTTACGATCGCCTCCTATGCCAGCGATCCCGTCCCCCGGCAGCAAATGGAGGCCGATGTTGCGGCCTTCGAGGAAAAGACTGGCATTGACGTCACGCTCAACACCGTCGCACACGAATCCTTCAAGCAAGCGATTCGCACCTACCTGGCCTCCGATGATCCGCCGGATGTCCTGACCTGGTTTGCCGGCAACCGCATGCGCTTCTTCGTCGACAAAGGCCTGATTATGCCGGTTACTGACCTCTTCGAGAGCGAAGGGTGGACGACGGCGTATCCCGAAGGCATTCTTAACGTGTGTAAGGGAAGCGACGGCAATTACTATTTTGTGCCAACCAGCTACTACTGGTGGGCCGTCTATTACCGCCCGAGCCTGTTCCAGAAGGCCGGCATTGAGGCCCCACCAGAGAATTGGGACCAGTTCCTCGCCGCGGTCGACAAGCTCAAGGCCGCGGATATCATCCCGATCACCATCGGCGTGAAAGCGCCGTGGCCGGCCGCTGGCTGGTTCGACTACCTGAATATGCGCATCAACGGGCCAGAATTCCATATTCAGCTCACCGACGGCAAAGTCGCCTACAACTCCCCAGAGGTCAAGGAAGTCTTCCGCCGCTGGCGTGAGCTGCTGGACCGGAACGCTTTCATTGATGCTCCAGAGTCCTACGCCTGGCAGGATGCCCTCACGCCCATGGTTCAGGGCGAGGCGGCCATGTATCTCATGGGCGGGTTTATCCGGGATTCCTACCCGGATGACCAGGAAAACGACCTCGACTTCTTCCGCTTCCCGATCATCGATGCCAGCAAGCCGATCGGCGAGGATGCGCCGACCGACGGGTTCTTTGCAGCCGCCAAAGCAAAGAACGTTGAGGAAGCCAAGGAGTGGCTGAAGTATGTTGGCAGCCGGGAATATCAGGAAGCTGCTGCCAGGAATCTCAAGCGCATTGCCATCCACAAGGATGTTCCGCTTGAGGTCTATGATCCGCCAACCCAGAAGGGCGTAAAGCTCTTACAAAGCGCGAATTACATCGCACAATTTTACGACCGGGACACCACGCCAGAGATGGCCGAAAAGGGGATGAATGCCTTCATCCAGTTCTGGCAGAACCCGGACGACATCGACAAGATTCTTGACGATCTCGATGCCGAGCGACAGCGCATCTTCAGTGCCGAATCGTAGCCACCTACCTTTCGTGACGCGGCGTGGGGCCGGTCGGTGTGACCAGCCCCGCGCCCGCACTCCCCAACGCTACTCCTGTTCAGCGCCGAGGATCGCGTTCGTCGCCCGGTTGCGGTGAGTTTGTGCGTTTCGCGTGCACGAGTGGAGGTCGGGCGATGGCACACCTCAGCGGCCCAGCCAGTGGAGCGGCAGCGTCGAGCGCCGAGACGGGCGGTGTCCGGGCAATCGTGCCACCCGCGCCTCGGGCTGTGGCCGCCGTGCGTCCTGGCGCGCGCCGCGCTGCCGTCACTCCATACCTGTTCCTGGCGATCCCGTTGATGTTGTACGCCGTTTGGGTGATCGGCCCCATGATCTACACGTTCTACATGAGCTTGACGAATTCGGACGGCGTCACCCAGCAGGATTGGATCGGCTTCGCCAATTACCGCCGGATGTGGCACGACACGCTGGTCCGCACCGCGTTTTGGAATAATGTGCGCTGGCTCGTGGCGTTCATCACCGTGCCGACCGTGTGCGGCCTTGGTCTGGCGCTCCTGCTCAACCGCGACTTGCCGGGCGTGCGCATCTTCAAAGCCGGGATCTTTTCCCCAATGGTGCTCTCCTCGGTCGTCATTGCCAACGTTTGGAGCTGGATCTACTTCCCCCGGGATGGCTTGCTCAACGCGACCCTCGAGCTTCTTGGGTACTCCGGGAAGCGCATCAACTGGCTGGGCGATCCGGACATCGCCACCTACGCCATCATCGGCGCGGCGATCTGGCGGCAAATCGGGTACGTCATGCTGCTCTACCTGGCCGGCCTCAAAAACGTCGATCCGTCGCTCGTTGACGCGGCCAAAACGGACGGCGCCAGCAACGTACGAGCGTTCAAGGACGTTGTGTTCCCCATGCTGCAGCCTGTGACTGTGATCGTCGTCGTCATCTCGATCATCGACGCCCTGCGCGCGTTCGATCTTGTCAATCTGATGACGGACGGCGGCCCCGCTGGGGCGACCGAGGTCCTCTCTCACCGCATGTACGAAGAGGCATTCAATAACTACAACATGGGGTACGCCGCGGCCATCGCGGTCATCCTCATGCTCATTTCCATGATTTTCATCTTTACCTACCTCTTGCGCATGATCCGGCAAGAATTGGAGTACTGAGACATACGCCACACCGAGCGCTGGGCCATCGAGCCCGTCTGCTTTGGGTCATCACTGGGAGGCTCCTATGGCCACCACCTATCATCCCAGATCCACGTTCTCCTGGCGGACGCTGGTGTTCTACATCGTCGTGCTGCCGCTGGTTCTGGTTTGGCTCATTCCTATCTTCACGACGTTGCTGACCGCAGTTCGCTCGCTCGATAGCTTGATCGCCGAAGGTCCATGGAGCATCCCCCCATCCATTGAGCTCGGGAATTTCCAAGAAGCGTGGAACAATGGCGGGCTCAGCCATTACATGAAGAACTCGTTCATCATCACGATCCCCGCGTTGATCGGAATGCTGCTCTTGTCGTCCATGGGCGCCTTTGCCCTTGCCCGCTTCCAATTCCGCGGCAATCTGCTGATCTATTTCACGTTCGTCGGCGGCACGCTTTTGCCGTTCCAGATCCTTATGCTACCGGTCTGGAAGCTTGCGAATTTTCTCAATCTTTACAACACCTATTGGATCCTCATCATCTTCCATACCGCCTTCCAGCTCGGATTTTGCACCTTCGTCCTCCGGAACTTTATGCGGACGATCCCGGGAGAAATTCTTGACGCGGCGCGCATTGACGGCGCCAGCGAGTTGCGCATCTTTGGGCAGCATGTCATGCCCCTGTCACTTCCCAGCCTCGCTGCGCTGGCCACCCTTGAGTTCACCTGGGTCTTCAATGACTATCTGTGGGCATTGATTCTCATTCGGGACGACATCAAGAAACCGGTCACCACCGGTCTGGAAAGCTTGATGGGCCAGTACCAGGCGAGCTGGAACATCTTGTTCGCCGGCACGTTGATCGCCACTGTGCCGACGATCGTGCTCTTCATCTTCTTGCAGCGCTATTTCATCCAAGGATTGACGCTTGGTTCGGGCAAGTAGGCGTAAGAAGAGTTCAGACCGCCACCACGAGGAGGGTGCCGATTGTATCAACCGCCAAGGACCGTACCAGACACGTTTGCGCTCGGCGTCTGCTATTACCCGGAGCACTGGCCGCGGGACCGCTGGGAATCGTACGCACGGCGGATGCGCGAGCTTGGCTTATCCTATGTCCGGATCGCGGAATTTGCCTGGAGCCGAATGGAGCCGGAGCCTGGCCACTTCGAGTGGCAATGGCTTGACGACGCGATCTCTGTTCTTGCTGATGCGGGCTTGCAGGTCGTCCTCTGCACGCCAACCGCGACGCCGCCCGCCTGGCTCGTGCGGAAACATCCGGAAATTCTTCCCTGGGATGCCCAGGGGCGCATCCGCAACTTCGGCTCCCGCAAGCACTACGACCACGCCAGCCCGGTCTACCGCGAGCATAGCCGCCGCATCACGCGGGAGATTGCCAGCCGGTACGGGCACCATCCAGCAGTTGTGGGCTGGCAGACGGACAACGAGTGGGGCTGCCACAGCACAACGAGATCCTATGGCCCGGCCAGCCAGGCCGCCTTCCGCGAGTGGCTCGCCGCGAAATACGGCAGCCTCCAGGCCCTCAATGAAGCCTGGGGCAACGTCTTTTGGAGCCAGGAGTACACCGACTGGTCGCAGATCGATCAACCCAACCTGACAGTCGCCGAGCCCAACCCCTCTCACGTGCTCGATTTCTACCGGTTCGCCAGCGACATGGTCGCGACCTTTCAAGAAGAGCAAGTTGCCATCCTGCGTGAACTTTCGCCAGGAAGGTGGATCACGCACAACTTCATGATGCACTTCCCGGAGTTCGATCACTATCGCGCCGCGGAGTGCCTCGACTTCGCGTCCTGGGATTCGTATCCGCTCGGGCCGGTGGAGCGCTGGCCCTTCTTCTCCGAGGAGGAGCGGGTTCGTTGGGCACGCACCGGGCATCCGGACCTGATTAGCTTCAATCACGACCTGTACAGGGGTCTGAAGGGCGGCCAGTCGTTCTGGGTCATGGAGCAGGGCGCCGGCCAGGTGAACTGGGCGCCGTCGAATTGCCTGCCCATGCGTGGGGCAGTCGCGCTCTGGACGGCGCAGGCTTGGGCGCACGGCGCCAGCACCGTCAGCTATTTCCGCTGGCGCGCGGCCACCATGGCGCAGGAATTAATGCACTCCGGGTTGCTCCGGCACGATGAAACGCTCGACCGTGGTGGTGAAGAGATCGCGGCGCTGGCGATTGCCGGCCGCCCGAATGGCGCCACGCCTGCTCGCGTCGTCCTCCTGCACGACTACGAGAGCCTCTGGGCGTACGATCAACAGCCACACAGCGCCGGCGCGAGCTACTGGCGCCAGGTCATGCTGTTCTACCAGGCGCTGCGCGCCCTCGGTGTCGATGTGGATATCCGCCACCCGGACATGGACCTCAGTGGCTACGCGGTGATCGTTGCTCCCGCGCTCCAGCTCATGAGCGCCGAGCGCGCCCACCGTCTCACTCGCTATGCCGGCACGGCTCGCCTCGTCTTCGGCCCGCGCACCGCGTACCGCACCCCGACAGGGCGCGTCCATGAGGATGGCCAGCCAGGACCGCTTCGCCCACTTCTTGGCTGCTCATTGCTCAACTTCGACGGGATGCGCCAGGGGCTGGCCGTCCACGTTGGTCAGCATGAGGTGACAACGTGGGCAGAAAATTACCGGCTGACCGGCGGCACCGCAACGCATGTCTATAGCGACGGACCGCTGGCGGGGACTCCCGCGGTGGTGCGGAACGGCAACGCGATCACTATCGGCGCGTGGAGTTCTTCACTGATCGAAGAGATCCTCAGGCGCATGCTGACCGAAGCGGGTGTGCCCGTTCTCTCGCTCCCAGAGGGCGTGCGCGTCGCGCGCCGGGGTGGTCACGAGGTGTGGTTCAATTTCAACCCGCATCCGGTGATCCTGCCGGATAGCAGCGAGCTTGGACCAGTGTCGTTCGATGTTCGCGGCGGAAGCCAGGCTCCTCAGAGCGCCTAGCGATGTGGAAAGGGAATACGGCGGGCATGACCTCCCCGAAGATTACCTTCATCGGCGCGGGCAGCACCGTCTTCGCCCGCGCCCTGCTGCGCGATCTGATGCTCTTCCCTGAGCTGCAGGGCAGTACGATCGCTCTGATGGACATCGACCCTACCCGCCTTGAGGACACCACCCGCGTGGCCCAACGCGTCGTTGCCGCCGCCGGGGCGCCAGCCAGGATCGAGGCGACGACCGATCGCCGCCGGGCGCTGGAGGGCGCTGATTATGTCATCACCATGATCCAGGTCGGGGGCTACCGCCCCTGCACCGTCACCGACTTCGAGATCCCGAAGCGCTACGGGCTGCGGCAGACGATAGGAGACACGCTGGGAATCGGGGGCATCATGCGCGGGCTGCGCACCATTCCGGTCATGCTGGACATCGCCCGCGATATGGAAGCCTGCTGCCCGGATGCCTGGTTGCTGAACTACACCAACCCGATGGCCATCGTCACGTGGGCGATCTCCCGCGCGACCTCGATCCGCACGGTCGGGCTCTGCCACAGCGTGCAAGGGACGATCAACGAGCTGGCCTGGATGCTTGAGCTGCCTGCGAATGAGATCGTCTACCACTGCGCTGGCATTAACCACATGGCCTTTTATCTTCGGCTCGAGCATCAGGGACAGGATCTGTACCCGCGGCTGCAAGCGATGGCGCGCGCGGGCACCTACCCGGCCCACGAGCGCGTGCGCTTTGCCGCCTTGCAGGCGCTCGGCTATTTCGTGACCGAGTCGAGTGAGCATTTCAGTGAATACGTGCCGTGGTTCATCAAGAGCTGGCGGCCAGATCTGATCGAGCGCTACAACATCCCACTCGACGAGTATCCAGCCCGTTGTGAAGATCAGATTGCTGAGTGGGGCGCGATGCGCAAGGCGCTGCTGGCGGACGATCCAGCGGTGTTCGAGCAGTACCTGGCCTCCCAGCGAACAACGCTGAGCGGAGCCTGGGAGCGCCGGCTCGCGATGATCGCGCGTGAGAACCCAGCGCAAGCAGAAGCATGGCGCGCCCGGGTGCTCGCCGAGCGAGTCCACCGGCGCGATGGCCATTCCGGAGAATACGGGAGCCTCATTATCCATAGCATCGAGACGGGCACGCCCTGCGTGATCTATGGCAACGTCCGCAACGACAGCCTGATTGACAACCTGCCGCCCGGCTGCTGCGTCGAGGTTCCCTGCCTGGTGGACATGAACGGCGTGCAACCAGTGAAAGTCGGGACGCTGCCACCCCACCTTGCTGCGCTGATGCAGACCAACATCAATGTCCAGGCGTTGACCGTGGAAGCCGCGCTGACCGGCAAGCGGGAGCATGTCTACCACGCGGCGATGCTCGATCCGCACACCGCCGCCGAGCTCGATCTCGATCAAATCCGGGCGCTGGTAGACGACCTGATCGCCGCGCACGGCGAGTGGCTGCCACCGCTTTCGTAACAAGGACCACCATGACTCGATTCATTGGTATGGTGACGCCCGATCCAGTCGAAGGCGGCTACACGGTAACCGTTCTCGGACTATCGGGCCTGGTGACGGGAGGTGATACACGCGAAGAAGCCTTAGCGAATGCCCGCGAAGCAATCGAGTTGTACTTCGAGGGGGAAACTCCTGAGAACCTTGCGGCCAATGGCGTACAAACTGACTACCTGCACGTGACGGTTGATGCACGGGTTCCTGTCTGACCGGCTCGATCGAGCCATGGGATCTCCCTCGTTGACCGACCGGTACCGGGGCACGCTGCTTGGGCTGGCCTGCGGCGATGCCCTGGGCGGCCCGGTCGAATTCGTGTCGCGCGAGGAGATCGCGCGGCGCTACCCAGGCGAGGTCCGCGATTTCACTGGCGGCGGCTGGCTGAACCTAGCGCCAGGCGAGGTTACGGACGACACGCAGATGACACTCGCGCTCGCCCGCAGCCTGGCCGAACGCGATACCCTGGACATGGAGGATATTGCCGCGCGCTTCCTCGCCTGGTACGAGAGCGAGCCGAAGGATATCGGCACCACCACTGCTGCCGCGCTCCGCCTCATCGCATCAGGCGTATCGTGGAACGACGCTGGTGAGCGCGCCTTGCACCTCGTCGGCGCTGGCCGCGCGGCCGGCAACGGCGCCGTCATGCGCTGCGCGCCAGTGGCGCTCCGGTTCCGGCGAGACCGCGATCTGCTAGTGCGCGCATCGCTGGATACCGCCCGGATCACGCATGCCGATCCCCGCTGTGCCTGGGGAGCGGTCGCGGTCAATCAGGCTCTCGCTCACCTGCTCGATGGGGGTCAGCGCGACGAAGCGCCGCACGCGGCAATAGAGGGTATTCCCGACGCCGATGTGCGGCAGGCGGTCGCGGCTGCGCTTGAGACGCCCCGCGATCGCCTTGGCTCGGGCGGCTTTGTGCTCGACACCGTCTGCGCTGCATTTTGGTGCCTGCTTCATCACTCGACACTGGAAGAGACGGTGGTTGCAGCCGTGAGCTTGGGGGATGATGCCGACACGACCGGCGCAGTCGCCGGAGCGCTGGCCGGCGCGCATTACGGCGTAGGAGCCATCCCGCACCGCTGGCTCGACCTCCTGCAACCACGGCAGGAGCTAGAGATGCTGGTGGACCGCTTGCTGGAGCGCGCCGGATGACCGGCCATCAGAGCGGCGGCTCGGCCAGCTTGATGTAGCGCCGGACGCTAGCACGATTGCGGGGATCGTCCGCCAGTCCGAGCAACGCGAGAAGCTGGGTCTCGTCCGCGCCGTCTTTCGCTCGCTCGACAGCGAAGGTGTGCCGTAGGGTGTTCGGAGTCACTTCCTTGGCGATGCCAGCAGCCCGGCGCACGCGCTCGACCATCCCGTTGACAGCCTGAAACCCGTATGGGAAGAGACGGTCAGCGGGCTCGGCCTGCTCCAGGTACGCGCGGTAGATCGCTGCAAATTCGGCGTTCGCGGCTAGCTTGCGCTCTTTCGCTCGTTTGGTGACATCGTCATAGAAGATGTAGACGATGGGCCGGTCCGGATCGGCGAGGTCGATATGGTCGCGCCGCAGGGCCAGTAACTCACCCCGCGTTAACCCCAAGCGCATCATCAGCCAGATCGCGGGGAGCGACCAGGGCTCGTCCTCCGCCGCCGCGCGCAGCAGGCGTTCCTGCTCCTCGGCAAAGAGCGGTACCGGAGAGCGCAACTGGATGGTGTGGGGATAAAAGCCCTCGGTCGGATCGTCGGTCAACACGCGCGCATCGTCAATCAGATAGCGGAAGAAGCGCCGGACCGAGGTCAGCCGCCGCTTGCGCGTGGAGCGCGTGTTAGCCCGGCCCAAGAAATCGGCGATATCCGATCGAGTGATGCGATTGATCGGCTTCGGCCCGGTGCGCTCCTGGAGCTTGACCAGATCGTAGCAATAGGATTCGATGGTATTGGCCGGCCGTTTGGCCTGCTCAAGCTCCCGCCGGTACCAGGCACGCGCCAGTTCCAGGCTGCTATCCGGCTCCAGGGGTGGGAGACCACCGAGCAGGGGCGTCAGGCTGCCGGACGGACCTGGTAGAAAGAGCGGCAACTGGTCCGGCACTGCCTCGGCGGCCTGGCGCTCCAACTCCAGCAAGCGCGGATCATCGCTGTAGGGCTGCTCGCGCTCTTCCGCGGTCATCACCCTGGCGCGGCGCCGGCGGGCTTTTGGCCGCAACGCCCCGCTGAGGCGCTCGTCACGTGCGGGCTGGTCCGGACGCTCCATCTCCGTCTCCTCGACGATCAGCGTAGGAGGAGCGTTAGGCGATGTCAAGCGCGGGAGCACCGCGCGCGATGGAGCAGCATGCGAAGGCTTCCTAGCCGGGCTGCTACACTGCCAGGCAACACCGGATGTCTGACCTGCCGGACCGCTCGCCGCGCGGCGAGCGGCGATGGGCAACGCCACAATCCGAGGAGCATAGAGCCGATGTCCACCGACGCCTCTCGCCCAAACCTTTTGACCGCCTCCGCCCAGGCGCCAGCGGAGCCGCCGCCGTTTGCCCCGGTGTGGGCCGACCGGGAAACCATGCACCAGTTCTCTCCCCTCCCCGGTATCACCATGTGGTCAGGGACCGGCGGTAAGCTGATGTTCAACTTCGTTCGCCTCGATGCTGGCGCCGTCGTCCCGACCCATTACCACCCTCATGAGCAGGCGGGAACGGTCCTCGAAGGGATGATCCGCTTGACGATCGGTGAGGAAACCCGGGAGTTGCGCTACGGCGATGTCTACATCATCCCGCCGAACGTGCCGCATAGCGCAACGACCGATGAACATGGCTGCCTCGTGATTGATGTCTTCACGCCGCCGCGAGAAGACTATCAGCCTCAATAAGCCGTAGACCATTGCGGAGCGACTTCGGCATGGACCTTGCGGGGCTCCCGGAAGGTCCGCATCCCGTTCGCCCAGCGATGACGAGCTGGGATGCAGAATGGAGGTGAGCACGATGGCACTCCGCAAGCTGTGGTCCCGCATCCTGGGATTGCCGGACTGGGACCTTGAGTGGCGTTATTTGCATAACATCGAAGGTGATGACATGCCCCCGCCGGGCACGACGGAGCACGCACCGGCAGAGCCCATCGAAGAGCGGCGGCCAGCCCAGCGCATCGCCGAGCCCGGCTCACCGCAATATGAGTCGTGGGAAGGGCCGGACCCCGGCCACTAAAGCGACTGGCACCCACCTTCCGCCTCTCCCGCCCCCTGCGACCACGCGAGACTTCTCGCGAAGCTCGGGATGACCCCAACGCATGGCGGCCCGGACCGGCGGGTTGCGGCGGCAAGGCGCTCTACCGTTCTGCCCCCGCACTGAGAGCACACCGGGCCGGGCCACCTCCTACGCACCGCGAGGGCGCGCAACGCTCCTGTGTGGCTCCTCCGGCTCCCGAGCACCTCTTGAGCTGTCACCAAAGCCTCGCCCATCAAACGCCAGCCTGAGCGTAACCCACGCGACAGAGCGACGGGCGAAACGGCGCGGTGGGGTGTGGAACTTCATCACGTTATCACCAATTGACGATGAGACGTTATGCCGATATACTGATGACCGTATCGAAGCGTCGTCGTTGGTGGAGCAAGGCTCGCGATGGGTGAGCTCGTAATTGGGCGGCCTGCCCTTCAATTGAATGCCCGGGTATCCCTCCCGCTCGATCTCGTCTCGGTCATGTCGCTCCTGTATCGAGCGGTGCCGGGAAGCGGCCTGAACCGGTGGTTGATTGCTGCCCGGCGTGAGTTGCCAGAGGAGCTGCGCGCGGACCTCGATCTGCTGCACGGCTTCTCGGGGCGCTTGCTCTACTACATGGAAGAGCCGGTGATGCGCTTCGAGCCTTTGCGGCCCGAGCGCCTCAACGCCGGTTTTGATGACCTCATTGCGTTCCTGGAGCGGCTGCCGGCTGAGCACTATCGCTCCATGGTCATGCATGCCCTCTTCCGCGTTCATGACGATCTGCAAACGGGCATGACTGCGCCATCGTTCAGTGACACCGCCGGCTGGCGTACCTATTTGGAGCCAGCGTTGACCACGGCAACCGCCGACGATGTGCTGGCGCTGATCGCCGATCCTGCGCAGTTGAAGGCGCGCACCATCGGCTTGTATCGCGGCATTTGGGAGCACGTCTATGCTCAGGAGTTTGCTGAGCGGCTGCCCGTGTTGCGCGAGGCAGCGGCGCTGGCAGCCACCTGCGCCAGCAGTGGCTTCGGCCCGGCGTTCAGCGAGCTGACTGGTAACCGCCTGCCGTCGGCGCTGGTGGCTGGTCTCAACGACATCGAAACGGTCACATTCTGCCCGTCGTATCATCTCGGGTCGTTCATCAGCTACATTCTTTATCCACCCGAGCTCGTTGTCTTCTTTGGCGCCCCGGAATTTCTGGCGCGCGTGCGACCGTCAGTCCAAGCCAACGGCACCCATCCACGCACGCAGCCAGCGCCTTCGCCCGAGAGCCCATTGGAGACGGAGGACCTTCTCGAAGCCTTGCGCGCGCTCGGGGATCCGAATCGCCTGCGCGTCATTGATCTGCTTGCCAGTGGCGAGCTCTATGCACAGGAGATCGTGGGCCGGCTGGGAATCGCCCAGTCAGCGGTATCGCGGCATTTGTCGTTGTTGGAGCGGGCTGGCCTGATCAAAGTCCGGCCACATGGTGGCAAACGCTACTATGCGGTGGATTGCGATCGCTTGGAGGCGCTTGCTGAAGCGGTACGGTGCCGTGGGCGACAAGAGTGGCGTCGCGCATGACTGCAATGACCTACTCGACAAACGCCACAAACGTGATAGAATGCTTGTACGAACAGACGGCAAGATTTCGATCGGTCGTGAACGTACGGCCCTGGAACTTTAACAATCAAACATCAATTCGTTGCGCTGATGACGGAGTGGGAAGAACCATCCTGCTCCGGGACAGCGCCAGGCGCCTGCGGTCGTCGCAGCAATCGTTCCGAACATGCGTAGGCGCTTGTGTTCCCTTTGCCGCCCCGGGCGACGTTAGCCGGTCGCCTGGTACATATATCCCCTTTTCTCCTCTCATTGCGGATCATATTCGGTCCGCTCCACGTTTCTTTCCTCTCCGAAGCTTGATCCTTCGATCGCGGTCAAGCTGGTAACCCTCGGCAGCGATCGAACAGTGAGGAGCGCCCGGTGCTGACGCGCCGGGCGCAGCTGTTTAATGCCATTGCCCTCGTCACGCCCAGTCGCTCGCCCATGGCGGCCTGCCCAGCGCCGGGGCATCGATCGCTCCCTCCCTGCGGCTCATCGGCACGCCCCTGGCGTAGACTACGCACGACCCGGGGAGAGGCGATCCTCTCTGAGAGGGCGGTCACGCCGGATCTAGTTCGCGATGACGGCTATGTCATGGCCCAGAGACTCCTCCACGCCAGGCGGCAATCCGCCAGACGCGGAGCCAACCCTCCACATCCGGCTCCTCGGCGGGTTCGAGATGCGCCAGGGAGAAGCCCCGCTACCTCCGCTCGAATCTGCGCGCGCCGAATCGCTCCTCGCCTTTCTCCTGCTCCGTCGCCATGCACCACAACCACGGCAACACCTGGCGTTCCTCTTGTGGCCCGACTCAACCGAATCGCAGGCGCAGACGAATCTCCGCCATGTGCTCCACAATCTCAGGCGCGCTCTCCCAGCCATTGACCATTTCTTGGAGGTCACGCCACGCACGCTCGCCTGGCGATCAAGCGCCTCTTGCTGGCTCGATGTCGCTGCGTTTCTGGATGCCTTGGATCGGTCTGAGCACGGCGCCCCTGACAACGGTCTCTCCGCGTTGCGCGAGGCGGTTGCACTCTACACCGGCGATCTGCTCGAGGGCTGCTACGATGAGTGGCTCCTTCGCGAGCGAGAGCAGCTCCGCCAGCGCCATCTCGCGGCCCTCGAGCGCCTCACCACGCTCCTGGAATCCCGCGGTGAATACGGTGACGCGATCGTCTATGCCGAACGGCTGCTGCATCACGATCCCCTCCGGGAGGAGACCTACCGGCTGCTCATGCGCCTCCACGACAGGCGAGGGGACCGGGGGCGAGCTCTTCGTGTCTACCACGCCTGCGCGGCCACCCTCGAGCGCGAGCTCGGCGTCGAGCCGTCGCCCCTGACTCGCGCAGCCTACGAGGCACTGCTGCCCTCGGAGCGGGAGAACGACGCGCCCCATACCGGGCGAGCGGGCGGGCTGCCACTGGTCGGAAGAGCGCAGGAGCGGGCGCGGCTCGCCGAGCTCTGGCGAGCGAGTGAACGCGGCCGGACGCAGATGGTTCTGATCACCGGTGAGCCAGGAATCGGGAAAACGCGGCTGGTCGAAGAGTTCCGCTCGTGGTGTGTCCATCGCGGTGCGTTGGTCGCCGAAGCGAGGTCATATCCGGCAGAAGGGGAGCTCGTTTTTGGTCCCGTCATCGCGTGGCTCCGCTCGGCGCCAGTCACGGCGAAGCTTGGCCGGCTCGACCGGTTCCTTCTCACCGAGCTTGCTCGGCTTCTTCCCGAGCTCCTTGCTGAACGACCTGATCTTCCCCGCCCGGAGCCATTGCCCGAGCGCGACCAGCGGCAGCGACTGTTCGACGCCATTGCCCAGGCGATCCTCTCGACAGGCGGACCACTCCTCCTCATCGCCGACGACCTGCATTGGTGTGACCAGGAAACGCTGCATGTCCTCCATTACCTTCTCCGCGTGCAACCGGAGGCTCGCCTGCTCGTCGTGGCGACGGCTCGGAGCGAGGCGATTGATCATCGCCATCCGCTGAATGAGCTCCTCACTGCCCTGAGAGCCCTAGACTGGCTGACCGAGATCCCCATTGAGCGGCTCACTCGGGCCGAGACCGCAGTGCTGGCAGAGCGCACACTCGGGCAGCCGCTCACGGCCCAAGACCAAGATCGCCTCTTTAACGAGACCGAGGGGAACCCGCTGTTCATCGTCGAGGCATTGCGCGCCGGATGGAGCAGCGAAGGGCCCGAGCGCCAGTGGCTCAGTCCAAAGGTGCAGGCTGCCATCGAAGCGCGTCTGGCGCAACTGTCCCAACCGGCGCGTGAGTTGGTTGGGCTCGCTGCGACGATCGGGCGGGAATTCTCGACCGATGTGTTGATGGCAGCGAGCGACGCTGGCGACGATACCGTCGTGGGCGCTCTCGATGAGCTGTGGCGCCGCCGCATCATTCGCGAGCAGGGCGCAGAAGCCTATGACTTTAGCCATGACAAGATCCGCGAGGTTGCCTACCTCGACCTGAGTCCAGTCCGGCGGCACCACTTCCATCTCCGCGTCGCCCAGGCTCTGGCGCGGCTCCATGCCCACGATCCTGGGCCGGTCAGCGGGCAAATCGCCGGTCACTACGATCGCGGCGGCAATGCCGACTTGGCGATCACCTGGTATGAGCGTGCGGCCGAAGCGGCGCAGCAGTTACACGCGAACGGTGAGGCGATCCGCCTCCTAGAGCGTGCGCTTCGTCTCCTCCACACCCTACCGGCGACGCGCGAGCGCCAAGTACGGGAGCTCTCCGTCCTCACCGCGCTTCCGGCAGCATTAGGATGGGTCGAGGGATGGGCCTCTGAACGCCTGGCCATGGCGCAGCAGCGCGCGCTCGATCTCGCGCGCACGCTCGGCATGGAGCCAGCGCCGCCACTCCTCCGGTGCGTAGCGATCACGAGCCTCGCCCGCCGCGATTTCGAGACAGCACATCGCGTCGGTGCGCAATTGCAGGCGCGTGCTACCTATGAAGGGGACGATGTCCTGCTCGTCGAGAGCCAGTATGTGCTCGGAATCGCCGCCTTCTGGCAGGGCGAATTCGCGGCCGCGCGCAAGCACTTCGAGAGCGCCGTGGCGCATTACCGCGCGAAGCATCGCCGTACCCATCTGCTCCGCTACGGCCTTGATCCGATGGTCGTCTGTCTCAGCCGTCTCGGGAACACCCTCTGGTTCCTGGGCTTTCCCGAGGGAGCTGCCCGAGCGCGCGATGCGGCCCTCGTCCTGGCCGGGGAGATCGGGCACCCGTTCAGCCGGGGCACCGCGCTCGCCTTCGCCGCGGTGCTGGCGCTGGATATGCGCGACACAGCCGCCGTTCGCACCTACGTCGCGATGCTCGCGGAGGAGCAGGCAAAGCATGGGATGCGACCAAACGACGTCGCCGCCGAGCACTTCGGCGGCTACATCGACGCTCTGGATGGCCGGACGGACGCTGGCATTTCCCGTATCCGCCGCATGCTGGACGAATCGCGCCAGGGGGATCACGCGCCCGGAATGCGGGCCTTCACCGTGCGTGTACTCCTCGAAGCCTGCGCTGTGGCCGGAGATGCCCGAACCGGTCTGGCAGCGGCCGATTGGGTGCTCTCCTTAGCTGATGCCCACCGCACCTGGGAAGCGGAAACGCGCCGGCTGCGCGCGGAGTTCCTCGCGGCGCTCGGCGCCCCGGCGGACGAGGTCGAGGCTGAGCTCGACCGGGCGCTCGCCGTCGCCCGCCAGCAGGGCGCAAAATCACTTGAGCTCAGGGCCGCCACCAGCCTCCTCCGTCACCGGCTGGCGCACGGTGACAGCTCCGGGGCTGCCCAGGCGCGCAAGCTCCTGGCAACGATTGTCGAGGAGCTTCCTGAACAAGCCGATACCCCAGATCTGCGTGAGGCTGCTGCGTTCCTCAAGCAGCGGTAGAAGCCAGCCACTGCGAACAACCTCCTCCTTGGAACGCTTCCAGCAGTGCTGCGCGGAACGCCTGCGGAACGCCTGCTCCCCGAAGATGAGCCAGGATTGAGCAACAGCCTTCACACCTAGCTCCCCCTCCTGGTCCGAGGGGGAAGCCACAAGCAGGCGAGAGGAGGTGTTCCATGCGACGCGGATTCGTCATTTCGGCAGTTCTGATGGTGGCGTGTGGCTTCGCGCTCACTGGCGTCATCACGCCGTCCATGACGGCTCAAGTCACGATTCCGATCGACCTGGAGATGGGGGCCACGCCAGAGGCGTAGCTGGCAGACCGGGCGCCGGTGGCCACGCGATCCGGCCAAATGCACAAAGGCGGGCACCAATGGCGATCAGTAACGACCCAGACGTTGACGGACAGGATCGAGCGCCAGGGCCACGTTCCCGTCTCTTTGCAGTCCGCCTTTGGACAGAAGAGGCGGCAAACGGCAGGGAGTACCGCGGAAGCGTGCAGGATGTCGTCAGCGGAGCCTTTCGCAGCTTCCGAAACTGGTCGGATCTGACCGCCTTCATGGTTGCGCAAATGGAAGAGGAAGACCGCATCCGAACGAGCCGCATGGAAGGAGGAATGCTATGAGCATCGGGAAAACGCCAGCCACCGCCACCCACGCCGCGGAGATGGCGTCCTTGCCGATTGCAGATCTTCGGCCGCGTTTCCGGGGCGCCCTGCTGCGACCAGGCGAGGAGGGCTACGACGAGGCCCGCCGGGTTTGGAACGGCGCCATTGACCGGTACCCCGCGCTGATCGCCCGCTGCGCTGGCGCCGACGACGTCGTTGAGGCCGTGCGATTCGCGCGCGAGCACGACGTGCTCGTCTCGGTTCGCGGTGGCGGGCATTCCATTGCCGGTCATGCGGTCTGTGATGGGGGGCTGATGATCGATCTCTCCTTAATGAAAGCAGTCCGCGTTACCCCCGCGACACGCACGGCGCGCGCGGCCGGTGGTCTCCTCTGGAGCGAGCTTGACCGCGCCACACAGCCGCATGGGCTGGCCACGACCGGCGGGATTATCAGCCACACGGGGATTGCCGGTCTCACGCTCGGCGGTGGGTTGGGCCATCTCATGCGCCAGTATGGATTGACGGTGGACAACCTGCTGGCCGTGGACCTCGTTACCGCCAACGGCGAGCTCATCCGCGTCAACGCTGAGACGGAGCCTGACCTCTTCTGGGGACTGCGGGGCGGCGGCGGCAATTTTGGGATCGTCACGTCCTTTGAGTACCAACTCCACCCGGTTGGACCGATGGTGCTCGGCGGGCCAATTTTCTGGCCCATTGCAGAAGCTCCCCAGATTCTCCGTTTCCTACGCGACTTCGCGCCCGGTGCACCCGATCCGCTTGGGATCACGATCGGCCTAGCCTGCGCACCGCCGCTGCCATTCGTGCCACCGCCGTGGATTGGCAAACCGGTTGTCGGGCTGATCCTCGTCTGGGCAGGCGATGTCGCCGAGGGTGAGCGAGCACTCGCGCCGCTGCGCCGGCTCGGCGCGCCGATTGCCGACGGGATCCGCCCGATGCCGTACCTCGCCCTCCAGTCGATGCTCGACGGCGGCGCCCCACACGGCCGGCACTACTACTGGAAGGCGCACCGGCTCTCGACCCTTCCCGACACCGTCATCGACATCTTCCTTGACCGCATCGCCTCGATCCCGACCCCGTTCTCCCAGATCAACGGCTGGGCCGTCGGTGGAGCGGTCAGCCGCGTTGATCCGGCCGCCACGGCCGTTGGCGAGCGTGAGGTGGGATTTGAGATCAGTATTACCGCCGCCTGGCCGCCGTCGGACCCCAATGGGGACCGGTATAAGACCTGGGTTCGTGAGGGGTGGGAAGCAATGCGCCCGTTCAGCGCTGGTGTCTATGCGAACTTTATCTCGGATGAGGGTACGGCTGGCATCCACGCCGCCTACGGTGAGCGAGTGAGGCGCCTGACCGCGCTCAAAGACCGGTATGATCCAGCGAACGTCTTTCGCCTGAACGCCAACATCCCGCCGAGTCGTTGAGCCCGTAGTTGATGCTTCAAGAGGTGATCCACGTATGTCATAGGCACGAGACCAAGGAGAACCTTCGTCGAGGACGTGCAAGCTCAAGGAGGAGGCCATGGAGACAAAGCGAGGCGATATCGAGCTGCTTCAGCACCCTGTCGCGCAACAGTTGTTGCACGCAACAATTCCAGCGCGCTTAGGGTACATCGGGCTGGATGGCACACCGCGGGTCGTCCCGATGCAGTTTCTTTGGACTGGTGACGAGGTCGTTCTCCACTCCTGGCCTGACGACCCCAAAGTCGCGGCGCTCCGGGAGCATGCCCACGTGGCTGTCCTGATTGATACCGCTGAACCACCGTACCGGGTACTACAAATTCGGGGAATCGCCTCCGTCTCATTCGTCGAAGGAGCTTCGGCGGAATTGGTGGCAACGTCCACTCGCTACATGGGTCCGGAGGCCGGGCGGGCCTGGGCGGAGCACGCAGCGCGGCTTTCTCCACAGCACGCGCGCATCGCGGTCCGCCCAACCTGGGTCGACGTTTTGGACTTTGAGACGCGCCTGCCAGCCGGCATGGAGCGCCAGCTCCGCCGCGCTACCGCCGCTGGCTGATCACGCCGGCATAGAGCAGGCGCGTCAAGGCTCACGCTTTGACCATCTCGATCCGCGGGAATAACGGACCGGCCGGTTGCACCCGCTCGTACTGCGCGGCGCCCCAGATCGCATCGCGCACCCAGGCTCCCGGCGCAACCGGCGGTAACCCTAATTGCTCCATGATCCGGTCACTCGTCACCGGGATGTACGGCGCAAGCAGGATCGCGGCGATCCGTGTGGCCTCCGCCGCCGACCAGAGCGTGGTATCCAGCAACGCTGCCGCCTCCGGCTGCTTGGCCAGCTTCCACGGCTGCCGCTCTTCCAAATACTGATTCGCCCGGCGCACCACCGACCAGATTGTCTCCAGCGCGCCGTCGAGATCCCAGGCTTCGATCTGCCAGGCAGCCCGCTCCCTTGCCTCCGCGGCGATTCGCCGCAGGTCCTCCTCCAGGTCACCCAACGACCCTGGCAAGGGCACCGCCCCGCCCCGGTATCGTCCGATCATCGCAACGACGCGGTTGAGCAAATTTCCCAGGTCGTTGCCCAAGTCGTCGTTGTAGCGCCGGATCAGGTTAGCGCGGGAAAAATCACCGTCAGACGCCAGCGAAACATCGCGCATCAAGTAATAGCGGATCGGGTCAGGCCCAAACTCAGCGACAAGGTCCACCGGATCGAGCACATTGCCGGTCGTTTTCGAGATCTTCTGGCCTTCGAGCGTCATAAATCCATGCACGACGATGCGCCGGGGCAAGGGTAGACCAGCAGAGAGCAGCATCGCCGGCCAGTACAGGCAATGGAAGCGGGTGATGTCTTTGCCGATCACCTGGGAATCGGCTGGCCAATACCGCTCAAACCGCTCCATGTCATCGGGGAAGCCGATGGCGGTGAGATACGTGGTAAGCGCATCAAACCAAACGTACAGCACGTGATCCGGGTCGCCGGGCACAGGAATGCCCCACGCCGGAAGCCCAGGCCGCACCCGCCGTGAGACCGAGAAGTCCCGCAGGCCAGCGTGGAGCAATGCCAGCATTTCCGGTCGCCAGACCGCTGGCGTCACGAAATCGGGATGCTCCTCAAAGTGGCGGAGCAACCGGTGCGTGTATTTGCTCAGGGCAAAAAAGTAGTTCTCTTCCTCCAGCCACTCCGGCTCGATACTCGGGTGGTTTGGACAGCGGCCATTGACCAGCTCCGCATCGGTGTAATAGTTATTGCAATTCGGGCAATACCATCCGGCATAGGTCGACTTATAGATATCGCCGCTTGCTTGAGCGCGGCGGAACATCTCTTCGGATGCCCGGCGGTGCCGCGGCTCTGTCGTGCGCGTCCAGGCATTGACGCTGATTTTCAGGGCATCCCAGGCACGCCGGAACTCCACCTCCATGCGGTCGGTCCATTCAAGCGGGGTCAGGCCCTGCTCCAGTGCTGCCCGCAGCACATGCTGGCTGTTCTCATCTAATCCCATGCAGAAGGCCGTATCGTCCCCAAGCAGGCGGTGAAAACGGGCAACCACATCAGCCGCGATTTTTTCAAATGAGTGGCCGATATGCGGCGCGGCGTTCGGATAATCAATCGCCGTTGTGATGTAGAACGTCCCAGTTGGGCTAGCTGGCAGTCGGGTCACCGTCTCCCCCTAACGCTGTTTCCTCTGGCTCAATCATCGTCAGTCTACGCCGGAAAAGCATCCGGCGCTCAAAACGAAGCGGGAGCGTCTGTGCTCGCTCCCGCCTGTCTGATCGTCTCACGCTGCGTTGCGGCATCCGCCGTCTTAGCGGCACGCTCCTCGACCAGCAGGCGCGGGCATCCCCAGGATGCCCCGGGGCATTGCCATCATGGCCGCTAAGCTGGTGAAAGCGCGTGCAATCACGTTCATCAATCGCACTATAATGGCCAGACCGGGTCCGGCGCAAGCGGCGTGCCGCGAGGCGCAAAGTGGTCTGTTCAATTGATACTTTCGCCCGGTCGCTCACGCTGTCGCTGCTCTGCCCGGCCATGCGCGCCGGGTTTCCTGCGGTGTCCCGAACGCAGATGCTCCCGGACTTGGCCCACCTCCTACTCACTTTCTTCTCCGCCCGTCCGGGCCAGCGCGTAATACTTGGCGTCCGGATGGTGGACAACCAGAGCCGCGGTGGTCTGCTCGGGATCAAACTGGTATCCCGCAGTGATGCGCACCCCGATCGCGCTGGCATCCAGCAGCCGGTCAACCAGCGCGTGCTGCGACAGATCCGGGCAGGCCGGATACCCCCAGGAATAGCGCTTTCCCTGGTCCGGCGCCAGACCAAGCTCCGCGCGAATCCGCTGGTGAACACATTCCGCCAGTCCCTCCGCCGCCTGCACGCTCAACCCGTGGCTGAAAAAGCTCTCGGCATATTCGCCAGCCGCCTGCAACCGCTCGGTTCTGCGGGTTGCTTCCGGCCCGACCGTCACGATCTGGAAAACCGCAACGTCGCGGCGACCAGACGCGAGCGGCAGGAAGTAATCGGCCAGGCACAGACGCTCCCGGCGCGGCTGGCGCGGGAATGTCATGCGCAGTACCTCGCGCTCGGGATCCTCCGGATCAAAAACGATCAGGTCGTTCCCCTCGGAGTTGGCCGGGAAGTAGCCATAGCGGACACGCGGCGCTAGCCAGCCTTCGGCCTCAGCCTGCTGCTGCATCGTCCGCAAGCGCGGCAGGAATTCCCGCTCCTGCAATGCCTCCCAGGCCTCATCGCGCACGCCCTTGCCGCCCCAGTGCAACCGGAAAAGCGTCTTCAGATCGAGATGCGGCCAGACATCGGCAAGCGAGACCGCCATCTCCCGCACGCCCCAGAACGGCGGTACGGGCGGCTCCACCTCGCGCACGGTCCGCCCCGTGGCCACGACCGCTTCGGCAGGAACGCTAAATGCCTCACGGCCCGGCCCCTTGCGGGCGGCGCGCGCTTGGGCAACCGTCTCGGTGATCAACTGCTGGCGAGCTTGTGGATCGACCAGGCGGTCCATGATCGCCAGGCCCTCAAAGGCGTCTTTCGCGTAAAACACCCCCGGCTCATACGGCGTGTCGTCATCGACAAACAACGTGCGGTACCCATAGTGCCGGTTAATGGCCGCGCCGCCAATGAGTACAGGGAAGCGCAGCCCCTGGTGATGCAACTCCTGGACACAAAGCGGCATCTGCTTGCTCGTCGAGACAAGCAGCGCCGACAGGCCGATCGCCGTGGCTTGGGTTTCCACCGCTTTGTCAATGATGCGGCTGATTGGCACCTGCTTGCCGAGATCGTGCACGGTATAGCCGTTGTTGGTCAGGATGGTATTGACCAGATTCTTGCCGATGTCATGCACATCACCGAACACGGTTGCCAGCACGACGACGCCCTTGCTGACTCCTTCCTGCCGCTCAAGGTAGGTTTCCAAACGGGCCACCGCCCGCTTCATCACCTCGGCCGACTGTAGGACGAAGGGCAAAATCAACTCGCCCGCCCCAAACTTGTCTCCCACTTCTTTCATCGCCGGCAGCAAGACCGTGTTCAGCACCTCAACTGGATCGCCCACCTCGGCAACCGCCTGGTCGATGTCCTCTTCGACCCCCTCTTTCTTCCGGTGCAGAATGCGGTAGTGCAGCCGCTCCCGCGGGGACATCTCCGCCATCGGATCAGGGCCAGCCTCCTGCCCTTGCTCAGTCCGGCCCTCAAAGAAGGCGATGTAGCGCGCCAGCGCATCGGGCCGCCGGGCGAAGATCAGATCCTCCGCAAGCTCCCGCTCCTCAGCCGGGATCTCGGTGAACGGGACCACATGCGACGGATGAATGATGGCCAGATCGAGTCCCGCCTGCACGCAGTGATAGAGAAAGACGGCGTTGAGAACCCGCCTTGCCGCAGGATTCAAGCCGAACGAGACGTTGCTGACGCCCAGCACTGTCAGCACCCCTGGCAACTCGCGCTCGATCAAGCGGATGCCCTCGATCGTCTCAACGGCGGCATGCGTGAACTCCGGATCGCCAGTGGCGAGGGTAAAGGTCAGCGCGTCGAAGATCAGGTCTTCCGGGCGCAGGCCGTACTCGGTCGTGACGATATCGTGGATGCGCCGGGCAACTGCGAGCTTGCGCTCCCGCGTCTTGGCCATGCCCTCTTCGTCAATCGTTAGGGCAATCACCGCCGCACCGTGCGCCTTGACCAGCGGCATCACGGCCTCGATCCGCTGCCGCCCATTCTCCATGTTGATGGAATTGACGATGGCACGGCCGGGATATTGCTCCAAGGCGGCCCGAATCACCTCCGGCTCGGTCGAGTCGATCACCAGTGGCGCTTCGACGTTGAGCGCGAGCTTCTTCACCAGCGTGCTCATCAGCCCGGCTTCGTCCGTCCGCTCGGTCAACGCCATGCAGACATCGAGCGCGTGCGCTCCTTCCTCAACCTGCCCGCGGGCGACATCGAGCAACCCGTCGAAGTCCTCCGCGAGTGCCAGGCGCTTGACCTTCTTCGATCCCTGCGTGTTGACGCGCTCACCGATGATGAGCGGAGCCGGCTCCTGATGCAACGAAACGGCGCGCATCATGCTGGCGATTTCCGGCATGGGCGCAGCCGGGCGAGCGACAACCGGGCGGCGGCTGATTTGGGTGACGATCTGCCGCAGATGCTCTGGTGTGGTGCCACAGCAGCCACCGACGATACCGACGCCAAACTCCTCAACCATTTCGCGGAGTTGCCGCGCCATCGGCTCCGGCTCCATCGGGAAAACGGCCCTGCCATCGACGTTGATCGGGATCCCGGCATTTGGGATGATAGCCACCGGTTTCGTGCACCACTCCCCAAGGTAACGCGCCGGCTCACGCATGTAGTCCGGCCCAGTGGAGCAGTTGAGGCCGATGACGTCCACCGGGAGCCGCTCCAGCACGGCCAGCGCGGCGCCGACATCGGTGCCGAGCAGCATGCGTCCCGACGTATCCAGCGTGATCGAGGCATGGATTGGCACGAAGACCCCGCGCTCCTCACGCACGCGCATGCAGGCATGGATTGCCGCCTTCAGCTCCAGGATGTCCTGCACCGTTTCAATGATCAGCACATCCACGCCGCCGTCAATCAACCCGCGAACCTGGTCGAGAAACAGATCGACAATCTGATCGAAGCGATGCTTTCCAAGCGGTGGGTCTTCCGACGCTGGGAGAAGACCTGTTGGCCCGATTGAGCCAGCGACAAACCGGGGGTGACGCTCGGTCGTATACGCTCGGGCAACGCTCCGCGCCAGCTCAGCCGCCGCCCGGTTGAGCTCGTAGGTCCGGTCGCCCAACCCGTATTCGTCAAGCTTGAGCCGGTTGCCGCCAAAGGTGTCGGTCTCCAGAACATCCACACCAACCTCAAGGAAGGAGGCATGGATGCCCTCTATGATGCCGGGATTGCACAGCACGAGATAGTCGTTGCAGCCTTCTTTCCCTCCGTAGGCGGCCGCGTCGAGCTGCATGTTGAGAATCGTCGCGCCCATCGAGCCATCGTAGAAGAGGACGCGCTCACGGGTGAGATCGAGAAATCGTGACATCGCTAATCGGGAGCTCCTGAATTCTTGTGCGGATCACGCCGCGGAGCCGCTTCCTGCCAACGGGAGCAATTGTAGTGGGAACGATGAGTAGGGACCGCCAGACTGGCAGAACGTCCTTACTCCTGCAGGCAACACGGCCACCCATCCAAGGCATGAGCGAATCACCATGATCGCCGTGCTACACTCACGACGCCGTGCGGCAGGTGGCTGGCAGAGCAGAGCATCGCGGAGGCAGACGCCGCGCTTCCCGAGTGGCAGACTAACATGCTCCAGCCACTCCGCGACGCTACGTGGTCACGACGAAACAAGGGGACAGGTGACGATGGGCATGACCCCCTCTGATGAGACCGCCAACACACAAGAGAACCAGGAAACGGCAAGCGAGCAAGAGGCCGAAATCGAGCGGCTGCGCGAGCGGCTCGCATTCTATGAGTCATTCGACCGGCTCATTCAGGAAAACATCGCGCGCTCGGGCGATCTCTTGCGGGAAGCCATGGATCTGCGCGAGTCCGCCGCTCGGGAACTCGCCGAGGCCCGTGCAGAAGCGGCCCGCCTGCGCGCCACGCAGCAAGCGCGCCTCCGCGAGATCCTGAACGCCATATTGGACGATCTTTCCGCGTTGCAGGGGCAGGCCGAGCGCGTCGCACGGCGCGCTGCCGACGCACTCGATGAGGTCGAAGCATCCCTGCCGCCAGGACCGGACGTGACGCGCCCCGTCTTGCCAGGGCGGTTGCCCCAAACCGCGCTTTTGACTCCGCTCCCGCCAGACGTAAAGCCGTTCTCGCCGGCAGAGTTCCTCAGCCCAGAAGAGCGCGAAGAGACGCTTTTGTCCGAGTTGCCGGAGCCACCTGAAGCACCGGCGCCGATGCCAGCGACAGCACCACTCGCGAACGATGTCCTCGCAGCCGTCGAGGCGCCTTCTCCGCCGCAAGAGGCAGAGCAGCACGAGGTTTCACCTGTTGCTCCAGTGGTTGATGATGCGGTTTTGGCCGAGGTCGAGCAGCCGCAGGCGGCGAAGAACGGCGAACAGAACAGCGCCACGCCGCCTGAGACCACTGGCGCGGCAGCGCGTGCGCCAGCTCTTGAGCGCCCCGATCAGACAGCACCGGCCCCCGCGGCTCCCCCACCATCCGCCATCACCTGCACCACGATCCTGCTCGTGCATGGTGTGCCGCGAGCGACAACCGCTCTGTCGTTGAAACGCTACCTTGAGGGGCTGAGCCACGTGCGCGACGTTGAGCCACGCGAATTCGCCGAGGGTATTCTGCGGCTGCAAGTGACGGGCCAGCGCCCTCTGGAAGTCGCTGACCTAAGCGGCTGGCCCGAAGGACAGGGACTCGAAGCGATCCACGTCCGAGAAGATGTATTGGAAGTCCGCTTAGCGCAATAACGGGCACGGAAAGAAAGGGCAACCGACGCATGACAGAGCTCACCTGGCAGACGTACCTAGAACGCGAACATGACCGGCATTTCGCCGAGCTCCTCGATCTGCTCCGCATTCCCAGTGTCAGCACCGATCCAGAGCACAAGCCTGATGTCGCCAGGGCCGCTGAGTGGATTGCCGACCGGCTGCGCGCAGCAGGAGTGCCAGTGGTAGAGATTCTCCCCACGGCTGGCCATCCTGTGGTCTACGGCCGGTGGCACCACGATGCTGCACTGCCAACACTCCTGATCTACGGTCACTATGACGTGCAACCGCCCGATCCGCTCGATCTGTGGGAAACACCCCCGTTTGAGCCTTCGATTCGTGACGGGTTGATCTTTGCACGCGGCTCAGCCGATATGAAGGCCAATCTCTTGACGCTCATTCAGGCGGTGGAAGCGCTTGCCCACGCGCACGGCCGTCCGCCCGTCAACGTGGTCTTCCTCCTTGAAGGCGAGGAGGAGATCGGCAGCCCGAACCTTCCGGCAATCATCCGAGCCCACCGCGACATGCTCACGTGCGATGCCATCCTGTCCGCCGATGGTGGAATGTACGGCCCAGACACTCCCTCGCTCGTGGTCGCCCTCAAAGGGATCGCTGGCTGCCAGATTGACATCCGCACCGGCTCAACCGATCTCCACTCTGGCTCCTACGGCGCGGTGGCCCCCAACGCCGTGCAGGTCCTCGTCCAACTCGCGGCGACCATGCACGACCGTGACGGCCGGGTGGCGGTTGCCGGTTTTTATGATCAGGTTCGTCCCCTGACCGACGAGGATCGTGCCGAGCTGGCGGCAGTGCCGTTCGATGAGCAGGCGCTATTGGAAGAGGCAGGCGTGGAAACCCTGTGGGGAGAGCCGGAATACACCCCGTTGGAGCGCCGCTGGGCACGGCCAACGCTCGATTTCAACGGCATCTGGGGCGGGTTCCAAGGAGAGGGCACCAAGACGGTCACCCCGTGCCAAGCGCATCTCAAGATCACGTGCCGCCTGGTGCCAGACCAGGAGCCGGATGATATCCTGCGCGTGATCGAGCGCCATGTCGCTGCACACACACCTCCAGGCATCCACGCGACCGTACGGCCAATGCCAGGCTCGGCGCGTCCATTCTCCCTCCGGCGCGACGACCCGGCACTTGCCATTGCCCGGCAGGTGCTCCAAGAGATCTATAACCGCGAACCGCTCCTCATCCGCGCTGGCGGATCGGTGCCGATCACCGAGGTGTTTCAGCGGGAGCTCGGCAAGGACACGGTGACCATCGGCTTCGGTATGCCGGGTAGTCGCGCCCACGCGCCGAACGAGTGGTTCCGCGTTGCCGATTTCCCTATTGCCCGCCGTGTCTACGCGCGATTCCTGGAGGCGCTGGGCGAGGCTGGACACCGCGCTGCTTGAGCGGCATCCGCCGGTTGGGTCAGATGGGATTCGACCGGCGGAGCCTCCAGTTCATCAGCGTCATGGCGCCGGAGTACCGATGTCCCACGTTGCCAGCATTCTGGCCCATGACCACAGGTCAACTGGCCCTCCCGTGGTTCTGCCAAACCGCCGGACTTTTGGTTGATTCCCCCAATACCCCCGATAGGCCAAGCTGAGATGGGTCATTGGTTCAGCTTGGCTCGCTGACCCTCGCCCTCCGGCGAGCCAGGCGGGTCCAGGGGGTTAGGTCATGAAGCGTTCTTACGGATTGGTTCTGAGCCTCGTGTTGACGATCAGCCTTATCGGCTCACTGGTCGGCACGGTCACCGCGGCTCCAGGCTCATCGCGTCTCCGCACTGGGACACTGGCGATCAGTGCCGCGGAGTACAGCCCCGATAGTGAGGAGTGCGCATTCCTTTCCATCATCAATACCTACCGGGCGCAGAACGGGCGGGGGCCGCTGACGCTGGATCGCTATCTTGGCGCGGCTGCCGAGCACCATTCGTGGGATATGGCGACCTATAACTACTGGCACAGCGACCACAGTCTCTACGACGGTACCTCCTGGATTCAAAACCTGAAGAACCATGGATATGACTATCAGCAGCTCAGCACATCTATCGCCGAGAACATCGCTGCTGGGTACGAAGGCGCCTCTTCGACCTTCACGCAGTGGAAGAATTCCTCGGGCCACAATGCAAACATGCTCAGCAGCACCATGAAAGCCATCGGGATCGGCCGGTCCTACAACGCGAACGCCACCTACAAGTGGTACTGGACGACCACGTTTGGCGGAAAGGTTGTCGAGCCCGTTGATTGTTCTGGCAGCGGCGGTGGAACCTCACCAACCCCAACGCCGGTGCTCGCTCCCTCTCCGACGCCGTCTCCGACACCAACCTCAAGTGGAACGAAGCTCACGATCGTGCGCAGTGCCCGCAGCACGTCCGCATCAACGCGCTCGGCGTATGCCTACGACAACAAGTTGTCGACAAACTGGCGCACCACCAGCAGCACGCCACCAAGCGCTGCCTACATCTGGTTTGACCTGGGCAGCGTCAAGAACATCAACTCTATCTCCTGGTACTTCAGTCAGAGCTACAGCGGCACCTACGACATCCAGATCTCAACCACGTCTACCTCAAGCTCGAGTTGGACGACCATCGCCACGCGAAGCAAGTCAGCGTCCGGCCAGTGGCTGACGCTGAACTGGAGTGGACAGGCTCGCTACGTCCGCATCTACTTCCGCAAGCCATCCAGCGGCAGGTACTACCCCTACCTGGCGGAAGTGCGCATCATGGGTTAACCAGTCACGATCCGTCCTCGTCAGCGAGCCAGCGTGAGGCAACGGACTCTCGCTGGCTTTGCTGTCTTCCGCCGCACGAAGACGCGGATGGACTTGGGTACCACGGCCGAGCGATGCCTCGTTGCTGGCGATCCCTTTACACTGTGCATGACACACAGCCGTCCGTTGCGCTTGCTCCGGCGCGATTTCTAGGATCTCAGGTCATGGCTCGCATCCTCGTAGTCGAAGACGATCCGGCGATCGCCGATCTTGTGCGGCTCTATTTGTGTCGCGAAGGCCATGAGGTCGAGGTCATCGCACACGGTGTCCGGGCACTGCATCACGTCGAGGCACACCACCAGGACCTTGACGCAATCGTGCTCGACCTGATGCTGCCTGGGCTCGATGGCCGCGGGGTTTGCCGGCGTATCCGCGAATACTCCGATGTGCCGATCATTATGTTGACCGCGCTCGATGATGATCGTGACAAGATTGAAGGGTTAGACCTTGGAGCAGACGATTATCTGACAAAGCCGTTCAATCCGCTCGAGCTTGTCGCCCGGGTTCGGGCCGTGCTACGGCGGCGGACTCGCTCCGCGCCAGCCGAGCCGCCTGGTACCACCGTCATCAGGGTGGGCAACACGCGCATCGAGCTCGAAACGCGGCGCTTTATCGTCAACGGCAGCGATGTCCCGCTCCGCACCAAAGAGTTCGACCTCCTGGTCGCGCTCGCTCGACGCCCAGGCGCGGTCGTGACCCGCGATCACCTGCTCGACACGGTCTGGAGCGGCGAATTCGAAGGGGATACCCGGACGGTTGACGTGCACGTCTCACGCCTCCGTGACCGGCTCGACGCCTCAGGCGCAAACGTGGAGATCGAGACCGTCCGCTCTCTCGGATACCGTCTGGCGCTGCGCCACTCCTCATGAACGCTCCAGGGCATGCCCCGCATCACCGCCGTTTACCGAGCGGTTACCTGCGCCCTGTACACTGGATAGCGGGGATTGACGATGGGCGCAGAGGGTAGGCCAAAAGCCATGGCGTCGCCGGCGCAGCACGCCGGAACAACAGCGCAGCGACATACGCAGACACTCAGCCTGCGCGGCCGCTTGATGCTGTCCCACAGCTTCGTGATCTTTCTGGCGCTGGCGCTCGTCGTGCTCTTTAGCGCCGCCTTCCTCCGCCGGTACGAATCCGCGGCTGCGAGAGAGCGCATCCGGGTCGTGGCGAGCACACTCGCCGTGGCCGCCAACCGGCTTGCGCGCCTCAACCTGCCGAACCGCGTCGTGGCCGATGAGCTTGTCGCAGTTTTTGATAGTCAAGCGGAAGCGCTCGATGTGCGCCTGCTCATCGTCCGGCCGAATGGCCTTGTGGTCTACGATAGCGCTCCCGGTCGCCCGCTTGAAGGCTCCGCGCTCGATGTCTATGCCGGCGTGATCCGGGCCACGATGGCCGCCGCCCGCCACCATACGGGAGTCGTCACGCATTTTGTCGACTCGGGCTCGGACACCGATCCGCTAGCCGGGAACACGGTCGCGATCGCCGCTGGGGGCATCGCTGACCCTCGCGCGGCACTCGTCATCGCCAGTCCTCCACGGCGCTTCCCGCTCCTGGGGCACGTGTTGCCGCGGTTGCTGCTTGTGGCCGGTATCTCACTCGCGATCGCTTCGGTGGCTACTCTGGCGCTGAGCCGCCGGATCTCGGCGCCTCTTCAGCGCCTAACCGAGGCGGCCAACGCCATGGCCGCCGGGCAACTCGAACAAGCCGTGGAAGGTGAAGGACCGGACGAGCTTGGCCGGCTCGTCGGCAGCTTCAACGCCATGTCGCGCCAGGTTGCGACGGCGGCGCGCAGCCAGCGGGAACTCCTGGCGAATGTCGCTCACGAGCTCCGCACTCCGCTCACGTCGGTTCAGGGATATGCCCAAGCGCTACGGGATGAGGTATTCGCCAGCGAGCGCGAGCGAGCCCAGGCGCTGGCTGTCATCAGCCGCGAGGCTGAGCGTATGGCGAGCCTGATTGGCCAGTTACTCGATCTGGCACGCCTGGAATCAGGACAAGCCACGCTGCGCTTTCAGCCAGTCTCCGCTGCCGAGCTCCTCCGCCGGGTGAGCGAGCGCTTCACCCCGGAAGCCACTGCCAAGGGCATCCATCTCCTCACTTCTGCCGAGCCTGGTCTCGTGATTCAGGGTGACGAAGACCGGCTACTCCAACTCGCAAGCAATCTGGTCAGCAATGCCATCCGGCACACTCCCAGCGATGGCACCGTATCGCTGACCGTAACGCCCGCACTCGCGCTCGATCGCGAGGCGCGGCCCATGGTCTGCCTCACAGTGACCGACACAGGAGAAGGCATCCCCAGCGAGATGCTGCCACGCATCTTCGACCGGTTCGTGCGCGCAAGCGACGACGGTCGGGCCACCGGCAGAGGATCCCCGGCCAGCGCCGACCGGCAAAGCCGCACGGGGTTTGGACTTGGACTCGCCATCGTCCGCGAAATCGTCTCACTCCATGGGGGAACGATCACGGTTTCCAGCCAGGTCGGCGAGGGGACAACGTTCGCAGTGCACCTGCCAGCCGCGGTGCCACAAAACGCCGGTCGTGCTCAGCGGTCGAGCGGGACCGTCGTTGCGACTGAGGCATCCGCCTCTGGCTGAGCATCGGGGTCATCACGCTGGTCCCCGTCAGTCTCGGGCGCCTCTACCGGGCTTCCGCTTTGGTTCTGGGACGCCTCTCTGACCGCCGCCTCGTCCTGTGGCACCGCTGCTGCGGATAGGTCACCCGCCGCGCTGTCATTGGTCACCATGGCGGCCAGCAGCGGCGAACGGAATCCGGCCAGCGGCTCTGGTTCCCTCTCGGCCGGCGCCACATCAGCCAGAATCTCCGAGCGGAATCCCCCGCCGGCATCCAGATCCGGCGCGATGTCTCGCAGCAATGGCGATGAGAAGCGTCCGGGCGTGGGTGCGCTATCAGCGGGTTCAGACGACTCCCGAGTTTCCTGCTGCGAGGCCTGCCACTTCTGGGATGACGGCTCTGGCTGGGCTGACGGGAGCTTCGGTGGCGCAGGCCATGACGCTGCGGGATCCCGCTGCCGCTGAAGCACCGGCTGTGGTGGCGCTGGCATCCAGGCTGACACGTCAGATGCGGCGGGGCGATACCGCCGCACGCTTTGGATCGTCCGCACGCCAATGACGGCCAGCAGCAGCACGGATGTGGCAAGGACGATGCGCGCTCCAGCGGCATCACTCGCACCCAGCAGCAACGGCGCGAGCGTGACGCCACACAGGGCTAGTCCGCCGCCGATCAGGCTCGTGCCAATTTCTTGGCAGAGCCCCTTCCAGTCGAGCTGATGACTGGCCACCGGGACGGCAAGCCGCGGCCGCCGGCACAGCGGCCCAAGATCGTGAATCACATAGCCCAGGAGGATGATGGCCGCTCCCAAGCCAATTCCGGCGACGACGAAATCCACCCTGCCTACCCTTGCTGCTCTCGATCCTCACGCCGCCAGAGCCCCATCACGAGGCAGTGCTCAATTCTAGCCCCAGACCATGGTGACCGTCCGCATCTTGACACGCCCCTTGAGAACGCCTGATCGTGACGTGTCCGGTGGCCTGGGAACCGGTACTATCCGCGTGGTGGGGAATTGCCATCAGCGCGACCTGAGGAGACAGGGGTCAGAGGATCATGGAGCGAGCATCACGACGCCCCGTGCGACTAGGATTGTACATTCCGAATGGTGATGGCGAGATGGGCGCCGGGAACCGCCGGTGGCGCGATGTCCTTAATTTGGCTCAGCGCGCCGAGGAAGCCGGCTTCGATTCGGTGTGGGTCGCCGATCACCTTCTCTTCCGGTTCGAAGGGGTCGCGCCACAGGGCCGGTGGGAATGCTGGTCAGTGCTCGCAGCGCTGGCAGCGTCCACCTCACGGATCCGGCTTGGTCCGCTGGTCAGTTGTGTGAGCTTTCGGAACCCGGCGCTCCTGGCCAAGATCGCGACGACGGTTGATGAGATCAGCGGTGGGAGGCTGGTGCTCGGGCTCGGCGCGGGGTGGCACGAGCCAGAATACCGCGCCTTTGGCTACCCCTTCGACCACCGCGCGAGCCGGTTCGAAGAAGCGACTGAGGTGATCGCCAGGCTGCTGCGCGGTGAGTGCGTGACATTCTGCGGGTCGTATATCCACGTTCATGAGGCGGAGATTCGCCCGCGCGGCCCGCGGACGAGCGCGCCGCCGATCATGATCGGTACGACTGGCGACCGGCTGTTGCGCGTTGCCGCGCGGCACGCGGATATCTGGAATACGACCTGGGTTGATGATCCTCAGGCCATTCCTCCCTTGCGAGCACGCGTCGATGCGGCGTGCGAAGCGGCCGGGCGAGATCCAGCAACACTCCGGCGCTCTGCCTGCGTCTACCTGGATCTTCCAGGAGCCGCCGGCGTGTGGTCCTGGACTGGACCTCAACGCCCACCACAGCCACGCGAGCCCGAGGCCGCAGCGGACTACCTCCGCGCATTCGCGGCCGAGGGGATCGATGAGGTGATGCTCTGGCTCGATCCTCCATCGGTGCAGGGGGTTGACGAGTTTGCCAAGACGATCGAGCTCCTTGACCGGTGATAGCGTGGCGATGGCTGAGGCGCCTCGCATCCACGCCGATGGGAAAGGATGGAAAATTGGTCGCCCCACCCTCTTGACAAGCGGTGGTGTACGTACTAGCATGTACGTACAGTCCCGAGGGGCCGAGCGAAAGCGAAGCTCCCCACCGGACCGGACAACGGGCGAAGCGTAATTGCGGGGTAGCGCTTCGAAACCAGTCCGGGTCGGGACCGGCCAGGAAGCCACGGTCGTTGCGGGGCGTTGCCGTGGGGGAGGGGCCGGTCGCGGGGAGCCGCGCTAACGCCAAGCTTGTCGGGACTGTTCCTGTTTGTCAATCCCCTTGGTGCGCGCCTGAGCAAGCGTGATTGGCCTTGTCCGCTCATTCCCCGGTACAGAGGGGAACTGCTGTGCGATAGTAACGGCGATAACGGACGCTGGCTTGTCTCACGCGACGAGGGAACAGAGAGGCATGGGCGAACGACCACGGTACACCATGGTCATTACGTCGAATCGCTACGAGCTTGACTGGGAGGAGCAGTTCCTTGGCGGCCTCGATGATATGAGCGTTGACCTGCGGGCCGGAGTCTGCCGGACCGAGGATGATTTGATTGCGCTCGCTCATGATGCCGATGCGCTCCTCATCTCCTCCCGCGAGCCCATCACCCGGCGCGTGATTGAGGCGCTCCCTCGCTGCCGGGTCATCAGCCGGTACGCCGTTGGCATCGATCATATCGATCTTGATGCGGCAGCCGAGCGAGGCATCGTGGTCACACACGTACCCGACTATTGCACAGCCGAAGTGGCCGACCACGCGCTTGCCCTGATCCTGGCGCTCAACCGGCGCATCGTCGAGCTTGATACCTCCCTGCGCCAGGGAGCCTGGGTCAAGCACTCTTACCACACGCGCCGCATCCTGCGCGGTCCAGTTCCACCCCTACGGGAGCTTACCCTTGGCCTCGTCGGCTTGGGCCGCATCGGCCGGGCCGTCGCCGATCGTGCCCGGCCGTTTGGTCTCCGCCTGGTCGCGACCGATCCGTACGTTGACCCGGCGGTGTTCGAGGACTATGGCGTCACGCCGCTGGCACTCGACGAGTTGCTCCAGCAGGCAGACATCGTCAGCTTGCACTGTCCGCTTACGCCCGAAACGCGCGGGCTCATTGGCGAGCGCGCATTGAGCCTCATGAAACCATCCGCTGTGCTGGTCAATACCGCGCGCGGCCCGGTGGTTGATATTCCAGCCGTGACCGCAGCGCTCCAGGAGAGGAGGATCGCTGGTGCTGCACTTGATGTCGCTGATCCGGAGCCGCTTCCAGAAGATTCACCGCTGTACCGGTTACCCAATGTGATCCTGACACCGCACGCGGCCTATTACTCAGAGCGCTCCGTGGAGATCGTGCGCCAAGAGGCGCTCTTTGAGGCGCTGCGGGTGCTACGCGGGCAGCGCCCACGGACAGTCGCCAATCCCGCCGTGCTCGGCCGGGTGCGGCTGGTCCCAGGCGTCGAGTGATCTGGCTACGCTCAAGCGTGGGGCGGAAGCGAGACGATTGCCATGTTCCGCTTGCGGCGCCGCATCGAACCGGAGCGTGTGCCACCGGGCCCGGAGAGCACTGAGCCGGCGCAGGCCGCGCTCGATGCCGACGCGCTCCATGACGAGCGGCTCGTGCTAGCCGCGCAGCAGGGCGATCTGCCCTCGTTCAACGCGCTCGTCGTGCGTCACGAGCGAGCGGTGTACGGGCTCTGTGTGCGGATGCTCGGCGATGAGGCTGCCGCCGAGGACGCAACGCAAGATACGTTTCTCAAAGCGTGGTCATCGCTCGACTCGTTTCGTGGCGGCCTAGTACGGCCGTGGCTTCTACGGATCGCCACCAACCGCTGCTATGACATCCTGCGCGCCCGTGCCCGCCGGCCGGCCGATTCACTGGATGCCGCCCCGTTCGAGAGCGAGCCCGCCTGGACAACGCGAGCGCCCGAGGAGCATCCGGAGGCGTTTGCTGCCCGCGCTGAGCTATCCGCCCACCTGGAACGGGCACTTCAATCGCTCCCTGATGACCAGCGCTTGGCGGTGATTTTGGCCGATATCCACGGCCATCCCTACGAGGAGATCGCCGAGATTACCGGCGTCGCCATCGGCACGGTCAAATCACGCATCAGCCGGGCTCGAGCACGCCTGCGCGATGTGCTTCGGGACGACCCGGCAAGCCGGGAACTGTTCGATCGCTACACACGTTTATCAGAGGACTAAGCCGCCGTGCGACGACACGCACATCTTCCGCACACGACCGGAGCGAGGCATGGGTGAGACGATGGATAGGATGCGCGAACCGGCCAGGGGCGACGGCGAGTCGCCTGACCCTGGGCGCTCAACGCACCTGGCCATCGAGGTCCTGAGCGCGTATGTCGATAACGCGCTGCCAGCAGCGGATTGGGCCCACGCCGATGCCCATCTGGCCACGTGCGAGGGATGCCGCCAGGAGCTACGAGAGCTCAGCGCGATGGTCGCGCTGCTCGGCACGCTTCCCGAGCCGCGGCCACGCCGGTCATTCCAGCTTTCCCCAGCCCAGATCCAAGCGCGGACGCCGTGGTGGCAGCGCCTCGGCGAACGCATGCTCCCACGGTTGCCCGCGCTGCGAGCGGCGACGGTTGCTGTCACCCTCCTCCTCGTCGCGGTGACGACTATCGACCTGCTTCGTGATACCCAAACCGGCGGTGTATCCCGCCCGGCGAGCCAGCCGGCGGGACTCGCCACATCCATTGCGCCACACGGCGCGCTGACCGAAACGGGTGAGCCTGGGCAAGCCAAGACACTCCCAACGCTGACCGCCAGCGACGCCCTCGCCGCGAGCCAGCGCGGTGCTCCCCCGACCATCGCCGCGGCGGCTCGGACGAGCCAGGCGCCAGGGCCACAGGAGGCACAGGGCGCCTCGAATACGCTCGCTGCGGAACCCATGCCCACCTTCACGGGCGAGGCTGCCGGTCGCGTTGCCGGCGGTGGCGAGCCGGGTTCCTCAGTGGACACAACGGCTATCGCAGCATCCCTCGACCACGCGGATTCGAGCCAGGCCGCCGAAGCACCGGCGATCCTGGCCGGCGAACCTGAGCAGGCAATCCCAGCGCTGGAGGCAGGCGCTGCCTCTGAAACGGCTGGGCAAGACGCGGCAATGATGAGCATTGCCGAGGAGGGCGTGTCCCAGACGGACCTTGCCACAGCAACCGGGGCACCAGGAAATGCATTTATCGCATCCGCAAGTCCAGCCGCGCCTCAACAGCAGTCTTCGCCACCTGTCTCCTCGCCGGAGGCGAGTCCCAGCCCAACCCGGGTGGACAGCGCCACGCCCGCAGGAGAGGCAATCCAAGCAGCACCGGAACGCGGCGCGTGGTCCGTGTGGCGGATCATGCAGGTTGTGCTCGCAGCGATGCTTGTGCTGCTCCTCCTCATCTTGGTTGGGCTGCAGCGTCTCCGCGCGCGGCGCACGGTGTAATGCATCCCGCCCGTCCCTGGGAACCAATGGCCCTGCTTCGTCGTTTCTCTTGACAACGTGAGGGCGCCACGTGGCGTACACAGACATGGAGGGATCAATGGTACACAGCGGCAAGCCGGTTACCCGGAACGTCATGATCGCAGCTCTTGGATTGTTGCTCGTCGGTATGATCGCTGTCGGTGCGGGTCAGCGTGCAACGGCGCAAACCCCGTCCGCGGAAGCAACGCCCCCTGCCACGCTCTCAGTCAGCGGCCACGGCTCCGTCCTCGTTGAGCCAGACACCGCCTCAGTGATCGTCGGTGTCACTATCCTCGAGCCGACGCTGAGCGCCGCGCAAGAAAAGGCGACCACGCAGATGACCGCAATTCTTGACGCGGTTAAGGCTGCTGGTGTGGATGAGAAGGACATCCAAACGGTGAGCTACAGCGTCGAGATCATTCAGGATTACGATCAGCAGGGGAACCCGATCGCCATTCGCGGCTTCCGTGTCTCCAATCAGGTGAGCGTGACCGTCCGCGATGTTGCGCGCCTCGGTGAGCTTCTGGATACCGTCGTCGCCCAAGGAGCAAACACCATCTACGGCATTAACTTCTTCCTCGCTGATCCCGCCACCGCCGCAACTCAGGCCCGAACCCTGGCGGTCCATGATGCGATGGACAAGGCGAAGGAGCTCGCGGCCGCGGCTGGGTTGACGGTTGGTCGTGTCCTCTCTATCACCGAAACCTCGTTTGTGCCGCCGGCGCCGGTGTTCGCGGGTGACATGGGACGAGCAGCCGCCGAAGCCGCCGTGCCTATCCAAACTGGCACCCAGACCGTCAATGTTGATGTCCAAATGATCTTCGAGCTGAAGTAGCTATGGGAAAAAGCCGGTAGGGGCGCGATGAATCACGACAAGGCCTGCCCCTCCGGTGCCTGGCGGCTCGGGAGGCCACGGGTGCCTTCTCCCCTGAATCGCACCTCGCCCAAGGTTGGGCGAAGGGGTCGGGGGTGAAGGTCCCTCCGTTCCTGGCACCTTCGCAGTAAGATTTGGGCTCGGAGACCGGGCGCCAGCCGGTCTCCCGGGTCCTGAGCTCGGCATCGGTGCCGCCATCGTACGAGGGATCACGGGTGAACCGCGAACGCTTCGTGCTGGGAGTAGAGGCCGCCCAGGCCGAACCGCCACTGGTCATTGCACTCGACGCCGGCACCTCAAGCGTGCGCGCGCTCATCTTCGACCGGCGCGGCCGGGCAGTCGCCGGCACGGAAACGCAACTGCCGTACGATCTGGTCACCACACCCGATGGCGGCGCCGAGATGGATGCCCTCGCCCTCTGCGAGGTCGTCGCACGTTGTCTGGACGGCACGCTTCAATCGGCCGCGGCACGGCGTGGCGACATTGCCGCGGTCGCCATGTCATGTTTTTGGCATAGCCTCCTCGGCGTCGATGAAGCCGGTTGCCCGGTGACCCCGGTGCTGTACTGGGCCGATACGCGATCGGCAGCGCACGCCGAAGCTCTCCGGCGCAAGCTAGACGGAGCCCGCGTACACGCCCGGACCGGTTGCGTGCTCCATTCCAGCTACTGGCCCGCTAAGCTGCGCTGGCTCCGGGAGACGGAGCCCGAGCGCTTTCACGCCGCTGTCCGCTGGACGTCCTTCGCCGACTTTGCGCTCCGCCAGTTTCTTGGCATCGACCAGATGTCGTTGTGCATGGCTGCCGGCACCGGGCTTCTTCAGGTCGACTCCGGCACCTGGGATAGTGCGCTCCTCGCTGCCATCGGGCTTGACGTTCGCACACTGCCTCCCCTTGTGGATCGTGATCACGCCTCAGTGGGCCTTCTTCCCGCCTTCGCCGAGCGCTGGCCCGCGCTGACACGGCTGCCGTGGCTTCCACCCCTCGGCGACGGTGCGTGCGCCAATCTTGGTTGCGGCGCGATTGCACCCGATCGGATTGCACTCACACTTGGGACAACCGGCGCCATGAGGGTCATCGTGCCAGCACCCATCGGCACACCACTGGCGATTCCCCGAGATCTCTGGGCCTACCGGCTCGATCGCCAGCGCGTCGTGCTCGGCGCGGCCATCAGTAATGGTGGCCTGCTCCTTTCGTGGCTGACCGATCTCCTGCGCTCACCGATGGACGGGACCGATGTTGCCCGCGCCGCTACCGTGGCGCCAGACAGCCATGGGCTCACGATCCTCCCGTTCTTGGCAGGCGAGCGCTCGCCAATCTGGAACGACCGGGCCACGGCGGTCATTGCCGGCCTAACCCTGCACACCAAGCGCGAGCATATCGTCCGGGCGGCAATGGAAGCCGTCGCCTACCGGTTCTCCCGGCTCTATGATGCCCTGCGTGACATCGCCCTGGCCGATCACCACATCATCGCCAATGGGGCGGCGATTTTGCGCTCACCAACCTGGCTCCAGATTACCGCCGATGTCTTGGCTCACCCGCTGCATGCGCTCCCACCTGGTGACGAGGCATCGGCGCGTGGCGCCGCCGTTGCCGCGCTGGACGCCATTGGCCTGGCTCCGCTTGGCAGCACCGACGATCCTGCCGCGGGCGCATCGCTCATCGCCCCCAATGCTGCGCACGCCCCGGCCTACCAGGCAGCCCGCAACCGGCAAACCCGGCTGGAGCGACTGCTCTTCCCCAACGGCGGGCGCTGGGACGAGCCGCATGATGACATCTGACAACACGAAAGGATGATCGAGGTGGCCATAGCCTCTGGCTCGCACCCGCGCCATGTGCTGGCGGTGTTTGCCCATCCGGACGACGAGGCATTCAGTTGCGGCGGTCTCTTCGCCCGGCTACGAGACCGTCGCGTTGGTGTCACGCTGGTTTGCGCCACGCGCGGTGAAGCGGGCGAAATTCGCATCGAGGGTCTCGCAACGCGAGAGCTCTTGGGTGAGCTTCGGGAACGGGAACTCCGCGCAGCCATGGAGCACCTGAGCGTAGAGGATGTTCGATTCCTCGGCTACCGGGATTCAGGCATGCGCGGATCAGCGGACAACCAGCATCCGAACGCGCTCCTGCAAGCGCCATTATCCCGGCTTGCCAGTGAGATCGCGGAAATTCTCCTGGCAACACGCCCGGCCGCGGTCATTACCTTTGGGCCGGATGGCATTTACGGACACCCCGATCACGTGGTCATCCATCACGCCACGACCATGGCTATCACGCAGACCGGCGCTCTGCGTGACGGTGTGCGCGTTGCGGGGTTGTATTACGCAACAGCGCCGCGAGAGCAGCTCATGAGCATGGCGGCCCGGCGCCAAGCTGGCCCACTCGTTGGGATGTCGCCCGATGAGCTAGCACGCGTCGGAACTTCAGTGGCATTGATCGACACCATCATGACCCTGACGCCAAGCGAGCTTGCGCGCAAGCGCCACGCATTGCAGGCTCATCGCAGTCAATTTTGCGAACGCGGACCCTTCCACGATCTTCCTGTGGAAGAGGTGGAGCAATGGCTCAGCCGGGAGCATTTCGTCCGAGCCGCGTTGCCCTGGGACGTCCCCGAGCCAATGATCGATCCGATCCGTCAGGCGGTCAGCTAGCAAGAGCACCACCTGGACTTTCCGCATGTTAGGCACCCTGCCCAACGTGGTCGCGCTCCTTCTGTGCCCAGCGCACGCGGTCAGATTCCCAGCGGTGACCTAAGCTGTCATCAAGGGCAAAACGCACCCCTGTGGTTTGGCGTTCACAGCGACATCGGCAACCGCGGCGCGATGTGGGACAGCGATGGAACGATGGAGCAAATTCCAACCAGCGCACAGCGACGTGTCGGCACCTCTCTTTGCCTGGCGCGGTGGCGAAATCGTCCTCTTCGGTGAGCGTACGGACGATGGGAATTGGGTGCTTGCGCGCGGCTGGCGCGGGCCAGGCACCCTGACTGATATCCGGCGCTGGTCATTCCCGACACCGGAGCGGTTCGTCGCGCAAGTCCGGCGGCTCGCGGCAGAGGCCGTCGGGGACGGCTCGGCGGCAGCCGCGGCTGGAGCGGCGGCTACCGCCTGGGCTGTCTCGATGACGAATCGGTAGCGGTGAGCGTCAGCCAGCAGCCGGATGGCGTCCCTGACCCCGACTCCTCATTCCTGACTCCTCCCAAGCCCCTGTGATCTCCAGCCTCACGGCCGGCTCCTATCCCAGCAGACGCTCCAGGTGGCGCAGGCTACGCTCGACGTCAGCCAGAGGATCGCGGGGATCATCCTGCTCGATGATGAACCACTGCGTTCCAGCTTCCCGAGCGGCTTTCAGAAGCGGGGGCCAGTCGATCGTTCCCTCGCCAACCGGGGCATCTCGCCGCTCCTCTCCCGGCGCGCGGTCCTTGCAATGCAGCAGCGGGACACGGCCCGCATGCTGTTTCAGCAACGCGATCGGGTCGGCTCCAGCAACGACCGCCCAGTAGACATCAATTTCGAGATGCACGAGATTCGGGTCGGTTGCCTTGGCCAGGGCATCAAAGAAGGTCAGGTTCGGCTCCATCAGCGCAAACTCGAAATCATGGTTGTGATATCCGAATCGCACGCCCGCTTCCTGGCAGGCCTGGCCCCAGGCGTTGAACCGGCTGGCAAGCTCTGGCAATGCACTGGCCTGCCGCCGCTCCGGCGCCAGCCAGGGAACAACGACATACTCGCAGCCGAGCAATCGCAAGTCATCGAGCACCCGGTCAAGCTCGCTCGCAAAGCGGTCGAAGCTGACGTGCGCGGAAACCGCGCGCATCCCGAGTGTATTGAGGGTTGCGCGGATGGCAGCCGGCGTCGCATTGCCATAGCCAGCAAGCTCGACAGCGCGATACCCCATCCGCGCGAGTTCCTGAAGCGTGCCGATCATGTCGCCCGCAGTGTGCTGCCGCACCGTGTAAAGCTGCAGCGCGATTCCCGGTCTGCTTGGCGTGCTCATCCTGTTCCCTTCTCACTCCCGCGACATTGTCGCGCCCGCACTCGCTATTGGTTTTCTCTGGCATCCTACGCTGCCGGATACCGTACAATCCATACCACGCGTCCGTCAGTCCCGGCTTTCACTCTCATGGTCAGGAGGACGCCGATGTCAGGTTCTGCCATACGTCTCTGTCTCTGCCTGATTCTGAGCGCCTGCGCCATCATCACCCCTCTCCAAGCGAAGGCAGCCACGACAGCCGAGCCCATGTTCCGGGGAAATCCAGCCCGGACTGGCGAGCTACCCGGTCCCGGACCAACCGGAAAGCCGGTCCTCCTCTGGCGATTTGAGACCGCCGCCCCCGTCGTCGTCTCGGCCGCGGTGGCGAATGGTACGGTTTACGCTGGAAGCTGGGACCACGGCCTCTATGCCTTGGACGCGCGGACAGGCGAGCAGCGCTGGCGCTTCGAGGCGCGGGCGGGGTTTTTCTCGTCACCAGCGCTCCACGATGGCATGGTGATCGCTGGGGATAACGCTGGCCGGCTCTATGCCCTCGACGCCGAGACCGGCTTCGTGCGCTGGATCACCTACGCTGACGGGCCGATCTGGTCGTCTCCCGCGGTCGTCGATGGCATCGTCTATGTCGGCAGCGTTGATGGCGCTCTGTATGCCATTGATGCAACGAGCGGGGATCTCCGGTGGCGGCACCAAACCGGAGGCTTCATCTGGTCTTCGTCGCCAGCGATTGCCGGCAGCCTCGCGTTCATCGGTGGCACAGAGCGCTCGCGGGCTGCCGCCGGCTTCCTCGTGGCGATTGAACTCGCCACCGGGAACGAGCGCTGGCGTGTTGCCATCCCCGGCGGTGTTTACAACTCTCCATCGGTGGCTGGGAACACAGTCTACGTCAGTGGACAAGATGGGGTGTTGCGCGCACTCGTGGCAGAGACGGGAATCGTGCGATGGAGCTACCAACCACCAGGCTCTGGCGTGGGTTCTTCGCCTTCTGTCAGCAACGGGGTTGTGTATGTCTCATCGCGCGACGGCTATCTGAACGCGCTCGACGCAGCATCGGGTCAGGTGCGCTGGCGAGCCAGGTTTGGCCGCAGTCTTGGCTCCTCACCGGTCATCAGCCATGGAATTGTGTACGTCATCAGCAAGAGTGGGCTGCTGGTCGCATTTGATGCCATCACCGGCGATGCGCATTGGGCGTTCCGCACCTACGCGGAAGCCGGCTCATCGCCTGTTGTTGCTGGTGGCGTGATCTATCTTGGTGCAACGCGGCACCTGCTTGAGCCTGTGCAAGGCTTGATCCTCGCTGTCGGCGGCGAAGCCTCCCTCGGCCGTGATTGACACCCGTCAGCGGCGACTACCGGCTATTCAGTCCGATCTGGATTTCGTCGCCGACGACTCGCACGGGGTACGTCTTTGCTGGCACAACGACCGGGAAGGCCGCAGGCATTCCGGTGCGAATTTCAAAGGCGCCGCCATGAAGCGGACACTCGATTTCGTCTCCGATGATCGTTCCGTCGGAGAGCGAAGCCTCCTCGTGGGTACAACAATCGTTCAGCGCGTAAAACTCCCCTTCGAGGTTGATGAGGCAAACGGGCTCGGCCTCCGGCCCCACCTCGACGTACATCATCTCGCCCGGCTTCAAGTCACCGGCACGGGCAACCGTATAGAATTCCACCTCAGCCATCTGTGTTCCGTCGTTCACTGTCAGCCAATACCCGATGAGCGTCAGGGGCCAGGAGTCAGGAACCGGCAGGGGCGCCACGCATGGCGCCCTCGGGGCTCGGGGTTAGAGGCTGGGGAGGCACGAGCGTTGCGCGGCCTCGTTCCGCATCGCTCCCATCAGCGCGTTTGCGAAGCGCGCGATGGATGGCGTGCGGCCCTCCCAAGCCCTGAGCCCCAGGACTCCCTACTCATCGTCCTGTGGAACGCCGTAAATGCCTGCCTTAAGCACTTTCAGGCTGAGACAGGCGCACTTCATCCGCGCCGGGCTGATGGGGATACCCAGCTCGTCGAGAAGGTCATCCTTGGTGAGCGCTTTGACCTCCTCCAGCGGCTTCCCCTTTACCATCTCCGTCAAGATCGATGCGGACGCCTGACTGATGGCGCAGCCTCGCCCGCTGAATTTGATATCAGAGACGATACCATCCCGCACGCGGACATCAATTCGAATTTCGTCACCGCACAGGGGGTTGGTGTCCTCGTAGGAATAATCGGCTGGCTCCAACACCCCGCGGTTCCGCGGATTGCGGTAATGATCGAGAATAATTTCGCGATACAGTTGCTCGGCCATTGTTGCTCTCGACGCTCAGCCGTCAGCCAACAGACTCTAGCTGTCCGGTTTCAGACATGAGAGCCGGCCATCCCGGCGCGCCAGATCGCGCTGGATGCGATCGGCACGCAGCCTGCCTTGCGTTGTTCTGATCCCAGATCACTGAGTGCTGGACGGCGGCTGATTGCTACGCCAGTCCAAAAACCCGATTCACCTTGTGAAGCCCTACGACCAACCGGTCAATATCCTCCATGGTGTTGTACACGTAAAAGCTCGCTCGTGTCGTGGCCACGACGCCCAAGTGCTGCATCAACGGCTGGTTGCAGTGGTGTCCCGCTCGTACAGCGATGTTCTCGCTGTCGAGGATCGCGGCCACGTCGTGCGCATGGACATCGCCCAAGGTAAAGGAGATGAGCCCGCTACGATGCGCAGGATCCTCGGGACCATAGATGGTGAGACCAGGCACCTCCTGCAACCGGGCTAGCGCATAGGCCAGCAAATCGCGCTCATGCTCCCGGACGCGCTCCATCCCGAGCGCGGTCAGATACTCTACCGCGACGCCCAAGCCGATTGCCTCGCCGACAGCCGGTGTTCCCGCCTCAAAGCGAGCCGGCACATCAGCATAGGTCGTCCCGTTCAGCGTGACCTTGCGGATCATCCCACCGCCACCCATGAATGGCGGCATTTGCTCCAGCAATGCGCGCTTGCCGTACAGGACGCCGGAGCCCATCGGTCCAAGCATTTTATGTCCAGAAAAGGCGAGGAAATCGCAGTCCAGCGCTTGGACATCGACCGGCACGTGAGGCACGCTCTGTGCGCCGTCGATCAGGACGAGCGCGCCCGCTTCGTGCGCCAGCCGGGTGATCGCCGCCACATCGTTGATTGTTCCCACGCCGTTGGAGACGTGGGCAACTGAGACCAGCTTCGGCTCCCGGCGCAGCAATTGGACATAGGCATCCATGTCCAATCGCAGATCGGAGGTCAGCGGGATGTAGGCGATCTCAACCCCCTTCTCCTCCGCGAGGAGATGCCAGGGGACAATATTCGAGTGATGCTCCATCACGCTGAGCACGACTAAGTCGCCCGCGCGCAGGTTCCGCCGTCCCCAGCTATAGGCCACCAGGTTGATCGCCTCGGTCGTGTTGCGCACGAAGATGATTTCACGGGCGGAAGCCGCGTTGATGAAGGCGGCGACAAGATGGCGCGCCTCCTCATACTTGGCGGTCGCTGTTTCCGACAGCTTGTAGACGCCCCGGTGGATGTTGGCGTTGTAACGCCGGTAGTAATCATCGAGCGCCTCGATGACGGCCGCGGGTTTCTGGGAGCTGGCGGCGCTGTCCAAGAACACGAGCGGCAACTCGCCAGGCTCGAGTGGCTGGTTGAGCACGGGAAAATCAGCCCGGATCGCCTCGGCATCAAGCGGGGTGGCCTGGGGGCCGGTGGTCGAAAGCTGTGTTCTTGAATCGCTCATGCGTACCTCTCGATCACGTGAGCACCCTCCCCCTGACCTCCTCCCGCTCTTCAGAGAGGATGAGGAACCGCGCCCGTGAGCACCCTCCCCTCTCCCGGCTCGCGGGAGAGGGGGGTTGGGGTGAGGGTCAAATTCCTACCTTCCGGGCGATCGCGCCCTCCAGGAATCCCTGGATCTCTTCCACCGGGATGCGGTCGATTACCGGGCGGAAGAAGCCTTCGACAATCAGCTTCTGCGCCTCGGTGTACGGGATGCCACGCGCCTGCAGGTAGAAAATGTGCTCCGGCACGACCTGCGATACCGTGGCTCCATGCGTGCAGCGGACGTCGTTCGCGCCAATTTCCAGATTTGGAATCGAGTCCGCCCGCGCCTCCCGGCTCAGGATCAGGTTCCGGTTCTGCTGATACGCGTCAGTCTTTTGCGCGCCCTCATAGACCTTGATCAAACCGGAATAGACGGAGCGAGCGCGGTCCTTGAGGGCACCCTTGAACTCCAGATCGCTCGTGGCGTACGGCGCCTCGTGCAACTGCCAGGTATGATGGTCGAAGAACTGGTCGCCATCGCCGAAGTAAATCCCGAGCATCTCCGCCAGCGCGTTCGGGCCGCGCAGGTGCGAGCCGATCGAATTCTTGCTGAACTTGCTGCCAAGCGTGACATGCAATGAGTTCAGCGTCGCGTCGTTGGTCAGGATGGCCCGCTCAGTCATGAAATTCCAGACGTGCCGCCCCCAATCCTGGACCTGCACGTAGCGGAGCTTGCTACCCTTGCCCAGGATCAGCTCGACAACCTCCGAGGCGAAGCCCTGCCCCTCGAGCGTGGGAGAATTGAACGCATCGACGAAGAATGCCTCCGCCCCCTCGTCAAGCACCACCAGGGTGTGCGAGAAAATCGCGGCTGGTTGCTGCCCAAGGGTAAACGCCCGGAACGGCAACTCGATGGCCACGTTCTTTGGGACATACAAGAATGTGCCGCCCTGCCAGAAGGCCGCGTGGAGTGCTTCAAACTTGCCAAACGTGGCCGGCACCGCCTGGGTCATGAAGTAGCGCCGGACCAGTTCCGGGTGCTCGCGCACGGCCGTGTCGAGATCGCAGTAGATGACACCCTGCGCCGCAGCCTCGGGCGCAGTCTCCGCATAAATCGTGGAGGCATCGCGCTGCACGACCACGCCCGCGCGATCAGTCTCGTCGGAGACGCCACCCTCGATGGCAGCCAGCAGACCATCGAGCGAGGACACCCGCTCGCCCACGCCAGCAAACGGCGCTAGGCGGTCGAGCTTGAGGGGGCGGATATCCGTCCTGCGCCACTCCTCATCCGTCCGCTGGGGCATGGGCAACCGCTCGAAGGTCTCCCATGCTGCCAGACGGGCCTCCAGCACCCAGGCAGGCTCACCCTTCCGGCGCGAAAGCTCCTCCACGGCCTCGCGGGAAAACC
>FWPU01001311.1_pt1 | contig 75790 bp, 56 predicted proteins | sample 2228361 | NCBI WGS metagenome assembly FWPU01 (sample SAMEA103939777, study PRJEB20133) | metagenome | reverse complement strand
CCGTGTCGCCGCGACTCGCGTGGGCGTCAGGCGCCGGGCAGCCGCCATTCTTACACGATCCTCCCGTTCAACGCAGCTCTACCGGGTCCGAATTAACCGCAGTTGCGCGCGCTCCGGGGAGCTCTCGCGGACCTGAAGCGAAACGCCGCGGCCCTCGTAAGGACGCAGGAATTCCGCATCCCGGTGAGCGCCCGGCTGGATAAGCTCCCAAGCGTACAGCCGGTAGGAGCCGGGGGCGACCCCTCCCACACGGAAACGGCCCTCGGGCTGGCAGGCCACGGACTTGTAGAGATCGAGGCGTTCAGGCGCCGGAGGATCCGGAACCAGCGTCACCGTACAGGCAGGCGGTGGTTCTCCGGAGTCGTCTTGCACAACGCCTTCGATCTGGCCCGCGCCGGCCGCCAGCACGATCTCCAACGGCGCCGCCACGCTGAACTCGACCGGGCGCCCCAACACCTCCTGGCCGCCGAGCCGCACCGACTTCAGATACAGGTGCTCCGGGAGGCCTGTGACCTGAACCCGGTAGCTATCCCGCGCAACGTTGGGGAGGCGAAAAGAGCCGTCTTGTTGGACGGCGGCTCGCGGAACCATGGCGAATCCTTCGAGGATCGGCGCCAGCGCCACCCGCATCCCCCGCAAGTCGGCGGCCGCAGATCCCTCCACGCGCACCGTGCCGTTGATTTCCAGGGGCGCCGCCAAGGTCACGACCATCCCTTCGAGGTTGGCAGCGACCTCCACCGCCTGCCGCGCCAGTACGCCGCCGGAGCGCTCCGTACTCCTCACCATCAGAACGTAGGATCCGGGCGGCACGTTGGGAATTTCGAAAGCGTCTTGCTTGACGGTTCCGAACAACATCATGCCCGGAAGGGGGTCTGATTGGCGCGGTGCAAGCATCACCGAATAACGGCCCGGCATCGCGCCGGCAGTTGCGGCTGCCAGAGTCCCACGGATGCGGAACAGCGGCGTTCGTCGCAGGCGGATCTCAAGATTTGTAAGCTGTTGGCCGGGCCCGATCGGGATCGGCGCAGCCGCGGCTTCGTCGTTCGCGCCCGGGTAGAACGTCGGCGCGTAGCCCTCGCCGCTGATCCGCGGTCCGGGTCGCGTTGCCGCCAGCAGGAAATAACGATCCGGCGGCAACTGCGCGGCGCGGAACTCGCCCAACTCGTTGGCCTGTGCCTCCCGCACGACCACCAAGCGCCGGCCCGTGTCTGTGTAGACGCGGCGCAGAACGCTGACCTGGGCGTACGGCACGGGCTCGCCCTCCTCGTCCACCACACGCCCAGCGAGAATCGCCTGGGGGACCAGTTCTACCACGAAGTCTGTCAGGCTCTCGCCCGCGCGCAACGTTACGGGGGTGACCCCTGCGTCCGGCGCCCCGGGAACGAGGCCTTGCCGAAGGTAACCCGGCTTGTCGGCGCCGAGAGAATACTTTCCGGCTGCTACGTTGGGAAACACAAAATGACCCGCCGCGTCCGCTCTGGTGGAATAAGCAACGCCGCCCCGAGGATCCCGCAGATAGACCGTGGCCCTCGGTAGCCCTTCCCCGGTTGTGGAGCTGACGACGCGCCCTTCAATCCGGCCGGTCCCGCCGCTCCCCGAGGCCGCTTGCAGCCACAGCGCCCAAACCGCCAAGGCAAAAATCATCGGCGTGCTGCTGATGTGACGCCTTTGCCCGGGGCGGGGGTTTCAGGGCTCGCGCTGCACGGGCGCGCCGGCGTGGCTATTCCTGTTGCGCCACCGGCAGCGGTGACGGCGGGCGCGACACGCGTCCTTCGAGAGCCTCTTCGATCGAGATGTTGTAAGCCTCGATGATGCGCCCCACGGCCGCATCGAGCTGCACCTTTGCCTTCATGTACTGGCTGGCGGCGCTGACCTCGATCGAGCGCGCCTGCGCCAGATCTCGCTGCGCCTGAATGACGAAGAAGATTGTTGAAGCGCCCAACGCATACTTCTTCTGCTCCGCCTCCAGGGTTTGCTCTTGAAGCACGCGGGCTTTGACCGCCGCTTCATAAGCGGCTCGGGCCTGCTGGACCGCGGTCAATGCGTTTCGGACATCCACGCGCACCTGGTTGAGCAGCGCCTGCCGGCGCAGCTCCTGCTGCCGCAGACTCAATTGATCCAGGATCATGTCGGCCTGCGCCGAGCGATTGCGCAGCGGAATGTTGAGCTGGAAGCCGATGGCGTAATCCGGAAAGTTACGAGCAAACAACTGGCTCAGCGCCTTGCCGTAGCCGCCGATGAAGAACGGGTCCACGGCGTTCGGATTGCGAGGCGTGGGGCCGATGCCCGTGCCGGGGACGGCGGGAATCGGCAGCTTATTGATCTGTCCCACCAGGGCGTTATTGCGGAAGTCGGCGATGACATCCAGGGAAGGCAAGAGATTATTCCGGCTGCCTTGCAAACCAAGCTTGGTGTTCTGGATCTGGATTTCCGCCTGCGCCACGTCAGGCCGATTCTTCAAGGCCATCTCGATCAGATCCTGGATCGGTTGGATCTCCTCGGTTGGAGGGACGTAAATGCGGTCCGTCGGCACGATGCGCGCGTCGGCGATCAACGGGCTGGCCACGCCGGTCCGGCTCAAAGCGTTCTTCAGAAGGGTCTCTTGCTGGAGCAGTTGCGTTTCCGCCTGCGTGAGAGCTTGTTGGCTGGACGCCACCTCGGCCTCGGCGCGCACGATCTCGATCGGAGCCAGCGTCCCGATCTCGACTTGCTTCTTGTTGTCCTCATACAGCTTCTGCGCCAGAGCCAGAGCCTGTTGACGGACTCGCACGTTCTCGTTGAAACTCACCAGGTCCCAGTAGGCGCTCACGATTGCCGAGACCGTCGAGATGACCTGCTGGCGGAACGCCAGATCGCTCACCCTGCGGTTGTTCTTTGCGATGCGGATGTTACGCGTGTTCACCGCCAGGCCGAATCCGCGCAGCAGGGGTTGCTGGATCGTGAGCGTGAAGCTCGCCGTGGTCGAAGGATTGAAGTCGCTACGACCGGCGTTGGTCTCGAGCATCGAGTTGTTCCAGCCGAAGCTCACCGTGGTCCCGGTCAGGAAGCCTTTTTGGATCCCGAAATTCGCCACGTTGTTTTTCAGGATCAGAGCGTTGGTCCCCGTGGTGAAGGAATTGCTCTGGGGACTAGTCCGGTGGCTGAAGTTCACTTGCGTGAACACCACCGGATCCAGGTTGGGAATTGCCGTTCCGGTCTGCACGATGATGGCGCCGCCGGCCTCTCCTGTCCCTCCGGTGGTCGCCGCGGCTGCCGCGCCGCCGCCGGCCCCTCCGGCTCCCCCGGTGGCTTGCGCCAGAGCGCTCGTGGTGGCGCGCTGGACTGCTGTCGGCACGCCGCGCAGCAAGCCGCCTGCTTCCGCCCGCAGCAAGCTAGCGTCCGCAATCATGGGACCATAGCGCTGGATAGCGATGTCCAGGTTGTTCTCCAGCGCCAGCGCCACGGCGTCCTGCAACGACAGATAGATTCGCCCGGCGCGCAGCAGCGACTCTAACCGCGTGGAGTTGGTCAGATCCACGGGTGCGATCTCCTGCGCCCGGTAAGGTCGTACGAACCCGGAGAAAAACCCGCCCGAGCGCGCCTGCGGCGTCTCGGCAGGTGCGGTTGGGGCCAGCAGCAACATCACGCACAAGACGGCGAGAATGGGTTGACTACCTCGCATGGCTGATTCCTTCCGAAAACACGGGATTGAGGATGCTCAAACCTAGTATGACGATTCGCGATGGCCGGATGTTCCCGGCCTCCGGGCAGAGGTCGCGGGGTGGGCGAGCGCGGATGCGCTATAGTAGCCGGTGATGTCGGCGCAATCGGATGCCATCCTGGAGCTCTTTCACCGGACGGGTGGCTATCTGCGGGGTCATTTCCGCCTCACCAGCGGCTTGCATAGCCCCGAGTACTTGCAGTGCGCAGTCGTGCTGCAATATCCCGAGCACGCGGCGCATCTGGGTGCGGCGCTGGCAGAAGCCCTGCGATCGCTGATCGCCTCGCTTCCGGTTCAGGTTGTGGGATCGCCCGCGCTGGGCGGCATCATCATTGGCCACGAGGTCGCCCGGGCGCTGGGGGCGCGGTGCGTCTTCACGGAGCGGGACGCCTCCGGCGCCATGACGCTGCGCCGCGGTTTCCAGGTCCAGCCCGGCGAGGTCGCGGTGGTGGTCGAGGATGTGGTCACCACCGGCGGCAGCACGCGTGAGGTCATCGAGGTCCTGCGCGCCGCCGGCGCCGACGTGATTGCCGCAGGCTCCATTATTGATCGCAGCGGCGGGCAGGCTGAGGTCGGCGTCCCGCGGGTCTCTCTGGCCACCCTGAACGTCATCACTTACCCTCCCGAGGACTGCCCGCTCTGCCGCGAAGGCTTACCCTTGACCAAACCGGGGTCACGACGCTGACTGTAGCATGCGCCGCATCAAGATCACACTGGCTTACGACGGGACCGAGTTTCACGGCTGGCAGGTGCAGCCCGGCCTGCCCACCATCCAGGGCACGCTGGAAAAAGTCCTGGCGGAAATCGAAGGGAAGCCCGTCCATGTCATCGGCTCGGGACGCACCGATGCAGGTGTACACGCTCTGGCCCAGGTGGCTGCTTTCGACCTTGAAAACCGCATTCCCCTGGCCAATCTGCGGCGTGCGATGAACCGGCTGCTGCCGGGAGCCATTCGCGTGCTCGAGGCCGTCGAAGCGCCTGCGGATTTTCATCCGCGGCGCCACGCCGTTTCGAAGACCTACGAATACCGCATCTGGCGCGGTGAGATTTGTTCTCCCTTCGAACGCCGCTATGTGCACCACTTTCCGTATCCGCTCGAGGAGCAGCGCATGATCGAAATCGCGCCGCTGTTCGAAGGCGAGCACGATTTCACCGCCTTTGCGGCCTCCGATGAGAAGGATCGCGAGGGCGCTTCGAAAGTGCGACGCATCTTCTCCTCGCGCCTGTACCGAGAAGGAGACCGTCTGATCTATCGCGTCACGGGCAGCGGGTTCCTGAAGCACATGGTAAGGAACATGACCGGCACGCTGCTGGAGGTCGGCAAGGGCAATCTGGACGCCGCGGGTTTGCGCGCGTTGCTCGCGTCGAAGAAGCCCGCCGGAGCAGGCCCCACGGCGCCGGCTTGCGGCCTGTTCCTGATCGAGGTGCGTTACGCCTCGCCGGAACCGGGCTGCTGAGCGCGTTCGCGCTCGGCTGCGGCCGCAAAGTGCCGCTCCGGAAGCAAGAGATAAATCAGCAGCGCCGACAGCGGGTGCATCAACCCGGCCAACAGGAAAACCGGCGCATAGGAAAAACGCTGCACTAGCCAGCCGGTCCCCAGGGTCGCCAGCGCGCCGCCGATGGCCCCGCCGGTGCCCGAAAAGCCGGTCGCTGTCCCGATTTCCGGCCCGCGGAACAGGTCAATCGGTAGGGCTTGCAGGTTGGCCACCCAGAAAGCATGACCGAAGGTCACGAAGCAGGTAGCGGCGATGGCCATCCAGGCTTTGGGAACCAGCGGTGCAAAAATGGCTACCGGCAGGAAGGCGGCTCCCACGGCCATTACGAATTTCCGCGCGCGTCCCAGCGGCCAGCCGCGCCGGATCAAGCGCCCGGAGAGCCACCCGCCCAGGGGATATCCGATGTCGCCAAAAATGTATGGGACCCACGCGTAGCGGCCCACCATCGCCAGATCGAAGCCGCGCTCCCGCCGCAGGTACTCCGGTAGCCAGAAGATCACGAAGTAGATCACCGGGTCGGTGAAGAAGCGCGCCAGGATCAGCGAGTAACAACCGGGCATGCGGACCACCTTGCGCCAGTCCACACCCCCGCGCGCTGCCTCGGCGTCCGCCGGGGGTCGCAAGTGGGCGCGCAGCTCCTCGTACTCGGAAGCGCGCAGCCAGCGGTTGCGGTGCGGCGGCTGGTAGATCACCAACCACACCAGCAGCCACAGCAACCCCAGTCCTCCAGTGAACAGAAAGGCGAAGCGCCAGCCGAAGCGCAACGTCAGGAACGCCACCATGGGGCTGGCGATCGCCGATCCCAGCGAGGAACCCGCGTTGAAGATGCCCACGCCCAGAGCGCGCTGCGCCGGAGGAAACCACTCGCCGATGGCCTTCGCCGCCGCCGGCCAGTTCCCGGGTTCCGACAGGCCCAGCATGAACCGGCACGCCCCCAGCGACCACTTTCCCCTCGCCAGCGCATGGAGCATCTGCGACAGCGACCACGCAGTGATGAAGGTCGCGTATCCACGCCGCGTGCCCAGACGGTCCACGATGTAGCCCGAGCCGGCGTACATGATGGCGTAGGCGATCATGAACATCGTGACCACGTGCGAGTAATCCTGTTCGTTCATGCCGAACTCCCGGCGAACGTCCACGGAAACCACCGCCAGCGCCAGCCGGTCGGCGTAGTTGATCATGGTTGCGGCGCACAGCAGGCCCGCAATGACCCAGCGCAGTTTCGGTATTTTCATAGGCTTTCTCGCGGAAGGAAACCAAAGGCGCTCACGGCCAGGCCCAGGGGGCGGGCAGGATCTGCGACGAAGGGCGGCTCGACACGGATCTCAACCTGCACCGGTCCCGCAGGCCCTGCGGGCAATGGCCAGCGCACGGTGTGCCAGCCCGACCCCCGCGGCAACGCCTTCGAGCCCACCAGGCGACCGTTGAGGAAAACGCTCGCGCTCACCGCATCGCCCACCGGGGGAGGGCCCATGTTGACCACCAGCTCGAACTGTGTGGCGCCGGGCGGGCGGTACAGTCGCGCCGTGGCGTAGGGCCGACACCAGCGGAAGTGACCGCCTGATGCATACCAGCCTTCTCCGAATTGCCAGGCCGGCGCGAGTCGGCCCACCGTGATGTAAGAAGCCTCGGGTTGCCGCGGGGCGCGTGTGAACACCGCTAGTTCGCGACGCACCGGATCCCAGCTCAACAGCGCGACGCCGGCGCCCTCTTCCAGGGCCTTCCCCAAGCCGCGCTCCTCCGCCGAATGCAACCGGAAATCTCCGTGGCCCGCGAAGTATCCGATGGCGGCTTCCAGGCCCCAGCTCTGTAGGCTCGCGGGGATGCCGTCGTAAACGAAGGCGCGGATCGCCGGATGGGATCTTACGATCTCGCCAAGCCGCAGCACGTAGCGACGGCTCTCATCCGCCAGCGACAGGGCTTCGCGACGCTGCGCCCGCAGGGATGCGTGATTCCAGGGCAGCCAGAGCAGGAAAAATGCGGCCACCGCCGCCCGAGGCACTCGGGATGCGGCAACCGCGGCTGTGATCGCCAGCCCTGCCAGAGGCAAGTACAGATAGGCGCCGAACAGTCTTTCGCTGAGCAGCAGCATCGGCGTCAGCAACAGTGCGAAGAACGCCAGCCCGAACCACGCGCGCCGATCCCGCAGCAGCCACGGGACGATCAAGAGCGCTACCCCGGCATGGGGCAACAAGAAAATTTTGGAAGAGTAAAACTCCAGGGACTTGCACAGTTCGGCGGGCGAGAAGTGGAAAGAGTAGGCCGACTGTCGCGCGACATCCGCCAGCAAAGCTTGAATGCCGAAGGCCAGCGAGACGATCAGGAACGGCGCCGGCCGCTTCCAGTCTTTCCGGCCCCACAGAAACTCCCATAGCAGGAGCGCCGCCGGCAGCATGACGGCCAGTTCTTTAGATTTCAGCGCCAGCCAGAAGCAGGCGAAACTGAGCGCCCAACGAGCGCGCCCGCGACCCGTATAAGCCGACAAGCAAGCCAGCGAGAAAGCCGCACACAGCAAATCAAAGACATACATCGGCTTCCACAAAGCATCGAACACGCCCATGTGGAAGGCGAAAAGCAGCACGCCGGAGCCGGCCGCCCACGCCGACAGTTCCAGAGGCCGCCGCAGCAGACGCCACAACAACACAACATTCAATAAGTGCAACGCGTGGATGCTCAATACGTACCATCGGAAATCGAGATCCGCGGCGCGAGCCATCAAACTGAAATAAAGGTGACCCACAGGCCGGAAATTCTGCGCGTAGTAACGGGGCGAAAGGAAGCCGTGGATCCAGTCGAGCGCCGATAGGTAACGCGTCCAGTAGATGTTATTCAGCTCGTCGCCATGAAAGTATCCCTGGTAGGCGCCGCGGTTGACGATCACGAACAACAGCGCGAAGGCGGCGAATGTCGCCACCGCCAGGACCTTGCGCATAGGCCTCATTCTATCGGAGGCGCACGAGCGAAACGGAACTCCGCCTCCGATGCGCTCGCACGCGCGTTATGTTCGCCGTGCACGGGGGCTCAAACCCGGAGCCACGCGGCGCCCGGCAACAGCGCTGGCCGCCGCGGGCAACCGCCGGAGACGGCGCTGCTGACCCGAGGCTCGAAAAGGGGCAGGATTGGACCACTCCGCGCCGTAAGTCGCGGGAGAGCGGGCGCGAGGTCTAAATTCGCGGCGCTTGCTCAGCTCCGCCGAAAATACGCATGATTGCGGGCACGGTAGGACCCATTCCATTGCCGGGCCGCGGTGCTCCTTCTGCGCGGAACCGGAGAACCAGTTACGGTGCAGCGCCGGTGAGCAGCGTCCGCTCGACCGAATCCGGGGGCAGGGGGTGATGAAGATCTCCCCCGCCGAGCAAACGGGCAAGTCGAAGCGGGACCGCGGACGCTCTCACCCCGCCGCTCAAACGGGGCCGCCCTTCGCTGCGCTCAAGCGTCGTTCACGCTTGGTCTCCAACATCCGCCGGTCGGCCTCCGCCAGAGCCTCCTCGGCCGGATGCCCGCCCAGCAGTGCCGCTACGCCCCAACTCAGGCGCAACGAGACCGGGCCGTGGTTGCGGATGTAGAAATGCGCCAGGCGCCGTTCCAGTGTGCGCAGGCGTTCCTCCACCAGAGCTTGATCCTCGGTGCGAAAACAGATCACGAATTCGTCGCCGCCCCAACGGAAGGCGCGATCCTCCTGCCGGATGGAGGCGCCGATGAGCTGGGCCACATTGCGCAGCACTTCGTCGCCCACCAGGTGGCCGTAGGAGTCGTTCAGTTCCTTAAAGTTGTCCAGATCGCAGACCGCCAGGATGCCGCTGAAGGTCTCCCCCCGCGCCATCCAGCGCTCCAGCGCCGTGCGATTCGCCAGTTGCGTGAGCGGGTCGGTTTCGAGCTGGCGAGCGGCGTCGTCCCGCAAGCGGGCCACTTCACGCTCGAGCCCGGCGATCCGCCGCCTCTGGCGCACCACCCTTAGCCCCAGCGCCAGACAAACCGCCAGCGCTGCCGCCAGCGCAGCCTCAGTTCCCGCCCACATCTGGTCTCAGCTTCGCTCCAAGAAAACGCGCCGGGCAGCTACGGCCTTGCCCGTCGAGTTATCCACCTGGACGACCAGGCCATGCAGTTCTACTTTACCCCGAGCGGCCTCCATGCGTACAGGGGTGGAGGTCAGAAAGCGGCGGATGACAATTTCCTTCTCCACGCCGATGACGGAGTCGTAGGGCCCCGTCATTCCGGCATCGGTTTGATAAGCCGTACCCCCGGGCAGAATGCGGGTGTCGGCGGTGGGCACGTGGGTGTGAGTCCCGATCACGGCGGAAACGCGGCCGTCGAGGTACCAACCCATCGCCATCTTTTCACTGGTCAGTTCGGCGTGGAAATCCACCACCCGAATCTTGATCCCCGGATCCAACGACGCCAAAATCTCATCCGCCTTGCGAAACGGGCAATCAATGGGAGGCATGTGAGTTCGGCCTTGAAGATTGATGACGGCTGTCGTGCTACCGTCTCGCGCCTGCACCACACATACACCGCGCCCGGGCATCCCCGGCGGGTAATTTGCAGGGCGTAATAGCCGCGACTCCCTCTCTAGATATTCCAATAACTCCTTCTTATCCCAGATATGATTGCCGGAAGTAAGTACATCCAGGCCCAAGGCGAACAGCTCTTCGGCCACCATGGGCGTCAGCCCGAAGCCCCCCGCAGCGTTCTCGGCGTTGGCTACCGTCAGGTGGATGTTTTCTGAGGCAACGATCTCCGGAAGGACCTCGGCCAGAAATCGCCGGCCCGCAGACGCAAAAATATCGCCGATGAAAAGTAAATTCATCTCAGTTGGAAAAAAGAAAAAGGAGCGCACCGCTTGGGCGGCCGGCTCCGTCATTGACCCCGTGCTCGACAGGGGGGGATCCCCCGTGCGCCTTCAGGCTTCTCCGTGACCCACTGCCGGGTCGGAGCTTGCTCACCAGCGCAAAGCTACGAGTCGGACCCCCAAAACGTTGGTGTTGGATCAAGTTTTGGAGGCCGGCCAGGCCGGGATACGCTCCCATCAGCATCATACCATGACTTGCTCTGGGATTCGAGATGAAATGCAGGGCAGACCACGAAAATGCGAGGCCATGCGGCTAGGCCTACGACGCCCGCAGGGATCCCTCCGGGTGGAAAACCTGACTCGCGGCTTACTGGGGCGCCCCGCCATTGGCTAAGAATTCTGCTAGCCGGCTAAGAGCTTCTTCTAAGATCGCGCGCTCGGCGGCGTAGCAGATGCGCACCGCCCCCTCTCCCCCTTCGCCGAAAGCTGCGCCGGGAGCCAGCCCGACGCGAGTTTGCTCCAGGAGCCGGCGGCAGAACGCCACCGAATCCTTTACGCCTTCGATCCGTGGAAATAGGTAAAAGGCGCCCTCGGGCTCCGGAACGCTCACCCCGGTAATGGCGCGCAGAGCCGCCAGCGCAACATCGCGATTCTGTTTCAAACGCGCCAGCATGCGCCGCACTTCGTCCTCGCCCGACTCCAGAGCGGTTTCCGCCGCCTTCTGTGCGAAGCTGGGAGCGTGCGACACGATGAACTCGTTCAGTTGCGCCGCCTTGCTCGCCAGATCACGACGCGCCACCAGCCAGCCCACTCGCCAGCCGGTCATCGAGTAACTCTTCGAGAACGACTGCACGACGATCACCGCGTCCTCGCGCGTCGCCAGCCTGAGGACCGAAGGCGCCGGCTCGCCCAACACATCGGTGCGCCAGTAGAGCCGCTCGTAAACCTCATCAGCCAGCAGCCACAGCTCATGTGAACGCGCAAAATCGAGCAGACGCGCCTGCTCCTCCACGGTGGCCACCCAGCCCAGGGGATTGGAAGGCGAGGTGTAGATCAAAAGTCGGGTGCGCGGGCTCAGTGCGGCGCGCAGGGCATCCAGATCCACTGTGAAGCGCTGACCGGAAAGCGCGTGTGGGATCTCGTGCGCCACTCCGTTCGCCAGCCACACGTTAGCCGCGCCGTTCGGCCATGCCGGAGTCAGGACTAAGGCTTCGTCTCCCGGATCCAGAACCGCGCGAATCGCCACGTTCAACGCCTGCACGCCGGAGGCGGTGACGACGATCTCGCCGGCGGGATCCAGCTCCACGCCGTGCAAGCGCCGATAATGCGCGGCCAGGGCGCGACGCAGCGAGGGCAAGCCCGCGTTCTCGGTATAGAAGGTGTAGCCTTGCTGGAGCGCTTCCCAGGCCGCACGCTTGATGTAGTCCGGCGTCGGAATGTCGGATTCGCCGAAGTACAGTTTCAACACTCCGTCCATTTGCATGGCCAGTTCGGCCAGCTCGCGAATGCGCGAATAACGAACACGCTGGGCCGAGAGGGCGACTTGAGCCGGCATGCTAGCGGCGGTTCCTGGCTTCGCTCATCAGCTCTTCGAGATTGACCAGCTCCGTGGGATATCGCCCGGTGTAGCAGGCGTAACAGTACTCGCCCCGCAGATCGCTCACCGCTTCGCGCAACGATTCCAGCGAGAGATATCCCAGGGTGTCGGCTTCCACGAAGCGCCGTATTTCTTCCACCGTGCTGTTGGCGGCGATCAACTCTTTCTTGGTCGGCGTATCCACACCGTAAAAACAGGGCGAGATGGTGGGCGGGCAGGAGATGCGCAGGTGCACCTCGCGCGCGCCGGCCTGCCGGACCATCCGCACAATCTTGCGGCTGGTGGTGCCGCGCACGATGGAATCGTCCACCAGCACCACGCGCTTTCCTTCCAGCAGGTGCCGTACGGGATTCAGTTTCAAGCGCACGCCAAAATCGCGGATGGCTTGCGAAGGCTCGATGAAGGTGCGCCCCACGTAGTGATTGCGGATCAGCCCGTGGCGGAACGGGATACCGGATTCAGCCGCGTAGCCGACGGCCGCCGCCACCCCGGAGTCCGGCACCGGAACCACCACATCCGCCTCCACGGGATGCTCGCGCGCCAGCAGGCGCCCCAACATCTCGCGGGATTCTTGCACCGCCCGCCCGAAGACCACCGAATCCGGACGCGAAAAATAGACGTGCTCGAAGACGCAGTAGGCGGGCCGCCGTCGCGGGGCGTAACGCTCGCGCACCAGGCCTTCGGGACCCACGATCACCATTTCGCCCGGTTCAACCTCGCTCAAATACACGGCGCCGATCAAGTCGAAGGCGCACGTCTCGGAGGCGAACACGTAGCAGGTGCGCCTGCCCGATAGCTCCATCTGCGCCATGGCCAGAGGGCGAAACCCGTAGGGGTCGCGCGCCACGATCATGCGATCCTGCGCCAGGAAGACCATCGAGAAGGCCCCTTCCAGCTCCAGCAGGGCTTCCCGCAGGGCTGCCGCCAGGTTCCACTCGCGCGAGCGAGCCACCAGATGCAAGACGACCTCGGTGTCGCTGGAAGCCTGGAAGATCGAGCCTTCGCGCTCCAATTGCCGCCGCAGCGCCGTTCCGTTGGTGAGATTGCCGTTGTGCGCTACGGCGATGTGGCCTTTGTTGCAGACCACGGCGAAAGGTTGAGCGTCGGCGAGCGCGCTGGCCCCGGCCGTCGAATAACGCGTGTGTCCGATGGCCAGTTCGCCGGGCAGGCGTGCGATCTCCTCCGGCGTGAAAATGTCGGCCACGTAACCCATGCGCTTGATGCAGTGAATCCGGCGTCCGTCGCTGGTGGCGATGCCGGCGGATTCTTGACCGCGGTGCTGTAAAGCGTACAGCCCCAAATACGCCAGGTTGGCGGCCTCCGGATGGCCGTAAACCGCCACCACCCCGCATTCCTCACGAAATGGCACGGCTCACACCCTCAACCAGGATTCCAGAGCGGACTCCCACGGCGCGCGCAACTGCGCAATGGGACACTCAACCAGCAGACGCCCGCGCTGTCGGATGCGAAGCATCCCGCTCGTGGTTCGGCCAATGCGCACGACCTCGATTCCATGGCGCGCTGCGATGCGCTCGACCTCCGCGGGACGATCCGTGGCGATGAGGATACGTGAGGGCCCTTCGTGGAAAAGCAGAAACTCCGGTCGCATGTCGCAGGCCAGATCCACATCCGCTCCCACGCCTTCGAGCGAACACTCGGCCAGGGCCACCGCCAGCCCGCCGTCGCTCAGATCGTGCGCCGCATCGGCCAGCCCCATCCGAACCGTCTCGCGCGCCGCGGCCTGCACCCGCTTCTCATAATCCATGTCCAGGGCCGGCGGCATGCCCCACAACTCCCGGAGAATCACCTTGGCGTATTGGGTGGCGCCGAACTGACGCGCGTCGCACTGGCCGAATCCGCCCAACAGCATCACGCTGGCCCCCTCGCGCTTGAATGGAACTGTGACCGGCGGCGCGGTCTTCATCAAACCGACGACCCCGATCACGGGCGTCGGGTAGATGGCTTCGCCCAGCGTCTCGTTGTACAGGCTGACGTTGCCGCCGGTGATCGGCGTCTCGAAGAAAGCGCAGGCCTCTCCCATGCCCTCGATGGCTTCCACAAGCTGCGCCATGATCTCCGGCCTTTCGGGGTTGCCGAAGTTCAGACAGTTCGTGGCGGCCACCGGCAGCGCGCCGACCGTCGAGAGATTGCGGCAGCATTCGGCCACCGCCAGCCGCGCGCCGAGGCGAGGATCCAGGTAACAATAGCGCCCGTTGCCGTCCAGGGCCATGGCCACGGAGCTGCCGGTTTCCTTGATGCGCAGAATGGCCGCGTCTCCGCCCGGCCCCAGGATGGTGTTGGTGCGCACCATGTAGTCGTACTGCTCCCAGATCCAGCGCTTGTCGCACAGATCTCCGGAGGCCATCAGGCGCAGCAGATCCGCGGTCAGGTCGGCGCTCGCGAACTCCGGGCCGTCCAGGGGCGCCGTCCGCAAGGGACGGCTCCGCGGGCGATCGTAGATGGGCGCTTCGTCGGCCAGCGCGCGAGAGGGAATTTCCGCCACCACTTCCCCGTGATGTCGTACGCGCAGCATGCCGTCCCCCGTGACCTCGCCGATGGCCACGGCGTCCAGGCCCCACTTGCGGAAGATGCGAAAGACCTCTTCTTCGCGCCCGCGCTGGACCACCAACAGCATGCGCTCCTGCGATTCCGAGAGCATGATCTCGTAAGGCGTCATGCCTGCCTCGCGTTGGGGTACGCGCGCCAGCTCGATCTCGACCCCCGTGCCGCCGCGGCTGCCCATCTCGCAGGTCGAGCACGTCAGCCCCGCCGCGCCCATATCCTGGATGCCCACCACGGCGCCGGTTTCCATCGCTTCCAGGCAGGCCTCCAGAAGCAACTTCTCCATGAAGGGGTCGCCCACCTGCACGTTCGGCCGCTTCTGCCTGGACTCTTCGGTGAATTCCGCCGAAGCCATCGAGGCCCCGTGGATGCCGTCGCGGCCGGTCTTGGCTCCCACGTAAACCACCGGGTTTCCCACGCCGCACGCTCGGGCGTAAAAGATGCGGTCCTGGCGGAAAACGCCCAGGGCGAACACGTTCACCAGCGGGTTTCCGTTGTAGCAAGGCTCGAAGACGCACTCGCCGCCCACCGTCGGTACCCCGAAGCAGTTGCCGTAATGCGCGATGCCGGAGACCACGCCTTCCAGAATCCGCCGATTGCGCGGGCCGACGCGCGGATCATCCAGGGGACCGAAACGCAGCGAGTCCATCACCGCAATGGGCCGGGCTCCCATGGTGAAGATGTCCCGCAAAATGCCGCCTACGCCGGTGGCTGCACCCTGGAAAGGCTCGATGAAGCTGGGATGATTGTGCGACTCGATCTTGAAGGCCACGGCGTAACCGTCGCCGATGTCAATGATGCCCGCGTTCTCGCCGGGACCTTGTAAAACGTAAGGACCGCGTGTGGGCAGCTTCTTCAAGTGCAGGCGCGAGCTCTTATAGGAGCAGTGCTCGCTCCACATCACGCTGAAGATGCCCAGCTCCGTGTAAGTGGGCGGGCGACCAAGCAACTCTACGATGCGCTGGTATTCTTCGGCCGTCAGTTGGTGGGCGGCGATCAGCTCCGGTGTGATCGTCATTGTCGAGCGTGCGAGAGAGCCGCGGCCATGGACTGGAACACCAGTAAGCCGTCCACCGATCCCATCAGCGGGTCGGAGGCCCGTTCCGGATGGGGCATCAGTCCCATCACGTTGCGCCCTGCGTTCAGGATCCCGGCAATGTCGTTCAGCGACCCGTTGGGGTTGTCCAGATAGCGGAATGCCACGCGGTCTTCGGCTTCCAACTCGGCCAGGGTGCGCGGATCGGCCACATAGCAGCCCTCCCCGTGTGCGATGGGCATGCGCACGATCCGGCCTTTGCCGATCTCGGAGGTGAAGGGCGAATCCGCGGTCTCGGTGCGCAGCGCCACCTGGCGGCAGATGAACTTCAGGCCGCGGTTGCGGATCAACGCGCCGGGCAGCAGGCCGCACTCTACCAGAATCTGGAAGCCGTTGCAGATGCCCAGCACCAAACCGCCGTCACGCGCGAAGCGCTCCACAGCCCGCATGACGCGCGAAAACTTGGCGATGGCCCCGCAGCGGAGGTAGTCGCCGTAAGAAAATCCGCCCGGCAAAATCACGGCGTCCACCCCACCCAGGGATTCGGAATCGTGCCAGATGAACTCAGCGGGCTGGCCCAGATTCTGCGAGATGGCCCACCAGGCGTCGTGGTCGCAGTTGCTGCCGGGAAAGACCACCACCCCGAACTTCATGGAGTCTTCAGTCTAGCAAAGCGTCGGACGCTGTGGCGGCGCCCCGGCGCGCTGGATTACTGCGCCGCGACCGCCGTCGCTGGCTTGGCTTTCCGGCGCGAGCTGCGCTTCTCGGCCGGCGGCTGGCGGTCGCTCTTCTTCAGCGCCGGCAAGACCATAGAGGTGACGAATTTCTTTTCGCCGTACTCGTCGAATCGAATGACGATGCGCTCCTCGTCGCAGGAGAGCACCGTGCCGAAGCCGAACTTGCCGTGTTCGACCTGCGCCCCGTGGGGAAAAATCGCTTTCACGCCCATGATTGACCGCCCTGATTTAAATATAACAAATTCTTTAGGATTTGTCGAATTCAGCCGAAACGACAGCTTTACAGACTTCGTCCGACTAACAGAGTTCGCTTATGAGACGCTGGTTGCTGCTGTTTGCCCTGTCGGCCTTGGCCGCCCTTTTAACGGCCGCCCCACGAGACCTGGATCGCTACGCCTTGATCCTGGATGACCCCCCGGTAGCCGAATCCCTGCGCTCGGCTCGCGAGCTGGAAACCGCGCCGGCCCGCGAACTGGCGCAACGCTTGCAACGACGCCAGCGAACGCTACGCACAGAACTGCGCCGGCGCAACATCGAGGTCACGGGCGCCGTGCACCTGTTGTTGAACGCGGTCTTCGTGCGCGCCCGCGAGGAGCAATTGGAACAGTTGCGACGCCTGCCCGGCGTCCGCGCGGTGGCCTACATGCCGCCCATGCGGCTGCATCTGACCCGTGCCCTCGATCTGGCCAATGTACGGGCGGCCTGGAACCGTATCGGCGGCCTCCCCAACGCCGGAGCGGGCGTCAAGATCGGTGTGATTGACACCGGGATTGACCACGAGCACCCCGCTTTTCAGGACCCCTCGTTGCAGCCGCCGCCCGGCTACCCCAGGTGCCCACCCCAGGACTGCGCGTACACCAACAACAAGATCATCGTGGCCCGCAGCTACGTCGCGCTGCTGGCGGCCGGCTCTGCCCCGAATCCGGCCGTGGATTCCCGTCCCGATGATCTCAGCGCCCGCGATCGCGTCGGCCACGGCACGGCGGTGGCCATGATCGCCGCCGGAAACACGGTCAACACACCCTCGGGCACGATTACCGGCGTGGCGCCCAGGGCGTTCCTGGGTAATTACAAGATCTTTGGCTCGCCCGGCGTGAACGACTACACCTTCAGCGACGTGCTGATCACGGCGCTGGAAGACGCACTGCGAGACGGCATGGACATCGTGACGGTCTCGCTCGGCAGTCCGGCGCTGTACGGCCCTCTGGATACCGGTATCGCGTGCGGGGAAGCTGCTTTGCAACCTTGTGACGTGCGCGCCATGGCTGTAGAGAACGCGGTCAAGGCCGGGATGGTGGTGGTGGTCAGCGCGGGCAACGACGGCGACGTTGGACTCAAGTTCCCCACCCTGACCACCATCAACACCCCGGGTACAGCGCCTTCGGCTTTGACCGTGGGCGCGGTCACCAACGCTCACGTCTGGTTTGCGAGCGTACAGGTCAGTGGTGCCGACGCACCCTCGGCGCTGCGCAACATCCCGGCTCGTTTCGGCGACGGGCCGCGCCCTGCCGCGCCGCTGACCGCTCCCCTGCGCGACGTGACGCAGTTTCAAGACGACGGGCGCGCCTGTTCGGCACTGCCTGCCGGCTCTCTGGCGGGCGCCATCGCGCTCATACAGCGCGGGGATTGCACCTTTGCCCAGAAGGTCAACAACGCGCAGCGGTCGGGCGCGGTCGGCGTGATCATCTACCAGCTCGAGGGCCAGGAGGCGATTTTCAGTCCCGCCGGACTGGCAGGGACGGGAATCCCGGCGGCCATGATCTCCAACAGTCGCGGCAAGTTGCTCAAAAGTTTCCTGGCCTCGAACCCGGAGCGAGAGGTGACGCTGGATCCGACGCTTTCGGCCTTGGACGCTCCTGCCGACGAGGTCGCCGCTTTCAGCTCCCGTGGCCCGTCGCTTGGAGAGAACGCGATCAAGCCCGAACTGGTAACGGTGGGCACGGACCTTTTCACCGCCACCCAGCGCTACGACCCGAACAGCGACATCTGGGATCCGAGCGGCTTTACAGCCGTGGACGGGACCAGCTTCGCCGGGCCTGTGGCGGCCGGCGCGGCCGCTTTGGTCAAACAGCAGCGCCCGGCTTTGAAACCCCCGCAGTTGAAATCCGCGCTGGTCAACACGGCGAACCCGCAGGTGCTGGATGACAGTCAGACCGCCTCTGTAACCGCGGTCGGAGCAGGGAAGCTCGACGCCGCTGCGGCGCTGGAGGCCAATGTGGCGGCAGATCCCAGCACCCTCTCCTTCGGCCTCGTGACGCAGGCGACGCTCGGCAGCTCGCGCACGCTGACACTGACCAACACCGGCAACTCACGGCTGTCGCTGACGCTTTCTGTTTCGCCGCGGGTTCAGGACGCGCGGGCACGAGTGGTCGTCAGTCCCCAGACTTTAACGCTAGAGGCCGGGACTTCGGCGCAGGTCGCAGCGCGCCTGGAGGGTAGCCTGCCGGCGCCCGGCGCCTATGAGGGCTTCATCGCCGTTCAGGGCGGAGCACGCACCCTGCGGATCCCGTATCTCTATCTGGTCGGTGACGGCGTGGCCTTCAACGCCTTCCCCATTTTGGGCGACGGCTTCGTCGGGGTGGTCAACGAGCGGATCCCCGGGCGTCTGATCGCCTTCAAGGTTGTGGACCGCTACGGGGCGCCGGTGATCAACGCTCCCGTGCGCTTCCGTGCTACTGTCGGCGGAGGCTCGATCGAGGCCGCCGATGAGAGGACTGACACCTACGGCATCGCCGCTGCCCGAGTCTATCTGGGACCGACCCTGGGGGATCAGCAGTTCGCCGCCGAGGTGGGCGGGCTCACGGTCTATTTCGAAGGTCGCGCGCGCCTGCGCCCCCTCATCGAGACCGGCGGTGTGGTCAACGCCGCCAGCTTCGAACGCGGGCGCGCGGTGGCGCCGGGCTCCTACATCGCCATTTTTGGCCGCGGACTGAGCGACGCCACACGCGTCTTCTCGACGCCCTACCTGCCGCTCTCGCTAGCCGGCGTGAGCGTCAGCTTCGACGTCCCGGAGCGAGGCATCAGTCTGCCCGGGCGCCTGCACTTCGTCAGCGATTCGCAGGTCAACCTTCAAGTGCCCTGGGAGCTTCAGGGCTTGAACTCGGTCCAGATCAAGGTCAGCATCGGCGATATCTCTTCCGCCGTCTACACGCTGCCGCTGAGCGACTATGCGCCTGCCTTTTTCGAGTATCAGGAGGCAACCGGCAGGAGCTTCATCGCCGCTCTGGACGAAAACTACCGGTTGATCGGGAGCGCCAATCCCGCGCGCCGCGGACGCGTGGTGCAGCTTTACGCCAACGGCTTGGGTCCGGTGAACAATCAGCCGCCCACAGGCGAGGTCACGCCGGCCCAGCCGCTCGCCACAACGCCCGTCACCCCGGAAGTGATCATCGGCGGACGCCCGGCTCAGGTCCTCTTCAGCGGGCTGGCCCCTTACATCGTAGGTCTGTATCAGATCAATGTCGTCGTGCCGACGGATGCGCCGGTCGGCGTGCAGCAGGTTACGGTCAGGGTTCAGGGCGTCACCTCGAAGGCGGCATCGCTGCCGATTCAGTAAGCGCCGTCTCTGCTCGCACAGCGGCCTGCTTGGGTTGGGCGTCTACAACAGAATTGCGCCTTCCAGATACGGGACGGCGCGCCCGCGCAGGATCACGCGCGACCCTCGCACCTCGCACTCGATTTCGCCGCCCCGCGCAGAAACTTGAAGCGCGCGTAGAACGGTCTTGCCCAACCGCTCGGCCCAATAAGGGGCCAGCGTGCAGTGGGCCGAGCCGGTCACCGGATCTTCCGGCACGCCGACGGCGGGCGCGAAGAATCGTGACACGAAGTCGGCTTCCTCGCCTGGAGCCGTCACAATCACAGCAAACATCGGAACCTGCGCCAGGGCGGCCATATCGGGTTTGAGGTTGCGCACCTCTCGCTCATTCCGATAGACGACCATGTAGTCCCGCGACTTGAAGACCGCCTGCGGCGTGTTTTGCAAAGCCTCGATGAGACCGGGGGCCGGTTCGGCCGGCTCGGGCGGGCGCGCCGGGAAGTCCATCTCCAGCCATTCGCCCCGGCGGCGCACGGTGAGCGGACCGCTGCGCGTGTGAAACGTCACTTCGTCGAGGGAAGGTTGCAGGTAGCGAAAGACGACGTAAGCGGAGGCCAGCGTGGCGTGCCCGCACAGATCCACCTCCGTGGTCGGAGTAAACCAGCGCAGATCATAACCCTCTTCGCGCCGCACGATAAACGCGGTCTCCGAGAGATTGTTCTCCGCCGCAATGGCCTGAAGCAGCCGGTCTTCGGGCCAGCTCTCCAGCGCACATACGGCCGCCGGATTCCCGGCGAACACGCGATCCGTGAAAGCGTCAACCTGATACAGGGGAATGCGCATCTCCTCCAGCATAAAGTGAAGTCCCACGTCGAGATGCCGTTTTCGGGGAACGATCGCCGAGGCCCTTGCGTATCCCTCATGGGAGGAGTGTGCGCCCATGTACTGCACGCAGTGCGGATTCCAGCTCGAAGACAGCGACCTTTATTGCGCGCGTTGCGGCAAACCCACGCGGCCGGATGTAGCCCCTCCGCGTCCGGCGTCCCGGCGTCTGACGCGCTCCGTGCGGGACAAAAAGCTCGGCGGCGTCTGCGCGGGTTTCGCCCGCTATCTGGAGATGGACGTCACCCTGATGCGCATTCTATGGCTCGCGCTGCTGTTGCTCAGCGGAGGAATCGTCGGGCTGGTTTATTTGGGCGCCTGGATCATCATGCCGCGTGAGGACTCCGTGGCCGCCTAGCCGAGATCCCCCTGCCGCCGCCCGGCTACACTGGTAAGTTACTCCCATGAGACGCGCACCCTTTCTGGCGGCGGTCGCGCTGGTTTGCGCCGCCGAAACCCACGACATTTCCGGGGAACGCATCCGCGCCCACGTGCGCTTCCTCTCGCACGATCTTCTGGAAGGCCGCGGCATCGGCACTCGGGGCGAAGCGCTGACCACCGAATACCTGGCGACACAGTTTGCGTTGATCGGTGCGCGCCCTGCCGGTGAGAACGGTTCGTGGTTCCAGACCGTGCCTTTGATCGGCATCCACACCCAACCCCAAGCCCAGCTCGCGGCGGTGCGCGGCGGGCGCACACTGGCGTTGCGCTGGCTGGAGGACTTCGTGGGCTCCAGCCTGCGCCAGCGCCCCCTGGAGCAGTTCGAAGCGGAAGCCGTTTTTGTCGGCCACGGCATTCAGGCCCCGGAATACGGCTGGGATGATTTCAAGGGCGCCGACGTGCGCGGCAAGATCCTGGTGCTGTTCACCAACGAGCCCTCCTCGACGGATCCCCAGTTCTTCGGCGGGCGCGCCCTGACGTATTATGGGCGCTGGACCTACAAGTTCGAACAAGCCCTACGGGTGGGTGCTCTGGGCGCCTTGATCATCCACACGACGCCCACCGCGGGCTATCCCTGGGGCGTGGTGCGCGGCTCCTGGGGCCGAGAGCAACCCTTCGTGAAGCTGGCGCCCGGCGAGCCGGCGCTGGCTCTGGCTGGCTGGATCACCCAGGAAGCGGGCGACAAGTTGCTGGCCCTGGCGGGGCACAGCGTGACGGAATTGCTGAAGGCATCCGAATCGCGTGACTTCAAGCCCATCCCCCTGGGCGTGCGGCTGCGCGGCCGCCTGCCGGCGAAGATCCGCGAGATCCGAACCCGCAACGTGGCGGCCTCGATCCCGGGCAGCGATCCCGAGCTGAAATCCGAGGCTGTGATCTTCACCGCGCACTGGGATCATTTGGGCGTCGGCGAGCCGGTCAACGGAGACCCCATTTACAACGGCGCGGTGGATAACGCCACCGGCTGCGGCGTGCTGCTGGAGATCGCGCGCGCCTGGGCCGCGCTCGAACAAAAGCCGCGCCGCTCGGCGCTGTTTCTGGCGGTGACCGCCGAGGAGGGTGGGCTGCGCGGCTCGGAGTACTACGCGCAGCACCCCATCGTCCCGCCTGGAAAAACGGCCGCCGCGCTCAACTTCGACGCCTTCCACCCCTTGGGGCTGGTGCGCAGCGTGGTGGTCGCCGGAGCCGAGCGCACCACCCTGTATCCCGTCGTCGAGCAGGTCGCCCGGCGGCTCGGTCTGGAGATCAAGCCGGACCCCCGCCCGGAGCAAGGCAGTTATTACCGCTCCGATCACTTCCCCCTGGCCAAGGCCGGCATCCCGGCCTTCTCCGTCCATCAGGGAGGCGACTTTATCGGTAAAGATAAGGATTTCGCGGAGCGCGTCTTCCGCGAGTTCAACGCCCGCCACTACCACCAACCTTCCGACGAATACCGCGAGGAGTGGGATTTCGCGGGCCTCGAGCTGATCGCGCGTTTCGGCCTGCTGGTGGGTCTGGAGACCGCCAACCTGGACCGGCTGCCCACCTGGAAGGCCGGAGACGAGTTCCTCCCCGCGCGCGAGCGCAGCTTCAAGGCGCACTGAAGCTCAGCCCAGCCGGATGGTCTCCGCTTCGCGCTGCGGCGTCACTCCTCGATAGGCCAGCCGCACCAGCGGCGGCGCCAACAGAGTGGTCATCACGGCCATGAACACCGCCACGGCGTAGATATGGGGGGCGATCACGCCCATCCTCAAGCCGATCTGCGCCACCACCATGCCCACCTCGCCTCGCGGCACCATGCCCAGACCGACCCGCAGCATGCCTGCGCGTCCTAACCTCCACGCCCCCAGGCCGCAGCCCACCAGCTTCGAGAGCACGGCGGCCACCAGGATCACCACCGCCAGCAGCGCTACTGAGGGGGAGGTGAATCCCTTCAGGTCCAGGTGCATCCCGATACCCGCCAGAAAGAAGGGCACCAGCAGTTCGGTCACTCCGTGCGCCAGGTGCTCCACCCGCGGGTGCACGCTTTCTGATAGCGCCATGCCCGCCAGGAAAGCTCCCACAATGGCCGCCACGCCCACATACTCGGCCAAAAAGGCTAAGGCGAACAACAGCACCATGGCCAGGGCGAAGTAGGCTTCGCTGAGGCGCAACCGCGTGTGGGCCCGCGAGACCACCTGGCCGACCGTCCGGCTGCCCCACTTGGCTACCACAAACACGAAGCACATGGCCAGCACCGCCGTGGTCGCCAGGCCCGCGATGTTGACCGCTCCCCGCGCCACGCTGGACACCAGCGCCAGCACTAACAAACCGAGCACGTCGTCAATCACCGCGGCCGCCAGAATCATCCGGCTGGCGACCTCTGCCAGCAGCCCTTTGCTGGCCAGCACCTGCGCCGTGATGCCCACGCTGGTGGCCACCATAGCCGCTCCCATAAAGATGGATTCCAGGTGCGGCTCCCCCCACAGGCGCAGGATCCCCCAGCCCAGCAGAAAGGGAGCCACCACGCCTAGAACCGCCACCAACATTGCCGTTCCGCCGACCTTCAGCAGTTCCGAGGCTTTCACCTCCAGCCCCACGCGGAACAGCAGGAACATCACGCCGAGATCGGCCAGCGCCTTCAGGAAGTCGTTGGGCGCCATCCAGCCCAGCACGCTGGGCCCGATGAGCACACCGGCCAGAATCTCACCCACAATGCCGGGCTGGTTGAGACGCTCAAACAATTCCGCCAGCAGCTTGGCGCTCCCGAAGACCAGCAACATGGCTAACGGGACGCTGGGGGAGTCCCCGGCCGCCACCCACAGCGCCGCCGCCCAGGTCGTGATCACAACCGCCGTCACTTGCTCCTCCTAGCAGATTCCCGCGCCGGCGGCTGACGGATCCACTCCACGCGAAGCGCTGCATGGCCCAGAGCGGAGCGCAAGGCCCGAACCATCAGTTCCTCGCCTACCGGCCCTACCGGCGCCGGACTCTCGTAGCGGATGCGCACCAAAGGCCCTTGGGGCGCGAAAACCAGTTCGTAGTCCACCAGGGGCAGCACTGCCGCCGGCCAGATCTCGTTGATCGCTTGTTGGAGCCGCCTGGTCCATTCGGCGGCTACGCTTTCCAGGTCTGGGGGAGGGGCGGGCTGGGGCGCACGGCGCGCCAGACGTTCTCGCAGCAAAGCCAATTCCTCCTCGCCCGCCACCTTACGCACCGTCAGCTCGACATCCTTGCCCGTGCGCTTCATGACCAGCGATCGCGCTTCTTCGGTGCGCGCCGGATCCACAGGCTCGGTTACGATCAGATGGACACGAATGCGCGCCGGCCCGACGCGGACTTGCTCGGCGACCACCGCATCGGGCGGAGCGATTCTGCGGATGGCCTCTCGCACGGCGCTGCGAGCTACGGTCTCGTCGCGTACCTCCATCAGACCGCGGCGCAGAGGCAAATACAGGATCGCCAGTGCAGCCACCACCATCAGGATGCGCCAGCGCAGCTTGCCGATTTGCGCCACGCCGGCGATCAAGCCGGTCCTCTGCAAGATGTGGTACAAGCGGTCCCTGACGGCGTGCTCGCGGATCGAACGCTCGACTTCCGCGCGCACGTCGGCCGCGTCCATGCGGACCGCGAAGAATACCGCGAAAGCGCTGGCGATGATGGCCGCCAGATTGGTTAGAAACAGCAATCCCGCCCCGTAGATGATGCTCCCCTGAAAGCCGCTGCCCACGCCGAAGCCCACCGTGCACAGCGGAGGCATCAGGGCCACGGCAATCGCCACTCCGGGCAACGCCGTCACGCCGCCGCCTGTGCCCCCGCGGCACACCACGATCGAACCCGCCAGCCCGGAGAACAGGGCTACGCCCAGATCCAGCAGGTTGGGCTGCGTGCGGTTGAGAATCTCGGTTGTGGGCGCGTGGAAGGGCAGCAGCCACACCAGCAGAGCCGAGAGTACGACGGCCCCGGCCACGCTCGCCACCAAGTTCACCAGAGCCTTCAATCCCAGGTAGAGATCGGCGGCCGCCAGCGCCAGCCCGGCGGCCATCAGCGGACCCATCAGCGGGGAGATCAGCATCGCGCCGATGACCACCGCCGGGCTGTTCAGCACCAATCCCAGGGTGGCGATCCCCGCCGAGAAGATCAGCTCCAGCCAGTAATTCAGGCTGGCAAGGTCGGAACCTTCGAAGACTTCGGCGTACAAACGTGGTTTGGCCTGCGGTTGGATGCGCAGGAGCCGCTCCAACTGCGCGCGGATCGAGTGCGCGGCGGTGGTCGCCATAGGTCCATTCTAGGAACTTGGCCTCTCCCGGGTTTGTCCCGCAACCACTCGCAACAAATCGAAAAACCCGGGGAAGGAAACGGCCGCTGCCTCGGCGCCCTCGATCACGCATTCGTCATCAGCGACCAGAGCCGCCACGGCGCAGGCCATGGCAATGCGATGATCCCCGAAGGAATCCACGGTGGCGGCGCGAAAGCGCTGGCGCCCCGGCACACGAAAGCCGTCCGCAGCGACCTCGATGTGCACTCCCATGCGAACCAGGTTCTCCGCCAGGGTGGCGATCCGATCGGTCTCCTTGATGCGCAGCTCAGCCGCGTCGCGCACTTCCAGGCCTTCTTCGCTGGCCGCTCCCAGCACCGCCAGGATCGGGATCTCATCTATCAGCGCCGCCGTCAGCGAGCCCTCGATGCGGCCCCCGCGCAACCGCGAATGACGCACCCGCACATCGCCCCACAACTCGCCCGCCTGCTGCTCCACGCGCAGGATGCGCAGGTCCGCGCCCTGGGAGGCCAGAAAATCCAGCAACGCGGAACGCGTTGGATTCAGGCCCACGCCCTCCAGCGTCAGTTCGGAATCCGGGACCAGTAAAGCCGCCGCGATGAGAAAAGCCGCCGAGGAGAGATCGCCGGGCACGCGCAGATCCCGAGGGGCCAGCCGCGGGCGTCCACGCAGGGAGATCTTGCCCCCGCAAACCTCGATTTCGGCGCCGAACTCGCGAAGCGCGATCTCGGTGTGATCGCGGGTGCGCACCGGCTCGTGGACCGTGGTCACGCCCTCGGCGAACAGGCCCGCAAACAGCACGCAGGTTTTCACCTGCGCGCTGGCTACCGGCAGAGTGTATTCGATGGGTCGCAGACGCGCGCCCCGAATCTCCAGAGGCGGATAGCGCCCCTCGCGCGCCCGGATGGTGGCCCCCATCTGCTCCAGGGGCCGGATGATGCGGTCCATCGGCCGCCGCGCCAGCGACGCGTCGCCGCTGATGCGCGTCAGGAAAGGCTGGCCGGCCACGATGCCGGAAAGCATGCGGATAGTGGAGCCTGAATTGCCCGCATCAATCGTCGCCTCGGGCTCGCTGAGACCCTCCAGGCCACGCCCGTGGATCAGCACATGCTCGGCGGTGCGCTCGATGCGCACGCCCAGGGCCTCCAGGGCTGCCAGCGTGGAAGCGCAATCGCCGCCGCTCGAATAACCGACGATCCGACTGGTCCCCTCGGCCAGAGCCGCCAGCATGGCGTAGCGGTGCGAGATGGACTTGTCGCCAGGCAAGCGCACCGCACCGAAGATCCGGGTCGCAGGAGCAATTCGCTGTTGCATGCGGAATTCTCATTCTAGCGTGCGGGCTGAGTCCGACTCAGTCAATGTAGTGCGGGCCGGCGTTCTTCACCGGGAGTTCGTTCTTCATGCCGTCCACAGCACGGACCTGGAAACTCACGGCCCGAGCATGGTCCCGCATCTGCCACCGGAATTCGGCCTCCTCGCCGGGATCCAGCCACTCCGCCTCGATGGCCCCACGTTGCCGCGTGATCACCTGGCCCTCGCTGGTCATAAAATCCAGGATCAGCTCCAGGCCCTTCAACGGCCTGCCTCCCACGTTGCGCACCTTCCCGTCAATGGTGATCAATCGTTCGGACCGGTGCGCCGCCACCTCCAGGATCTGGACCGCCGGGGGCGCGGGCTTGCGTTTCTGGGCGGCCGCGACGCACAATGTTGCGAGCGCCGCCAGCCACAGGGTGAAGCGGCGCACGGGCCGCCGACCGGACTCGGTCCGTTGTGCAGCCATACCAGCAGTCATAATTCAACAGGAGGTCGAGGGTGGTCAAGGTCAACCGGAGGGAATGGATTTTCGGATCGGCGCTGCTGCCCGCACCGGGCGCTGCGGTGTCATCGCCCCGGGCGGTGGTGATCGCCAGCGCCAACGGTTTGCGCGCCTGCACGCGCGCCATGGAGATCCTCAAAGCCGGAGGCGACACTTTGGACGCGGTCATCGCCGGCGTCAACATCAACGAGGAAGATCCGGAGGATACCTCGGTCGGCTACGGAGGCTTGCCGAACGAAGAAGGCGTCGTCGAGCTGGATGCCAGCGTGATGCACGGCCCTACCCGCCGCGTCGGCGCCGTCGCCGCTCTGCGCGGCGTCAAGACGCCTTCCAGGGTCGCCCGGCTGGTGATGGAGCGCACCGACCACGTCATGCTGGTCGGCGAAGGCGCCCTGCGTTTCGCCAGAGCTCACGGCTTCAAGGAGGAAGACCTGCTCACCGAGAAGGCCCGCCTGGCATGGCTGGTTTGGAAGGAGTCCCTTCGTGACCGCCAGGGTCACAGCAACTGGAGCGACGGCTTGGATGCCCCGGCCAAACCCTCCGCACGTCTGCGCCGTTTGTTCCCCCACGTGGACGAGGCCACGCTGGCCTGGGCCTGGGAGGTGGCCACGCATCCGCCCACCGGCACCATCAACTGCCTGGCTGTGAACGAGAAGGGCGAGATGTCCGGCGTCACCACCACCAGCGGGCTGGCCTGGAAGATACCCGGCCGCGTGGGAGACTCGCCCCTGGCCGGTGCAGGCCTGTGGGTGGATCAGGACGTCGGAGCCGCCGGCGCCACCGGACGCGGCGAGGAAAACATCCGCGTGGCCGGAGCCCACACCATCGTGGAAAACATGCGCCGCGGCCTCTCCCCCAAAGAGGCCTGCCTGGAAGCACTGCGGCGCGTGGCCCGCAACTTCAACAACGACCAGCGCCGGTTAGCCCGTTTCGACCTCACCTTTTATGCGCTCCGCAAGGACGGCGAATACGCGGGGGCATCTTTGTGGAGCGGCGCCTTGCGCGAGGGCAAACTCCTGCCCCGCAGGTTTGCGGTCAACGACGGTACGGGCAGCCGGCTGGAACCCTGCGCCTACTTACTCGAGCGGCGGCCCTGAGCCGCTGGACTGCGGCCGGAATCCTGCCGCACCGCGCGACATTCCTTGCTGCGATAGCGCCGGCCCCCTCTGCAACCGAACAAGGTAATAACTTGGCCACGCCGACAAGCGCCCAGCGCCCGTTGACAGCTTCGAATTCCTTTCCTATCCTGAGAATCGAAACGGGTTGAGTCTCTCTCAGGAGGTCGCCATGCATCGCCCTGTGTTCTTGCGAGCGCTGGCGGGTGTCTACCTGCTGGCGGGACTCATCCGGGCCCAGGAGGTGCGCGCCACCATCACCGGCCTGGTGACCGATCCCACCGGCGCCCCGGTCGCGGGCGCGACCATTACGGTTACCAACGTCGCTCAGAACGTCTCCCTCACTGTCGCCACGAACGAGAGCGGCAATTACGTCACTCCGTTTCTGACCCCCGGCGTCTATCGGCTGACGGTCGAGCAGACCGGTTTCAAGAAATTCGTGCGGGAAAACATCATCCTCCAGGCGCAGGACAAGCTGCGCCTCGACGTCAAGCTCGAACTCGGACCGTTGACCGAGAGCATCACGGTTTCCGAGTCGGTTTCGCTGCTTCAGACCGAAACCGCCACGCGTTCCCAGATCATCGCCAATGAGTTGATCGCCCAGCTCCCCACCCAGGGGCGCAATCCTTTCCAGATCGCCTGGGCGGCGGCGGGCGTGATCAAGGCCGGCGATTGGCGCTATCTGCGTTCCTTCGACATCCTCGGCACCAGCGGCATCTCCATCAGCGGCGGGAAGAACAGGGAAAACGAAGTCCTGCTGGACGGCATTAGCGACGTCCGCGCCGACCGCACCGTGATCCACGTCCCGACCATGGAGTCGGTGCAGGAATTCAAGGTGCTGACGAACACCTACGATGCTCAATACGGCCGCACCGGAGGCGGCATCATCACCATCGTCACCAAATCCGGCGGCAATGACTTTCACGGCACGCTGTTCGAGCACTTTCAGAACGACAAACTCAACGCCAACACCAGCGAGCTGAACCGCGGCGGTCAACCGCGGGCTCCCTTCCACATCAACCAGTTCGGCTTCCAGCTTCAAGGACCGATTTACGTTCCCAAACTCTATGATGGCCGCAACCGCCTCTTCTGGATGCTCTCCTATGAGGGAATGCGGCAGAGAACCGGGGATCCGGGAACCAGGACCTTCCCCTTAATGGAATGGCGCACCGGCGACTTTTCCAATCTCTACAACGCGCAAGGCCAACCTGTGACCCTTTACGATCCGCTCACCACCACCCGCGAGGGTCTGCGCCAGCCCTTCCCCGGCAACCGTCTGCCCGCCAATCGCATCAATCGTATCGCGCTGGAAGTTTTCAAGTACTATCCGCCGCCTAACCGGGAGGGCGAGGGTCCGGCCCGCATCAATAACTACATTTACCGCTCGCGTTGGAACTGCGGCTTCGATCAGTGGATCGGACGGGCCGATTTCGTGCTGAACTCCAGGAATACTTTCTACTTCCGCTACGGACAGAATCCCTTCGCCGAATATCGCGCCCTGGTTTGGCCTACGCCCAACGTGGCCGAACCGACCGGCAACGCGCCCCTGATCCGAAACGGGAGGAACTGGACCTTCGACTGGACCTCCACCCTGAGTCCCCGCATGACCTTCAACCTGCGAGCCGGTTTGAACCGATGGGAAGAGACCACCGGCAACACGTACGGCGCAGGCTTCGATCCCCGCAATCTGGGCTTCGATCCGGCCCTCGTCAGCCAGTTCACGCGCCTGCAATTCCCGCGTTTCGACTTCGGCGTCTATCAATCCGCCGGAGCCGACCGCCTGCTCAACACCTCCACCAACGACACCTACAGCTTCCAACCCAACGCGGCTCTGGTCATCTCTCGACATTACATGAAATTCGGTTTCGAAGGCCGGCAGTACAAAGACAACATCGCCAATCCCGGCATGGCCAGCGGCCGCTATAGCTTCGGCAAGAATTGGACCCAGGCCAACGCCTTGCGCGCGGATGCGGTCTCCGGCAATGAGATCGCCACCTTCTTGCTGGGATATCCCACCAGCGCCTGGGTGGATCGCAACATTGATCCCACTTTCTTGCACCGTTACTACGCCCTGTTTTTCAACGATGACTGGAAAGTCACCCCGCGCCTGACTCTGAACTTAGGCTTGCGCTGGGATTACGAGGCCCCAAACTACGAACGCTACAATCGCATGGTCAGGGGTTTCGATTGGAACGCGCCCAGCCCCATCGCCGACAAAGTCCGCGGCCTGACCCTGAAAGGCGCCGTATTGTTCGCCGGCGTCGCCGGCCAGCCGCGGTATGTCTTCGATCCCGACAGGAACAACTTCCAGCCCAGGATCGGCGTGGCCTACCGACTCAGCGACCGGCTGGTGATCCGCGGCGGTTACGGCCTCTACTACCTGGGCCAGAACGAGAGCGGCTCCACGCAGGGCTTTAGCCGCACCACGTCGGCGGTCGTGAGCACCGACGGCGGACTGACCCCGGCGGTCACCCTGACCAACGCCTTCGCCAATCTGCCCGGCGGCCGGCTGCTGGACCCCATCGGCTCCAGCCAGGGCGCCGCCAGCTTCCTGGGCGAGAGCGTTCCCGGCCAGTACTTCGACCGCCCCCTTCCGTTCTCCCACCAGTATTCCTTCGACATCCAGCGCGAACTGCCCGGGAATCTCCTCCTCGAGGTCGGTTACGCGGGCAACGCTTCGCGCAAACTCCCCTTGGGCGTGGGCCTGAACGCGATTCCGGCCTCGCAGCTCGGCCGGCGCACCCCGGCGGGAACCATTGACACCGCTTATTACACCGAGCGCGTGCCCAACCCGATGGCCGGGCTGATCCCCAATAACCCCACGCTGAACGCTGCCACCATCCCCCGCCAGAACTTACTGGTTCCCTTCCCCCACTATAGCGGCGTCAGCCTCAGCAATGTGCCCATCGGGACGATGCGTTACCACGGCTTCCAGTCTAAAGTAACCAAGCGACTTTCTCACGGCCTCAGCTTCCTGGCCAGTTACGGAATCATGAAGAATTTAGAGCGGGTATCCTTGCTGAACGCCCAGGATTTCGTACTCGCTGACCCCGAGCAGAGCAGACTCGAAAAGCGTTCCGCCGGCACCGTGGACATTCCGCAGAAGTTCACTGTCGTCGGCATTTACGAACTGCCCTTCGGGCGAGGCAAGCCCATCGGCGCTAACTGGCCGCGCAGCCTGGATCTCCTGCTGGGCGGCTGGCAGTTGAACTGGGACATTACTTATCAGAGCGGCTGGGTGGTGGATTATCCCAACGCCCGGCAGGTACGTCCCGGCAGCGCCAAACTGAGCAACCCGCATCCCAACCGCTGGTTCAACACCTCGCTGTGGGACGATCCGGTCACCGGCCGCCGCGTCTCGCCTCAGGAACCGTACACGCTGCGGGACTTCCCCACGCGCTTCAGCGACGTGCGGGTTCCCGGCTACCAGAACTGGGACGCCTCCGTCTCGAAGTATTTCCGTCTCCAGGAGGGAATGCGCTTGCAGTTCCGCTTCGAGATGATCAACGCCTTCAATCACCCCTGGTTCAGCAACATGGCGTCGGTCAACGTCACGGACCCGCGCTTCGGGCAACTCGATCCGACGCAGCGCAATCTGCCGCGCAACATCAAATTGGTCCTGATGCTCACCTGGTAGGCTTAGAGGCCGGCGGACGGCTCGCTGCTGTCCGGCCGGCCTCACATTCGCTTCGCGCGAACCCGGTGGCGCGGAATATCGCGCAGCGTTGTGACCGCGAAGGCCGGTGACGCTGCCGCTGGATGCCTGCCCGAGCCACACAGCTACAGAGTCGCAATCGGAGCTCGATGCTGTGCGCTCTCCGGCGTCGGGCCGGGCAGCAGCTCAGCAACCACCCCGCTCAGGCCCCCGGGCGGCTATCGCTGAACGCGATGTGACGGCCCACCGATTGCACGCCGCGACGGCGGTCGAACCGGCTCGGGCTGACGGCTGGCGCGAGCGCCGTCACCGACTTCGGGCATCGTGGCGTTCGTCCACGCCACGAACCACGGGCTTGACGCCCTTGCGCAGGCGCCGCGGACGCTAAGCCGGCGCGATCCTTCATCGCCACCCGCCGGTCGGCATGGCCCCCGCTATGGCCGGGCCAACGAGCGTGGCAGGGCGGGCCCCTTCATCGGCGACGGCTGCTCGCACACCGTGAGAACGCTTTAGCTCTCGAGTCGCCCATCAGCCTGCTACCGACTCATCCGCAGGCCCTCCGCGCCCGCGCGAAAGCTGGTGGCTTCGAGCCTTCAGGTCGGTCTTGTAACTATCCCGTGCCACAATATTGCGGCAACTGAGGTGTCAATCCCTTCTTCAGGTCAGTCTTATAACGGCTTCCCGAGCCGCTTCCGCCGGGAACGGCAGTCTCAATCCCTTCTTCTTCAGGTCAGTCTTCTAACAGAGTACTCATACCCCCAAGTGTTAGACCGGCTGTCTCAATCCCTTCTTCTTCAGGTCAGTCTTCTAACGCGGGCGCATCAGGAGGGGGCCCATGTACCGTGTGTCTCAATCCCTTCTTCTTCAGGTCAGTCTTCTAACTTCGAAGCTGTCAAACCGAGGGGTCTGGGCTATTACAGGTCTTCGAGTTCGTCCTCGTAAGGCAGATCCAGGTCAATGTATTTTTCCAGGGCGCTGGCGGATACGAGACGGTAGAACCTGACCCCGCTCGGATCAACCAGCGGCACCTGAACGAGCTCCGGACTGACCCACCAGATCAGATCCTTGCTCTCCGGATTCTTTTTCAGGTATTCCACGACCTCCTGAAGGGTCTCGAAGTCCTCTTCGATCTCCTCCAGGTTGGTCGGGTCTCGGTCTTCGTCGTAGTACGTCATGTTCTCCTCACGTAGTCCCAATAGTTGGGTATGCCTCGCGTGATCGCCAGCTGCTGGAACGGATTCTGGAGCCGTAGCCACGTCTCAATCCCTTCTTCTTCAGGTCAGTCTTCTAACGAGCTCCGCTTCGTGGCGGAGCTCGAGGCCCCTCGCGTCTCAATCCCTTCTTCTTCAGGTCAGTCTTCTAACTGAACGTCAGTGACATCTGACGTTCAGCATAGGTCTCAATCCCTTCTTCTTCAGGTCAGTCTTCTAACGTTGTCATTGAGGGCAACCTGCAAGTTACCCTCAGTCTCAATCCCTTCTTCTTCAGGTCAGTCTTCTAACGGGTGACAAGTCCTAAGTCACCCCCAAAGCCTATGAGGTCTCAATCCCTTCTTCTTCAGGTCAGTCTTCTAACGCCCCTACGCCCGGGCGTGCATGGGCGTGGGGGCCGGGTCTCAATCCCTTCTTCTTCAGGTCAGTCTTCTAACGTCAAAGGCTGGGGATAAGGACGTTAAATAGTCTCAATCCCTTCTTCTTCAGGTCAGTCTTCTAACTGTGTCCGACGGAGGTTGGGGGTAAGAGTGTCAGTCTCAATCCCTTCTTCTTCAGGTCAGTCTTCTAACGCCCGTTTTGTGGTAGGGTTTGCCTCGAATGGCGTCTCAATCCCTTCTTCTTCAGGTCAGTCTTCTAACTCTGTTATCCGGGAGAAATCCTCCCGGACGTTAACGTCTCAATCCCTTCTTCTTCAGGTCAGTCTTCTAACTTGACGACCGGGGTCTTGTCACGCGGTTCGCTTGGGTCTCAATCCCTTCTTCTTCAGGTCAGTCTTCTAACCGCATCACGAAGTGACGAACGCGGAGCAAATCCGTCTCAATCCCTTCTTCTTCAGGTCAGTCTTCTAACGGGGTTGCGAGTGCGGCCTCGAGCACACCGGGGCCGTCTCAATCCCTTCTTCTTCAGGTCAGTCTTCTAACTGCATTCGCCGAAGATCCTCGTTATGAGATCACGTCTCAATCCCTTCTTCTTCAGGTCAGTCTTCTAACCCGGCAGGGTATCGCGGGATCCGCCCGCAGGAAGAAGTCTCAATCCCTTCTTCTTCAGGTCAGTCTTCTAACCTTCGAAGCGGCGGACTACTGCCGCCGCAATCTCCAGTCTCAATCCCTTCTTCTTCAGGTCAGTCTTCTAACCTCGATAAGCCTCAAGATCTCCTCCTGATATGTCTCAATCCCTTCTTCTTCAGGTCAGTCTTCTAACGTGAGATGCGGTTTCGAGGTTACATCCGAGTCTCAATCCCTTCTTCTTCAGGTCAGTCTTCTAACGCCTCCGTCAGGAGGCCTCCGGTGCGGACTACTGGTCTCAATCCCTTCTTCTTCAGGTCAGTCTTCTAACGGCGCTCTCCGAGAGGCCGTCTGGGCCCTCACGTCTCAATCCCTTCTTCTTCAGGTCAGTCTTCTAACCGAGGCCCCCCGCAAGGAGTGCGGGTGCGGCCTGTCTCAATCCCTTCTTCTTCAGGTCAGTCTTCTAACGGCCGCTCACGGACCCGCCTCGGGCTGGCCTGGTCTCAATCCCTTCTTCTTCAGGTCAGTCTTCTAACTTCCAGAGCGGTCTACTCGGCCCGCGCCGGGAAGGTCTCAATCCCTTCTTCTTCAGGTCAGTCTTCTAACACCGATGAGACGGCATGGCTAGAGATCTCTATGTCTCAATCCCTTCTTCTTCAGGTCAGTCTTCTAACGGCGTCAGGTACGCGTTTCCCCCACGGAAACCAGAGTCTCAATCCCTTCTTCTTCAGGTCAGTCTTCTAACGTGATTCTCACCGACCACCTGAGGGCCGCAATCGTCTCAATCCCTTCTTCTTCAGGTCAGTCTTCTAACGCCAAAAAGCTCTGCTCCAGGGCGGTCTACGTCTCAATCCCTTCTTCTTCAGGTCAGTCTTCTAACAAGAAATCACCGCGGATTCTGCACATATCACACGAGTCTCAATCCCTTCTTCTTCAGGTCAGTCTTCTAACTCCGAGGTCGGCTCCGAGACCCGCCGGGAACAGTCTCAATCCCTTCTTCTTCAGGTCAGTCTTCTAACGGCCCGGGTGGACTACTACCTGGGCCGCCTCGTCTCAATCCCTTCTTCTTCAGGTCAGTCTTCTAACAGCCGGCCCCATACCCGCCTGAAGAGCCGGCCCGGGTCTCAATCCCTTCTTCTTCAGGTCAGTCTTCTAACGCCGCCTCCACACTCCCACCCCCTATTTCCCCATGTCTCAATCCCTTCTTCTTCAGGTCAGTCTTCTAACGATAGCGGAGGTGAAGAATGGAATTTCGTTTGGTCTCAATCCCTTCTTCTTCAGGTCAGTCTTCTAACACTTTTTTTTTCTCGCATGGGACTTGACAGGCGTCTCAATCCCTTCTTCTTCAGGTCAGTCTTCTAACCTCAGGGCAGAGGGATTTCGCCGGGTGCTCCTGTCTCAATCCCTTCTTCTTCAGGTCAGTCTTCTAACGACTCTATCCGTTTACTTTCCAATCCAATATTTCGTCTCAATCCCTTCTTCTTCAGGTCAGTCTTCTAACGCCCTCACGGAGGGCAACTGGCGGAGGCTCTCGAGTCTCAATCCCTTCTTCTTCAGGTCAGTCTTCTAACGCGATTATTCGCAGCGGTTCCTCAAGGACCCTGTCTCAATCCCTTCTTCTTCAGGTCAGTCTTCTAACGTGTGAGTGGGGGCGCTATCGTATTGAACATGTTCGTCTCAATCCCTTCTTCTTCAGGTCAGTCTTCTAACGCCCTATTATCGGCATTGATTCCGAGTCCACCGGGTCTCAATCCCTTCTTCTTCAGGTCAGTCTTCTAACGTTTGTCCCGGCGGAGGGCGGGACATCCTACGTCTCAATCCCTTCTTCTTCAGGTCAGTCTTCTAACGGGTCGTATTGTCGCGAGCGGCGGTCCTACATCAAAGTCTCAATCCCTTCTTCTTCAGGTCAGTCTTCTAACGGAGGAACAGGCGGCTTCTCAGGCGCGGCCTGAGGTCTCAATCCCTTCTTCTTCAGGTCAGTCTTCTAACTTATGCGACGCGCGCGTGACTACCGCGTCTATGTCGTCTCAATCCCTTCTTCTTCAGGTCAGTCTTCTAACGCAGCGACTCGTCTCGAACATTAATTCACGATTAGTCTCAATCCCTTCTTCTTCAGGTCAGTCTTCTAACGCTTTCACTCCCAACCGCTGCGATAATTCGTAGGTCTCAATCCCTTCTTCTTCAGGTCAGTCTTCTAACGTTTACGCCGCGTAGGCCTAGGAGCCTACGCGGCTGTCTCAATCCCTTCTTCTTCAGGTCAGTCTTCTAACTCGCAGACCGGTTCATCTTCTTATCATCGCGGCCGTCTCAATCCCTTCTTCTTCAGGTCAGTCTTCTAACCGTAAAATCCGGTATTGCCAGCGTTACGGTAGTCTCAATCCCTTCTTCTTCAGGTCAGTCTTCTAACCTCTAATTTGCTGGGAGAGCGAGCACGCTCTCCCTGTCTCAATCCCTTCTTCTTCAGGTCAGTCTTCTAACCTGGGAGAGCGAACATGCTCTCCCACAACTGGTTGTCTCAATCCCTTCTTCTTCAGGTCAGTCTTCTAACCCGATCTCCGAGGAGAGAGCTGCTGAGGTTTTGAGTCTCAATCCCTTCTTCTTCAGGTCAGTCTTCTAACTTAGGAAACCATATCATCTGCTTATCGTCGCGGCCGTCTCAATCCCTTCTTCTTCAGGTCAGTCTTCTAACGGCCGCGGCCGGGTATCGGCCGGAACCCGCGGAGGTCTCAATCCCTTCTTCTTCAGGTCAGTCTTCTAACAGGAGAGAGCGGCAGAAATTTTGCACGAGTTGGAGTCTCAATCCCTTCTTCTTCAGGTCAGTCTTCTAACGGGTCGAAGAGGCCCCGGCCGGTGAGGCTGGGGGCGTCTCAATCCCTTCTTCTTCAGGTCAGTCTTCTAACGGCCCCGCGCCATTTGTGTTTACGCCGCGTAGGCCGTCTCAATCCCTTCTTCTTCAGGTCAGTCTTCTAACCAGGCGCGGCCTGACTCGCCCGCTTGAGCCTCCCGTCTCAATCCCTTCTTCTTCAGGTCAGTCTTCTAACAGCACCCGGCTGTAGGTCCTTCCCCTTCAATAGCTTACCAGGACGGTTGCCAAAAATCCAGACCATGGTCCCACTTCTTGACAAAAACCCCCGCGCCGCCTCCAGGCGCCCCCGGGACTGCGGCCCCCGCGCCTCCGGGGCCCCCAGCCGCCCCCGACCATTCCGAATCCTTGGGCGGCTCGCCCTCTGATGAGGTTCTCCCCCAGGGCGGTGAGGGCCCCAAACCTCGGTCGGGCCCCGCCCCGCCGAGCCTCGCACCAAGCACATCGCCGCCCACCTCCCCCTCTCTCCCTGGACCGTTCCGGCATCGGGCAGCCGCCTCTGCCACCTTATATCCACTGCTCCCTCAAGGACGCCGGTACCGGCTTCCGCAGCTTCCCCCAAGGGACCACGGCAGGCGACCCGCAGCCCCGGCAGTCGCTGGCGCTCGGCGACCTGCGGCCCCCGCGAGCTCCGAGTCCTCCGCCGAGCCTCGACGGACAACCTGGCAGCCGCCGCCACCGAATCCCGATTCCACCCGGCGCCGACCTTGGCCTTTGCGCGCACCTTCGAAACGCCTAACCTTCTTAAGACTACACCACTCCTTCAAATACCGAAATCGCGTCTACCGCCCGGCAGGCACTCGAATGCGCCCCTGCCAGGCGACCATCCTTTCCTCGAGCCCGGCCGACCGTAGCGCGGGCCTCGCCAGATCCTTCCATGCAGCCTGTCGCTCACCCACAGGGGCGCACGGCGCGGCATTTTCCACGTCCTTCGAGTCACCGACGGCAAGCACGGCAGCCCACAAAGGCCCCGCGAGCGCCGTCTACACGGCCCAACTCTGCACTGAAGGCGGCGCCGAACCGCCTTTCGGTCGCGCGAAGCCGATCGGCGGCACCTGACCCCACAACATGCACTTGGTCCTGAAGCTTACCTGGTACGCTGACAGGCCGAGGGACCGCTCGCTGCTGCCTGGCCGGCCTCACATGCGCCTGGCGCGGGCCTGGTCGCGCAGAATCTCGCGCGCAGCGTTGTAGCCGGGTAGGCCGGTGACGCCGCCGCCCGGATGTGTGCCCGCGCCGCACAGGTACAGACCCGCAATCGGAGTGCGATACTGTGCGCACTCCGGCGTGGGACGCAGCGCGAACATCTGGTCCAGACTCATCTCCCCGTGAAAGATGTTCCCTCCAGTCAAGCCGAAGGTCCGTTCCAGATCCAGAGGCGTCAGTACCTGGCAGGCCTCGATCAACGATCGAATATTCGGGGCATACTCGGCGATCAGATCTATGACCTGCTCGGCGTAATCCTCACGCAAATCATCCCAGGAGCCGTTTCGCAACCGATACGGCGCGTATTGCAAGAACACGCCCATAATGTGCTTACCTTCGGGGGCCAGGGAAGGGTCGTAGAGGGTGGGGAACGTCAATTCGAGCATCGGACGTCGTGAAGGCTCTCCGTACTTCGCGTCATCCCAGGCGCGCTCGACATACTCGATGGACGGGCAAATGTGAATCGTGGCCCGATGCTGCGGCCCCGGAGCACCCGGCAAGGCGCGAAACTTCGGCAGGCCTCCCAGCGCCAGGTTCATCTTGAGCGAGGTCCCTTCCGAGCGGTAGCGCCGGATATTCTCCAGCAAGCGGCTATCCAGCACTTCCGGCTCCAGCAGCCCCAGAAAAGTGCGCTTCGGATCTAAGTTGGAGACCACGACGTGCGCTCCCAGCTCCTCGCCGTCCTCTAAAACCACTCCGCAGGCACGCCCGCTCCGCACCTGGATGCGAGCAACCGGCGCCCCCGTGCGAATTTCCGCTCCGTGACGGCGCGCGGATCCTGCCAGGGCTTCCGCGATGGCCCCCATCCCGCCTCGCACGAAGCCCCAGAGACCCCGTTTGCCCCCCACCCCGCCCATGGTGTGATGCAACAGAAGATATGCGGTGCCCGGGGACCGCGGTCCGCCGGAGGCCCCGATCACCCCGTCCGTGGCCAGGGTCACTTTCAGTTGCTCCGACTCGAACCATTCGTCCAGAAAATCGGCAGCGCTCTGGGTGAAGATCCTGATCAGCGCGGCGACATCGGCGCGGGCTTGCCGATGGAGGCGCCACGCCAACCAGCACCAATCCACCACGTCGCCCGGCCCGTGGGGCGGCAGTCGCGGCGGGGTCACACGCAGCAGGCTTTGCACGATCTGCGCCAGCCGCTTCAGATGCTCTTCGTAGGCCGGATAGCGCTCGGCATCCTTGGTCGAGAACCTGGCGATCTCCTCGAGCGTGCGCTTCTGGTCCTGCCACATAAACAGGTAGCGTCCGTCGGGATACGGCGAGAAGAAGGCGGGGTCTTTGGCGTCCACTCGATAATCGAAGCGCTCCAACTCCAGTTCCCTCACGATGCGCTCGTCCAGCAGGCTGCAAAGATAGGCTGCGGTTGAAACTCGATACCCCGGCCAGAGTTGTTCGGTGACGCAGCAGCCACCGACGATCTCGCGCCGCTCGAGCACCAGGACGCGGGCGCCGGCCCGTGCAAGGTAAGCTGCGGTCACCAGGCCGTTGTGGCCCGCCCCGATGATAATCACGTCGTAGCTCTCCGCCATTGCCGTTATTGTCCCATCCCGGAGCCCGCCGACGCGGCTGTTGACCGCGTGCGCCCCTGATGTTGGACCCAAGCCCGAGTTATCCGAGGGCGGGCTCTTCGGAGTCGCCGGTCGTCCGCCGCGCCGACCCTCGCTCTCTCTGCCCCGGTTGACATCCGCTGCGGCCGCGCGGAATAGTGGCTTTTGGCGCACGCTTGGCTCCGGCTAGTCTCCCGAGGGCGCTCGCGGCGCCGCCATGGCCGACTTTTTAGGGGAGACCAATGTCTGAGACGAGGACCGCGGCGCTGAACGCCGCTTTCCTGACGGAATTCCAGCGCCTCTTTCCCGAGCGACTCCGTTTGGAAACCGAGGGTGAGGCTCTGGTGGACCTGCGTGGCCTTGAGTTAGCGCCCCTGGAGGGCATTGATGAGGCGCGGATCGCCTGCCTGGCTCGTATTGTCCGCGGCCTGGCTTTCACCGCTGTGGACGCGGCGCGCTCCGGGCATCCGGGCGGCTCCTCCTCCAAGGCCGAGATGGTCCTCACGCTTTTGGCGACGGGCCTGCTCGCGTTCGACCCTGTGGATCCCAAGCATCCCGGCCGCGACCGCGTCGTGTGGTCGGCGGGGCATTGCACCCCGCTGTTCCACGCTCTCGTGGCCCTGGTTTATGAGACCCTCCGCCGCCGGGGCGTATCGCTCCCGCCGGCGGCTCGCGAGGCCGCAACCTACCCGGAAGACCTGCTGCGCTTCCGCCGCCTCGGCGGCCCCAGCGGCCACGTCGAGTCCTACAGCGCGCTGGCGGATGTCTGCACTGGCTCCTCGGGCCACGGCCTTTCCGCAAGCCTGGGCCTCGCAGCTCTGCACCGCTCCTGCGGACTGCCCACACGCGTCTTTGTCATCGCCGGCGACGCCGAAACCGAGGAGGGCATGAGCTACGAAGCGCGCAACCTGGCCTCCAATCTGGGCATAGACAACCTCATCGTCCTGCTCGATTACAACGGTTTCGGCATTGACGGGCCGATCACGGAAGTGCTGCCGTTCCCTTACCGCCGCCATTGGTCCGCCTTTGGATGGAACGTCATCGAAGCCGACGGGCACAATCCACGCGAGCTGGCCTGGGCTTACCAGATCGCGATCTCGGGATTCGCCAACCGGCGCCCCACCGTGGTGCTCTGTCACACCATCAAAGGCAAACACTACGGGAAGCTGGAAGGGACCGCGGATTCGCACGGCACCCCGCTGCCGCACGCCGATTATCTGGCTTTGATGCGCGAGCTGGGCTTCGACTTGCCGGACTCGGCCACCCCGGAGCAGGCCATCGCCACGGTGCTGGCTCAGCTCGGCCGCGAGGATACCGACTACTTCGCCGCGCGTTTGGAGGTCGCCCGCTCTCGGATCCCGCCGGAGCCGCGCCTGGTGGCGGTCATGCACGACGCGCTCGGGAAAGAGCAGTTGGCCGACTACCGCAGCTTGCGCCGGCCGGATCCTCTACCGCCCGAGCTGGTCTTTCCCGAAGGCGAACTAACGCCCACGCGCCGGGCCACGGAAGCCTGGTTCGCCTGGGCCATGAAGCAGTGTCCTTTCTTCTGGGTCGGCGCCGGCGATCTGGCCAAGTCCATCTTGACCGGTAAAGCCGAGCAAATCGGAGGCCTGCTGAGCCGCGCCAATCCCCTGGGCCGCGGCATCCGCTTCGGCATCGCAGAACAAAACATGGCCATGATGTCGGTCTCCATGGCCGCCGACACGCTGCCGGGCGGCTTCCGGCCCATGACCGCCTTCGCCAGCTACGGCGTCTTCTCGGTCATGATGGCCAACGCCGTGCGCATGGCCTTGATCAGCAATGACCTGAATCCGCGATCTCGCGCCTTTTTCATTCTGCTGGCGGCGCACGACGGCCCGGAAACCGGCGAGGACGGTCCGACTCACCACGGCTTGTTCTGGATGTCTCTCTACTCGGCCTATCCGGGCATCAAAGTCTACAAACCGCTGGATGCCAACGAAGCCGTCGAGATGCTGTTTCACGCTGTGAGCCGCGGCGAGCCGGTGGCCTTCTCCGTGGTGCGACCCCCGGTGCCTGTCTTTCGGCGCGGCAACGGCGTGCCGCCGGCCATCGAGGCCATCAACGGCGCCTACGTGTTCAAAGATTACGCCCACAACGGACGGCGCAAGCTGGTCGTGGCGGCTTGCGGGGGACAGGTGATGGCCAACGTCCTGGAGGCTCTGCCGGAATTGGAGCAGGAAGCGGACATCAAAGTCGTGGCCGTGACTTCGCCCGAGCTCTTCGAGGAATTGCGTCGGCGCGAGCCCGAGAAGGCGGCGCGCATCCTTTCCGATGAGGAGCGCGGGCGCTTGATGGCATTCCACAGCGGTTGGCAGGGTTTTCTCTACCCACTGCTGCTGCCTCCCGATTACCCGCGCCGCGTCTTCGGCATGGATCGTTTCATGCGCTCCGGCCTTCCGGGCGAAATTTACGCCGCAGCAGGCTTCGATCCGGCGAGCATCCGTGAGAAGATCGCCGCCTACCTGCGCCGTTGACCGGCGGCCTTAACGAAGGAATCGCGCCCGGAGTTTGGGACCCAGGCGGCGGTTGACCCAGTAGCCGACCCCGATCAAAAACAGGAGGCTAGCCGCCACCACGACGGCGCGCCGTTCCGGTGGAAGCTCGCGCACCTCTGAGCCCGCAAAATCCAGCGTGATCCGCAGGTGAACTTCGACCGGCTCGCCGCCGCTAAACCGGTTGTCCAAAACCACCGCGTAGTCACCCGTTCCCACAAGGTGCCGCAAGACGCCCTGCCGTACGTAGCCGGTGAGGGCCACCGGATGGACGCCCCGCCCGGCGAAGAAACGGCCGAGCTCCCGCTGATCCAGCAACCAGACGCGAATGGGTGGTCCACGCCGCACCGTGAACTGGCATTCGATGACCGCCGGCCTCTGGCGCAAGCTGATCGGATAAGGCCGCCAGCCGGCCTGGGGCACGTGAACCGTCTCATCCAACAAAGGCACGGGAGCGAGGACCGCCGCCAGCCAAAACCAAGCCGTCTTCATCGCTCTGCTGCGTAAACGATCTCGCCGCCCACTACCGTCATCAGCACACGCGTCTTCAGAATCTCCGGCGGCGGGATCGTCATGATGTCCGCCGAGAGCACCACGAAGTCGGCGTATTTGCCCGGCGTCAGACTTCCTTTGCGATCCTCTTCGAAGGCCGCGTAAGCGCCCCGGATCGTCCAGCTCTCCAGAGCTTCCTGCCGCGTCATGCGCTGTTCGGGGAACCAGCCGCCCGGCGGATTGCCCTGATGATCCTGACGCGTGATGGCCGCGTAGAAGCCCCACAGGGGGTTCGGATCCTCGACCGGAAAATCCGAGCCGTTGGCCACGGGAACGCCCAGCGAGAGGAAGCGACGCCAGGCGTAGGCGCCCTTGACGCGTTCCGGACCCACGCGCGCCTCCGCCCAGCGCATGTCGCTGGTGGCGTGCGTGGCCTGCATGGAGGCGATGATCGAATAGCGAGCGAACCGCTCGAAGTCCTCCGGAGCGACCACCTGCGCGTGCTCGATGCGAAACCGTCGGTCGTTGCGCCCGCCCAACACCGCGGCGTAGGCGTCCAGAACGATCCGGTTGGCCCGATCGCCGATGGCGTGTGTGTTCACCTGGAAGCCGCGCTCCACGGCGCGTCGCGCCACCCTCTCGATATCCTCCCGCGTGAGCATCAGCAGACCCGTATTGCCCGGATCATCCGAGTACGGCTCGAAAAATGCGGCCCCGCGCGAGCCCATAGCCCCATCAGCCATTAGTTTGATCGAGCGTACGGTGAGGCGCTCGCCGATCTCGGGACCGCGTTCCAGATACTCGCGCCACAGCCGGCCCTCTCCGCCGATCATGGCGTAGACGCGGATGGGCAACTCGCGGCGGCGGATCAGTTCGCGATAGGCCTCGAGCACTTCCGCGCTGACGCCGGCGTCATGCACAGTGGTCAGACCCAGGCGGGCGCACTCCCGCGCGGCGCGCGCCAGGCGGCGGCGAAGCGCGTCCTTGCCGGGGGGCGGGATTTTCGAGGCCACCAGCGCCTGCGCGCGATCAATCAGAATACCGGTGGGATTGCCCCTGGCGTCGCGCAGAATCTTGCCTCCCGGCGGATCCGGCGTGGCGGCCGTGATGCCCGCGATCTCCAGCGCCTTGCGGTTCACCCAGGCGGCGTGCCCATCCACCCGCGTCAGATAGACAGGATGCTCGGGCACGGCGCGGCTCAGCTCGTCTGCCGTCGGGAAGCTTCCGCCCCAGTTGGTCTGATCCCAGTTCTTCCCCTGGATCCATTCCCCCGCAGGCCGGCGCGCCGCCTCCCGGCGCACCTGTTCGACGATTTCCGCGATGGATTCGGCGTTGCGGAAATCGAAGGTCTCCAGCAGCTCGCCGAGCGATTCCATGTGGACGTGGGAATCAATCAGGCCCGGAATGACGCAGGCGCCACGCGCGTCAATCCGCCGCGTCTTCGGACCGACCAGGGCTTCCAGATCCTCCCCCACGGCCACGATGCGTCCGTCCCGAACCGCCAGGGCGGACGCGATCGGACGAGCCGGATCAACCGTGTAAATGCGCGCTCCGCGGATCAGCATATCGGCTGGACGGCCCCCCGCCGGTGGCTGGGCGGCCCAGGAAAGCGCCGCCAACAGGGCTAAAATAAGGGGCATGGATGACAGTATGGCACAACCGGAAGGCAAGACTGCCTTCTGGGAGATGGCGGCTTGGAAATCGGCTTTGGGAACTCTCTGCGCTTGGCTGCTCGGGCTGCTGTTCATCGTCGCGGGGGTGTGGAAGATCACCGATCCGCTGGCGGCCGCCGAGCGGATGCGGCAGGCGCTGGTTCCCCATGCCCTGAGCCTGCCGGCGGCGATCGGCTTCGGAGTGGCTGAGACCGTGGCCGGCGCCTGGTTGATCGTGCCGCGGTTCCGCCGCTGGGGCGCCTGGCTGACCGGCCTGCTGCTGGTGGCGTTTCTGCTCTACATAGGCGTGCACTACAACGCGCTGCGCGGAGAAGACTGCAACTGCTTTCCGTGGGTGAGGCGGGCGGTGGGTCCGGCGTTCTTCTTCAGCGATGCGGTGATGTTGCTCATGGCGGTGGCCGCCGGCTGGTGGGCGCGACCTTCCGCGGGGCGTCGCAGCGCAGCCATGGTTATCGGCGCGGTGCTGGTCTTTGCCCTGGTCAGCTTCGGCGTGGCGGCGGTGCGCCAGAGTACGGTGACGGCCCCCTCCTGGATCCTGGTGGATGGCCGGCCCTTTTCACTCGAACAGGGGCGCGTGTTCATTTACTTCTTCGATCCGGAGTGCTCGCACTGCGATCAGGCCGCTCGCTGGATGAGCGCCTATCGTTGGCGCAATGTCACGCTCATTAGCGTGCCTACCGCCCAACCGCAGTTCGCACAGGATTTCGTGAACGCCACCGGCTTCCGCAGCCTCATCTCGACCGACGTGGAGCGGCTGCGCGGGGTCTTCTCCTTCGCGGATCCGCCCTATGCCGTGGCGCTGGAAAACGGCCGTCAGCGGGCTGCCATCACGCGGTTCGATTTGAGGGAGCCGCGCGAGACCTTGCGGCGTCTGGGTTACGTTGAGTAAGTCGCCGGACTAACTTAGGCGACTCAGTTACAAGAAACCCCGGTCCGATGTCGCAGCGAACTTACAACAGCACCGGATCCAGGGCCGCCGTGGCGGCGCCGGCCGCCGGCGTCTGATTGCGCAGGAAAGCCAGGAACTCCTCTTCGGATCCTTCGAAGTAGCTGCGGATCAGCTCGCGCACCGCGGCGCGGCGCAAATCCTCGCGGGAGACGCCGGGGGTGTAAACAAAGCAACGCCCGGAGAGGCGTCGCCGGACCAGCCCCTTGCGGGCCATGCGGTCCAGCACGGTCAACACGGTGGTATAGGCCAACCTGTGTTCGGCTTGAAGAGCCTGCTGCACGTCGCGGACCCGGCCTTCGCCCAGACGCCACAGAGCCCTCAGGCAGGCCAGCTCCAGAGGCGGAGGCAGCTCGCCAGGCTTGCGTCCCCTGCGTACCTCGCCCAGATCATTCCTCCCGTCGGAGCGCCTCGACCAGCTTCTCGCCGAACAGGCTCAGCGTGGCCCCGCCGGCGGCGCTCTGGCGCGGCCCGGAACCGGCGGCGTTGCGGTTCAGGGGCCGCCCGGGGCGAGGCGGCTGCGGTTGCGAAACAGCGGCTTCGGGTTCCGGGGCTTCGGCGGCGGATCGGGAAGCCATGGCAGGCCGCGGCGCGGACTCATCGAGATCCTCTTTGCGGCCTTCGGCGAGATACTTTAACTTTTTAAGAATCACCCGATCCAGGCTCGCGCTGTAGCCTGTCCAGTAGCCCTCGTTGTGCCGATCGTTGGCGACCAGGGCGCGCATGCACTCCATCTTGGCGTCCAGGTCGTCCAGGTAGTGCAGCAGCAGCGCTTCGGCGAATAAGGGAACTTTCGGCGAACCGAACTCGAGCTGCCCGTGATGGCTGAGCAGCATATGCTCCAGCAAGGTGCGCAATCGCGGTGGGAAGGCAGGCAACTGCCGCGCTTTTTCCTGGAGCATGCGGAATCCGATCACCGTGTGGCCCAGCAGTTGCCCTTCATCGGTATAGCCGAAGCTGCGATCGTAACTGAGTTCGTAGATCTTTCCGATGTCGTGCAGGACGGCGCCGGCGACCAGCAGGTCGGCGTCAATGCCGGGGTAGTGGGGAGCGATCATCCGACAGAGCTTCACCAGCGACAGCACGTGCTCGAGCAAGCCGCCCAGGTAAGCGTGGTGGATGTATTTGGCCGCCGGCGCTTTCTTGAAGCGCGTCGCGATCTCGTCGTCGTCCAGGAATAAATCGAGCAACGCGCGCAGATGCGGGTTCTGGATCTGGGCGAGAAGGCCCCGCAACTCGGCGAACATTTCCTCGGGGTCGCGCTCGGAGGTCGGGAAGAAGTCCGCAGGATCCACAGTGGCGGCGTCCACGCGTTGCATCTTGTGGATGGTGAACTGCGGGCGGTTGTTGTAGATCTGGATGAGGCCTTTGACGCGCACGTAATCGTCGCGGTCGAAGGTCTCCATGACCTCGGCCACGTTGTCCCACATTTTGGCGTCAATTTCGCCGGTGCGATCGCCGAGCACCAGCGAGAGGTAAGGCTCGCCGGTTTTCTTCTGGCGCACCTCCTTGGAATGCACGAGGAAGGTGGCGGTGGCCGGCTTATTGGGCTCGATTTCGCTGAGGTACGGGGATTTCATAGCCCCTCAATCCACGGTAATCTTGGGCGCTCCGGCGGAGATGCGGGTCCCGGGAACGGGAAGCGTTCCGAGCAGGCGCTTACGCCGCGTGCGGGCGGCGACTTCCTCTTTGGTCACCGTTTCGGGTTTGATCTGGGCGGGATCCTGCCAGGTGGTGTCTTTGCCCGGGGCGGCGCCGGTGTCCACGTAGCCGGGTTTGATTTCCAGGTAAGCATCCATGCGCAGCTTGGTGAGATAGGCTCGCAAGGCGGGCTCCATGCGGGGCGCGTAGAGCTTCTCCATGATTTCGTTCTCCACCATCTCCAGCGGTTGGAGACCCTTGGTGGAACGCTCCTCGACTTTCAGGATCAGAAAACCGTTGTCCAGCTTGATGGGGTCGGTCACGTATCCCTTGCCCCGGGCGAAGACGATGTCCTCGATGTCCTTGCGCAATTCGCCGCGTTTGAAGGCCCCGAGCTGGCCGTACTCGCGGGCGGTTTCGGCATCGGAGTTATCGCGCGCCAGATTGCCGAAGTTCTCGCCCTGCCGCGCGCGCTCCACCAATTCCTTGGCTTTCTTCTCGGCGGCGGCAATTCCGGCGGCGTCCTTGCCTTGGGTGGAGATCAGGATCTCACGCAGCAGCACCTGCTCATCGCGGATGAACTCATTCTTGTGCTCCTCGTAGTACTTCTGCACCTCGCTGCGCGGGATGACGATCTTGGAGCCGACCTCCTGCTGAATCACCCGGCGAGTCAGGAAGCTGTCTTTGATCTGCTGGCGGAAATCCTCGTAACTCATGCCGGTCTGCTGGCGGATGAATTCCTGGAACTTGTCCGGCTCGGAGATCTTGTTCTGCACCTGAATGTCCGCCAGATAGCGGGAAACTTCGGAGTCCACGTTGATGTTCAGGTCCCTGGCGCGCTGGAGCAGCAGGAGCTGGTCAATGCGCTCGCGCAGGGCGTTGCGATCGGCCTCCTCCAAAGCCTGTTTGATCTGCGCCGGGGAGGCGCCCTGGCGGCGCAAGGACTCTTCCAGTTGGCGTCGTGAGCGCTCCAGCTCGCTGCGGGTGATGATTTCGTTGTTGACCTTGGCGATGATCTCTTCGACCACGCGCACGTCTGCGGCCAGCCCCGTAGCCGCAGCCAGGATCAACCAGGCCAGATGCATGCTCACATTATCCTCTATCCTCATAGTACGCTGAAGATTCCGTTTGTGTGCGACCCAGCAGTTCGCTGAGTCGCCGTTTCAACAGTTCCAGCAGATCGCCCGGGCCCACGGCTCCGTCCACAGGCAGCCTGAGCACGCCGGCGGGAGTGAACTGCACGCCCGGATGACGGCGCACCAGTTCGGTCAATCGAGCGGGGTCCACGCGGGAATCCTTGTTGAACTTGATGTCCAGCAAGCCGCGCCGACGCTCGATGGCCTCCACTCCCAGCCTTTGGGCCAGGCTCTTGAGCACGGAGAATTCCAGCAGTTGGAGGACGGATTCCGGCGGTGGCCCGTAGCGATCGGTCAGTTCTTCCCGGACCTGGCGGGCCTTGTCCGGGCTGTCGGCGGCGGCGATTCGCTTGTAGGCTCGCAGGCGCTGGTGCTCATCGGCGATGTAATCGGGAGGAATCCTCAGATCCAGGCCCAGGTTCAGGCTCGTGCGGATTTCGGGCGCCACTTCCTCGCCCTTGAGTTCCCGCACGGTCTCCTCCAGCATCCGCACATACATGTCGTAGCCCACGGCGTTGATGTGGCCGTGCTGCTCGCCGCCCAGTAAGTTGCCGGCTCCGCGCAGCTCCAGATCCAGGGCGGCAATCTTGAAGCCGGCGCCCAGCTCGCTAAACTCCTTGAGGGCCGCCAGTCGCTTGCGGGCCACCTCGCTGAGCTCGGCCTCCGGGGGGACGAGCAGGTAGGCGTAAGCTCTGCGGTTGGAACGGCCGACCCTGCCGCGGAGCTGGTAAAGATCCGCCAGGCCGTAGCGTTCAGCGTGGTCAATGATAATCGTATTGGCCAGAGGGATGTCGAGGCCGTTTTCGACGATCGTAGTACAGACCAGAACGTCCGAGCCGTGCTGCATGAAGCGCAGCATGACGCGCTCGAGTTCGGCTTCGCCCATCTGTCCGTGAGCGACGGCGATGCGTGCCGAGGGCACAAGCTGCTGGATCAGCGCCGCCCTCTCCCAGATGGTCTCCACGCGATTGTGGACGAAATAGACCTGACCGCCGCGGGCCAGCTCCTGTTCAATGGCGGTCCGCACCAGGTCGGGATGAAAGTGAGCCACGATGGTGTGAATCGCCAGGCGATCTTTGGGCGGGGTTTCGATGACGGACAGATCGCGCAGGCCGATGAGCGACATATGGAGGGTGCGGGGGATGGGCGTGGCGGTCATGGTCAGCACGTCAACGTTTTTCTTCAACTGCTTGAGCTTCTCCTTATGGCGCACGCCGAAGCGCTGCTCTTCGTCCACCACCAACAGGCCTAAGTCCCGAAATTTCACGTCCGGCGAGAGGAGCCGGTGGGTGCCGATCAGGATGTCCACTTTGCCTTCCGCGGTGTCGGCCAGAATGGTCTGGATCTCTTTGCGGGTGCGGAAGCGGCTCAACATCTCGACCCGAACGGGGAAGGGCGCGAAACGCCGCTTGAAGGTCTCGTAGTGTTGGAAGACCAGCACGGTGGTGGGGGCGAGCACCGCCACCTGCTTGCCGTCACCCAAGGCCTTGAAGGCCGCGCGCATTGCGACCTCGGTTTTGCCGAAGCCCACATCGCCGCAGAGCAGGCGATCCATGGGCTGGGGGCTCTCCATGTCGCGCTTGATCTCGCGCAGGGCAGCCACTTGATCTTCGGTCTCCACGAACTCGAAGGCATCCTCGAACTCACGCTGCCACTCGCTGTCGGGAGAGAAGGCGTGGCCCTGGGCCAATTTGCGTTCGGCGTACAGGCGCAGTAACTCCTGGGCCATGTCGCGCATGCGCGCTTTCACACGGCTTCGGGTTCGCGCCCAGGTGGCGCCGCCCAGCCGATCCAGAGGAGGCGCATGCTCGCCGGCGCCGCGGTACTTGCTGATAAGGTCCATGCGGGCGAGCGGCACGTACAGGCGCGCCTCACCCGCGTATTCCAGGAGCATGTAATCGCCCTGGTAGTCGCCATGGTCAATCTGGCGCAGACCGAGGTAGCGGCCGATGCCATGCTCGGTGTGGACCACGTAATCGCCGGGCTTCAGGTCCGAGAGGTCGGAAGCGAAGGCTGCGACGCTGGGCCGCGAGCGCACAGGCCGCGCGGCCCACGTCGGAGCGCCGAAGAGGTCCTCGCTGCCGAACAGCGCCAGGCGGCTCTCAGGGAAGATGGCTCCGCGGCGGAGCGCTCCCTTGACCAGGTACGTGGCGGCGACGCCCGCGCCGACGTAGCCGCGCTCGGCCAGGTAGGGCGGGACATTCTCCTCCGGCCCCAGCGCCAGTTGAAAAGGAACCTCGTATTCGCGGAAGACCTCGGCCGCGCGCTCGAGCTCGCCGGTGTTCGAAGCGAAGAAGATGATGCGATGACCGCTTTCGACCAGGTTGCGAGCCTCCGCCACCGCCACCCGAATGTTGCCTTCGAAGCTCAGCGCCGGACGGGTGATGATCTCCGCAGGGTTGCTTTCCCCGAGCAGCGTCAGTTCTCGGAGGGCGAGCTGGACGGCGCCGCGGCCGGCCTCGAGCAGCTCGTCCCACCGGTAATAGATACGCTCGGGCTCCAGCATGGCAGCGCGCAGTTCTTCCAAGCGGCCCCAGAGGCGATCGGCGGCCTCCGCCAGTTGTTCAGGCTCATCCCAGACGACGACGGGCTTGTCGAGCAAATCGAAGACAGAGGCGGTTCGGGGTTCGACCAGCGGCGCCAGGAGCTGCCAACCCGGACGCTCCGGAGAAGACCATCCCAGCTTCGCCGCCAGTTCCCCGAGCAGGCGATCGGAGCGGGGCTGCTCGGCCAGCGGCAGGAGCAGGCACTCCTCGGTCTTCACGACCGAGCGTTGGGTCTCGACATCGAAGCGCCGCATGGACTCGATCAGGTCCCCGAAGAACTCTATCCGCACCGGGCGAGCGGCTTCGGGCGGAAAGACGTCGAGAATCCCACCGCGCAGGGCGTACTCCCCGATCATCTCGACTGGGTCGCGGCGTTGGTAGCCCACGCTTTCCAAGTGCTCGACCAACACATCGAGCGGCACTTCCTCACCGACGCGCAGCGTGACGGCCAGACGGCGGTAGTACTCGGGCGGCTGAACGCGCAGCAGAGCCGAGGCTACGGGCGTCACCGTGATCGGGACGCGGGCGGTGGCAAGCCGCCAGAGTGCGATGGCGCGCTGCTGGCTGACCTCGGCGTGGGGCGCCAGCCCTTGACCGGGAAGAACGTCCGGTGGCGGTAGGAACTGCGGACGGGCCTCGTCGCGACCGCCGACCATGAGTTCGAAGAAAGTAGTAATCCCTGCCGCGAGCGCCTCCGCTTCTTTTTCATCGGGTGCAATCACCAGCAGCGGGCGGCCGACGGACTGCCACAGGAGGACGGTGTAGATTGCTTTGCCAGTAGGCGTCAGACCCGAGAGTGGGAGTGGTTTCCCGGCGCTCGACGGCAAGCCTGTCGCCAAGCGGCGGATAACCTCCTGGAAGGCCGGATGGCGGCCCAGGCCGGCCAACAGGTCGCGGACTTCAGGATGGATCACGGCGGGTCAGGAGCTTAGCTCCAGAATGCTTTCTACTATTCCAGTAGTTGAGTAACCGGGTTCCAGCGGCAACGCCAGCACCTGTCCGCCAGCGGCCTCCACCTCTTCCCTGCCGGCGATAAAGTGCGCCCAGTCAGCTCCTTTGACCAGCACATCCGGCAGCACGGCGGCGATCAGTTCTCGCGGGGTGTCCTCGTCGAACAGAGTCACGGCATCCACCGCCTCGAGGGCCAGCGCCAGCTCGACACGCTCGGCTTCCGGGATCAGCGGTCGCGAGGGTCCTTTCAAGCGCCGCACGCCGGCATCGGTGTTCAATGCCAGGATGAGCAGGTCGCCCAGGGAGCGCGCCCGTTCCAGCAGGCGGATGTGCCCGGGATGCAGCAGATCGTAGCAGCCGTTGGTGAACACCACCTTCTTGCCGGCGCTTTTCCACTCGGCCCGGGCCTGAATCAGCTCTTCGCGGCTGTAATAGCGACCCAACCGCTCTCATTGTATCGCGGCCCGGAGGCCGGCTGTAGCCCGGCAATCGCCCGGAGGGAGCCGCCGCCGATGAGGCGGGAGAGCGACGCGCGGGGACAAGCCGGAGACAGCCAGCGTCCTTCGGATATCCGATCCCGGGGTGTTACGATGAAAGCAATGGCTTCCAAGTCGGCCGGCGAGTTTGTGAAACTGCCCATCCCGGGGGTGCAAAACCTGATCGCCGTTGGATCGGGCAAGGGAGGAGTGGGCAAGACCACCGTAGCGGTGAATCTGGCCGTGGCCCTGGCTCGGATGGGTCGTCGCATCGGCCTGATGGACGCTGATGTTTACGGCCCTAACGTCCCTCGGATGATGGGCATCAACGAACCGCCGCCGGTGGCGGGTGAGCGCATCCAGCCTCTGGAGCAGTACGGCGTCAGGCTGATGTCCATGGGGTTCCTCAATCCCGGGGATCGTCCGCTGATCTGGCGCGGGCCGATGTTGCACGGCGTGATTCAGCAATTCCTGCGCCAGGTCGAGTGGGGCGCTCTGGAGTATCTGATCGTGGACCTGCCGCCGGGCACCGGCGACGTGCAGTTGAGTCTGATCCAGACGGCCCCCATCACCGGGGCCATTGTGGTGACGACGCCATCGGATGTGTCGCTCGAAGACGCACGCAAAGCGGTTCATATGTTTCGGCAGGTTCGGGTTCCGGTGCTGGGGATTGTGGAGAACATGAGCTACCTGGTGTGTCCGCACTGCAACGGCCGGGTGGATGTGTTCAGCGCCGGGGGCGGACGGCGGACGGCGGAGGAGATGGGCGTTCCTTTTCTCGGTGAACTGCCGCTCGATCCCGAGGTTCGGCTGGGCGGCGATACGGGCCGGCCGGTCGCGCTGCTGGACGGCAGCCACCCGCAGGCGGCGGCGTATGCGCAATTGGCCCAACAGGTGCTGGTGCGCCTGGCCGAGACCGCCGGACCCAAAGGTCCTTCGATCGAGGTCACGGACTAGGTCGTCTCGCTCACACGCGCTGGAGCGCGGCGTTCCCGGGCGAGAACAGGGCGGCGGCAGCTCAGTCACACTGGAGGACGGCGTCGCTGCGCCGGGGTCGCGATCACCGTGTTTCCGTTTTCTTGCCGCGGGTTGCCGAGCGCGAGGGGCGAGGCGGCGGGCAGACGGTCAGGGATTCAGAGTTGCGAGACCGTTAACTTATAAGTTAACATAGGGGCGGTTGTTTAGAACGCCCGATCGCCGATCGCGGCAGGAGGTTCACCATCGCCTACGCGGTGGACAGAAACGGCCGCTCGCCCGCCAGGGAGTTCCTCGAGGCGCTGCCCATGGCGGATCAGGCCAAGCTCATGAGGCTTTTCGCACTCTTGGGAGACGAGGGCCGGATCACCAATCCCGAGAAGTTCGGCAACCTCAAGGAAGGCCTATTCGAGTTCAAGTCGTTTCAAATCCGGATGCCCTGCCGCTTCGATTGGGGCGGCCTGGTGATCGTCAGCCACGGCTTCATCAAGAAAAGAAGCAGGGCCCCGAGACAAGAGATCGAGAGAGCCAGAAGGATTTTCGAGGAGGATCAGCAACGCGCCGGCTGAGGGAAGACGGGTGGCCGGCTGCGTGAGAGGCGCCATGAAGACCAAGACGCACTTTGAAGAGCTGATGGAGCAGCCCGAGTTTCGCAAGCTGTACGCGATCGAAGGGCTGGTGACGCAGGCCGGCGAATTCATCGCCGGGCTGATGGAGCAGCAGAAGGTTTCCCGGGCGGAGCTGGCGCGCCGTTTGGGCAAGTCGCGCGCTTATGTCACGCAGATGCTGAGCGGCGCGAGGAATCTCACCGTGCGGACTCTGGCTGAGGCGGCGTACGCGCTGGGAGTCGAGGTGAAACTCGAAGCCGTGCCGCTCGAGGCCGAGCGGCGGCGCCAGAAGTCGCCAGAGGCGCGCGCGAAGCGGCAAGGGACTTGCTGATCATGAAAGTGGCATCAGCCCTTCGGGTGACGGTGTCGGGGCAACGAAGCGAATCACCCCGCCTCGCGCTGCAACACCCAAAAAACGCACCCGAAGTGCACGGCGGCGTAGTATGCAATCTGCCTCAGCCCGGGATGCTCAGGCAGTAGCGGCGCATCAGCCTGCATCGTGAGAGGGGATCGTTCGGGATTCCTGCCAGAGATCGCGGGGAGCACCGGACTCAAACCGAGAGGGCGCTCCATAAGTGTCACCTCCGCTTCTCGGGCGCCCGTTTCGGAATCTGGCCTGCGAACACCTCGGGCGTAATTCTCTCCAAGCGTGTGGAACCAAGACAGCCTCGCCGGGGGCTTGTCGCGGCCGTTCTGAGGCGGCGGTTGTCGTTTCAAGCGCATGGCGCGACTTTTCCGCTGGATTTCTCCGCGCGTTGTTGCGCGCTCTAGTGTCTGCCCGCTGTGGTAACCGTGTGAACGCATGTCCGTGGCCGTCGTGGGGTTGCGAGGTCGGGCAGCGGTTCCGGCGATTCACCAGGGGGCGTTGCAGGCACGCGGCGGCTTACCGCTGCGAGGCATCACGGCCGCCGTTCAGCCCTGACGACGCGGACGCTGGTAGGGCTCCTTGAGGTATTTGGCCGCCTCTTCCTGGGCGCCCTGGGTGTTATCTTTCGTGCGAACCGCCTGCCGGTATTCGTTCAAGGCGCGCTCTCGCTGGCCGGTGAGATCGAAGATCTTGCCCAGTTGGATGTGGGACCAGACCTCGGTCCATTTCGGCTCCAGATCGCCGTTGAGCGCCTCGCGGAAGGCGTTGGCGGCGGACTGGAAGTTGTTTTGCAGGAAGAAAACCTCGCCGATCCGGTAATGCGCCAGCGAGCTGTAGCGGTTGACCTCCAGGGCCCGCTGGTACTCCTTGAGGGCCTCATTGAACTCGCCGATCTCGGCGAACTGCTCGCCGCGGCGGATGGCCACGGCTACGCGAACTGTATCGCTAAAGCGAAGCACGCGATGGTTGGGATCGAGCGTCAGGGTCTTGGGTCTGCCGAAGGTCTCGACCACGAACTCCGAAGAAGTCCCTACCACCTCGATGCGCTTGAACTCGGGGTTGCCCTCGGTCTCGATCTTCAGATCCACGGGCATGCGGAAGGTGTCCAGGTCTTGCGACACCTTGCCGACCACGCGGAAACCCTTCTGCGTTCGGTAAACGGTGTATTCCAGCTTGAACTCGGGGGCGCCGCTGGATTCGATCCATTGCAGGAAGAAGTAATGCAACTGCTGGCCGGAGGCCTCCTCGGCTGCTTTCTCGATGTCTTCGGTGGTGACGGAGGCCCAGGCGTGGCGTCCCGGAAACTCCTTGAGCAGGCGCAGAAACGGCTGGTCCCCGATGACGTAGCGCAACATGTGGTAGACGGCTGCTCCCTTGCTGGCTGAGACGGCCCAGAACTCGGGAGAGTAGTCCTCGATGCGCGCGGTCTGGATGACGGGCAGATCAGGAATCGTGAGGGCGTCCACGTAGAGGTCGCGCGTCTCGGCCTCCAGAGCCTCCGGACCGTTCAAGTGCTCCAGATAAAGCAGCTCGGAATAGCGAGCGGCCCCGTTGGTGATCCAGAGGTGGTTGCGCGTGGCGGCCGAGAGCAGGATGCCCCACCACTGGCGCGCGACCTGATTGGCGACCAGCCTGAGGTTAACCTGGGGGCTGAGGCTGGAGGAGGCCAGGAAGACCAGGCCGGGCGCGGCGTAACCGTTGGGGGCGCCTGCTTCGGTCTCCATCACCGTGAGGTCAGCCTGAGGCGGCAGGCCGTAAAGCCCCATGAAGTAGGTCATGGCGCGTCCGAATTCCTGGCCCCAGGGGCCCGCCAGTTCCTTGTTGGCGTCGCGGAAATACAGGGTGGTGGTCACGCCCTCGGAGCTGACGCGCACCGGCTCGCTGCGTACGACTCCCAGGCTTCCGGGAAAGGAGGGTTGGGTAAATTCAAAGCTGAAGGCTCGTTTGCCGGCAGGGGCATCCAGGGTCTTCTCCAGGCCCGGAGCGAGCACGCGGTAGCCTTGCGGAACGGTGATGCGCATCTCCGCCGTGAAGCGATCCGTCGTATAGCCGCTGACGGGGAACCAGCGCGCCGGATACATCAGGAAGGCATAGTCAGGCTGGATTGCGGCGAACTTGATACCGAACACGGGCGACTCTTCCTCGCCTGTCAGGCGCCCGTCGTAGTAGAAGACGACGGTGGAGACCTGCCCCTTCGGCAGTCGCTCGGGAAAGGTCAGCCGCTCGGTAAAATCCTGGTGGGAGCGAGAGGCGGCGACCGGACGCCCCTGCCCGTCCTCGACCTTGGAGACGTTCAAGGCGTTGTTCAGCTCGAAAATGGCGGAGGTGATGTCGTCCAGGGGCTTAAACCAGACCTCGACTCTGGCGGCCAGAGAGCGCTCTTGAGGATTGATCTCCGCCTCGATGCGGTAGTGTTCGACATCAATGCGCGGACGGCGTTCCTGTGCCCAGGCCAGAGCCCCCGCAAACAGCACCACAGCCGCACGCCAGGTTCCGGTCATCGCTTGCCTCCTGAATTCCTGGCCCACTGGCACAGGGACTCTTCAATCAGGGTGGCGGCCCGTTCCATCGGATCCTCCGCCGTCTTCAGTTTGGCCGCCACTTCCGCCAGATCCTGCCGCATACGATTACGAGCCTCCGGGTCGTTGAGCAACCGTAACGCTTCGGCCGCCAGACGCCGCCCCACCATTTCATTCTGCACGAGTTCGGTGGCCACAGCACGTCCGGCGACCAGATTGACCATGGAATAGAAGGGCGTCCTGACCAGGGGCCGACCGAGCCACCAGGTTAGCGGGCTGACCTTATAGAAGACCACCAGAGGCGTTCCCAGCAGGGCAGCCTCGATGGTGACCGTCCCGCTGGCGGCTAAAGCCACATCGGCGTGGGCCAGCACGTCCCAGGTTTGCCCTTCAATGACTTGGATGGATGAACGCGCCGTGGGTTCCCGAAATTTTTCCAGGTCGCCGGCGAGAAACCCGCCCTGGGGGACAGCCCACACAAAGCCGGCCTTGCACTGGCGGCGGATTTGATCGCAGGCGTCCAGGAGCACTGGCAAGTGGCGAGCCGCTTCTCCCCGACGGCTGCCGGGCAGGAGCGCGATCAAGGGGCGGTCGGCAGCCAGGCCGTGGACCTGAAAAAACTCCTCGCGCGTCAGACGCGGTCGGACCAGGCGCGCCAGGGGGTGGCCGATGTAGTCGGCCGCAATGCCCTGGCGGCGAAAGTAATCTTCCTCGAAAGGGAAGATGCACAACAGCCGGCCGATGACGCGGCGCATGAGGCGCAGCCGGCCGCGTCGCCAGGCCCACACCTGGGGCGCCACCAAGTAGATGATGGGGACCTTCATGCGGTGGAGCCGCCGCGCGATGCGGAGATTAAAGTCCGGGCTGTCGGTGAGGATCGCCAGGTCGGGACGCTCCTGTTCGGCGGCTTTGATCAGCTTCCGAAATTCGCGGTAGATCCGTGGGACGTGGCGGATCACCTCCACCAGGCCCACCACCGCCAGGGAGGCCGCGTCCACCACCGGGCGCACTCCAAGCTCCCGCATTCGCGGGCCGGCGCAGCCGAAAAAGTCCGCATCCGGCCAGCGCGCGCGCAGTCGAGCGATCAGGCTTGCGGTGTAAAGATCGCCCGATGCCTCTCCCGCCGAGACCAGGATCTTGCGCCGCACACCGTAGCAGTTTAGCAGTCCGGCGGGCGTGAGGATTCTGCTACAATGAAGCCAAGCCGTAAGATGTCCACCCAGACCGAGGTGGGAAAGCTTCGTGTGCAGGAGTTCGCCGACCGTTTCCGCCACGAGGTGATCCCGCTGACCAACGCCGTTTCTTATTTCTCGGCCTTGCCCGTCGCCGAAGAAGACCTGCGGGACTACCTCCAGGACCCGATCGCTGCCCTCCCCCCCTCGATCCAGGCGATCTTGCCGAAGCTGCTGGTCTTTCTGGTGCCCTATCTGGAAAAGCCGAACGGCAAGGGGGAGGAACTGGTGACCTTCGAAAAGCCGCCGGAGAAGACGCAGGCGGCCAGCGCGCAATTCAGCACCAGCAACGGGGCGGTCATGGTGCTGGCCATCAAGGACCGGGAGATGGCCGAGTATCATTATTATTTCTTCCGTGCCGTGGCTACGTTGGCCGCCGAGCACGTGCCGGCCGAAGTCGAGGAGGCTTTCAATCGCCTGCTGCGGGACGAACTGGGCAACCGCGTGCACGGCGAAGTGGACGAGCCGGGCTGGCAGCTCAAGCAATCCCTGCTGCGCCGCCAGACCAACATGCGCCGGGAGACGAAAGCCTTTCGCACTTACGCCAAGCAAGCCTTCATTGACACGTTGACCTTGTATTTGCACGGCATTTGCTGCGATATTGACGTCGAGACCGGTCCCCGGCAGTTACCCTCGCGCTTCTTGCGCCGCCGCCTGGAGTTACTGGAAAGTCATTTTCCGCCGCCCCAGGGTTACGCGGTTTTTCCGGAAGAAATTCAACGCGGCTGAAGCCGGCGAGCGACTTTGCCGGCTCGGTGAAGATCGGCGAGAATAGTCGGGTTGGAGCTACGTCTTCTCAAACTACCTCCGTGGCCGGAGTTGCGATCCCGTTTCCGGCCTACCGTGGAGTACTGGTTCCAGACCGAAGTGCACGTGTACGCCCTGGCCATCGCGGCCAGCGTGATGCTTTCCTTTTTCCCTTTCCTGATTGTGATGGCCTCGCTGTGCCGTCACGTGCTCGGCTGGCGGGCGGGCGCGGAAGCGGTCTATGCCGCGGTGGACCAGTATTTCCCTGGCGAGCTGGGAGACTTCGTGGTTCACAATCTGCGCGTGATCGTGCAGGAGCGCGGCGCCCTGCCCTTGGTCTCCTTGTTGCTGCTGTTGTTCACAGCCAATGGGATCTTCATTCCGCTGGAAGTGGCTTTGAACCGCGTTTGGGGCGTGACGGCGAATCGCAGCTACTGGCGCAATCAGGCCTTGAGCATGGTCCTGATTTTCGCCTGCGGCACGCTGGCGCTGGCGGCCACTCTGCTGACGGGGATGAATCCCACGGTGTTGCGAAAAATGATCGGGCCGATCCCCGGATGGATCGCCGCGCCGCTGGCCCTGCTGTTGAAGCTGGCGGCCATTCCCGTAGTCCTGCTGATGTTACTGGTGATTTACTGGAAGCTCCCGAATCGCCGCATCCTGGTGAGGCAGGTGGCGCCGGCGACGGTAGCGGCGGGCCTGGCGCTCCAGGCCATGCAGTATCTGAACTTACTGATCTGGCCGCTGTGGCGGGTCAAGGTGCGTCAGGAGTACGGGCCTTTTTATTACTCGGTGAGCATCATCTTCTGGAGTTTCCTGGCGGGCATGGTGATTCTGGCCGGGGCTGAATGGAGCGCGCGACGGGAGCGGGAGGCGAGCGCGAGCGGCGTCAGGGAGTTGGCCTGTGAGGGAAGCGGTCCCTTGGCGGGGCCGCGGCTCGAAGCGGGCGGGGAGTGAGAGAATCGAGCCCATATGCGCGTCACGTTAGCATTTGGGAGGACCGGGCTGGAGGTGGATCTGCCCGAGAGGTTTTCATACCGCGTGCTGGAAGCGCGCTCGGCCCAGCCCCTGGCGGATCAGAGGGCGGCGATCGAGGCTGCTCTGGACAACCCGATCGGCTGTCGGCCGCTTCAGGAGCTGGCGCAGGGGAAAGCCAGCGCCGCCATTTCGGTTTGCGACATCACGCGTCCTGCGCCGAATCGCCTGGTGCTGCCGCCCTTGCTGGAGCGGCTGGAGCGTGCGGGCGTACGGCGGGAAAAGATCACGATCCTGATTGCAACCGGCTTGCACCGGCCGGCCAGCGATGCGGAGATCTGTGAGATCGTCGGGGAGTCTGTGGCCCGCAGCTATCGGGTGCTCAATCACGACGCCCGCGACGCGGCCTCGCACCGATTCCTGGGCGTCACCGGTTCAGGCACTCCCGTCTGGATTGACGAGCGCTTTCTGGGCGCCGAACTGCACATCACTTTGGGGTTTATCGAGCCGCATCTGATGCTGGGTTACTCGGGCGGGCGTAAACTCATCGCGCCGGGACTGGCGGCGCGGCAGACCATCGAGGTCTTGCACAGCCCGAAGTTCATGCGAGACCCCCGGGCGGTGGAGGGTTCGATCGAGGACAACCCACTGCACCGGGAGCTGCTGGAGATCGCGGCCATGGCGGGTCATGATTTCATTGTGGACGTGGCGCTGGCGCGGGATCGGCGGATCGCGGCCGTTTTCGCGGGCCATCCGGTAGCCGCGCACCGCGAGGGGGTGGCATTCGTATCCCGGGTGATGTTAGAGCGATTGGAGGCGCCGGTGGACGCCGTGCTGACCACGGGGGCGGGTTATCCTCTGGACCTCACCTTTTACCAGGCCATCAAGGGCGTCACTGCGGCCGCGCACATTGTCAGGCCCGGAGGCCGCATCTTACTTGCGGCCGCCTGCGAGGAGGGGGCCGGGGGGCCCGAGTTCAGCCAGATGCTCAAGGAGTTCCCGGAGTGGCCGCGCTTCATGAACCACATTCTGAACGCACCGGTCATTATTGACCAGTGGCAATTGGAGAAGCTGGCGCTGGTCAGGGCCAGGGCCGAGGTGCTGTTTTACGTGCCGGGCTTGCCGGCGGAGTATCACCCGTCGTTGTGGGGAAGGGCATTCAGCACGATCGAAGAAGCGGTAGGCGCGCTGACAGCGGATCTTAAGCCCGGGGCGGTGATCGCTGTGATCCCGGAAGGTCCTTACGTGTTGGCCAAAGTCGCGGAGTCGTGAGCGGGGGAGCGGATTGGCTGTAGCTCGCTACTGGGCGCCCCGGAGCTTGAGCATCGTTTTGATGGTTTGGAAGATGATGAAGGCGTCCAGGGCGGGCGACAGGTGCTTGATGTAATAGAGGTCGTACTCCAGTTTTACGATCGTATCTTCGACGGTTTCGCCGTACTTATAGTTGATTTGCGCCCATCCGGTGATGCCTGGCTTGACGAAGTGCCGCTGGCGATAGTAAGGGATCTGTTCGGAAAGCACACGTACGAATTCCGGACGTTCGGGACGCGGGCCCACGATGGACATGTCGCCCTTGAGGACATTGACGAGCTGCGGCAGCTCGTCCAGACGCAAGCGTCGGAGCCAACGACCGACCGGCGTAATGCGAGGATCGTCTTTAGCGGCCCAGACAGCGCCGGTGCGCGCCTCGGCGTCTGCGTACATGGAGCGGAATTTGTACAGCGTGAACTCGCGTCCGTGCAGGCCCACGCGCCTCTGTCGGTATAGAATGGGACCTGGCGAGCTGAGCTTCACTGCGAGGGCGACCAGCAGTAAGAGGGGCAGGGTCACCAGCAGCCCGAGCAGCGCGATCAGGACGGAGTAGTAGTTCTGGAGCTTTACGAAGGTCGGCCGCGGTCCTAACTCTCCGGAAAAAATCAGTTGTGCGGGGCGCAGCTCCTTGGTCGGAATGCGGCCCCGCAAAGCTTCGTACGTGGAGGCGGCCTCCTCGATGATGATTCCGGAAAAGCGCAGATCGAGCAGCTCGTGCACGGGCAGTCGCCGGCGGCGCTCGGAGAGGCCGACCACGATGCGGTGAGGATGAACGCTGCTGACGATCTCGCGTAAGGCGCTCACCGGACCGAGAACCCTGGCGCCGTTCAGGACGGCGTCGGGCGGGTGCTCGTCATCCACGTAACCGAGATTCGCGATGCCCAGCTCGGGATGGCGTTCCAGGTAAGCGGAAATCTCCTGGATCAGGACGTTCGTGCCCAGGAACAACCAGCGCTGGGAACTGATGGCGCGCGCCACCACCGCGTCATACAAGAACCGCCAGCCTATCAAGAAGACCGCGCCCAGGGCGCTGCCGAGCAACATCACGGTGCGCGGCAGCACCCACTCCCGGTTCAGGTAGGTGAGCAGCGCTTGCACCAAGAAGGCGAAACCGAAGGCTTGTCCGATTTCCAGCGCCAGGGCGGTTTTCGAGGGCGCCCGGCTTCCGGCATAGAGGTCCAGGAAGTGCAGTCCGAGCAAGACGCTGACGGTGGCCGCCAGGATGCGCCACAGTCCTCCGTCGTAAAGAAGGAAGACGGTGGGATCCACCTCCAGCACCAGCATTGCGGCTGCGATGTAGGCGCATAGCAGCAACAGAATTTCGGAGACCAGCAGCGTGAGCACGCCGGCAGGCACCGAGACGCGGAAGAGCCGGACCATGAAGATGTACTGGTTTTCACTGTAGCACGCGCGGGACCGGCGCAGCTTCGAGGAGCCGGGCTGCGGGGCGGCAGAGCGCCGCCTGGCCGGGACCCTGTGTCGGGTATGGCCGGAGGTCCTGCGTCGGGCTCGTTCTCGACGGCGGCCGTATAATCGGGCTGTTATGTTCACCGCGATCCTAACTCGCCGAAAGTTCGCAATTACCCTGGGCGGTTTGCCGCTGGGTCTGCGCAGCGCCGAGGAACCCGTGGTTTCCGGACCCTGGTCCGAGCCCGCCGTGGTTCACAAGGTCTACCTGTCAGGAACGCAGCTCCACTGGCCACGTCCCACGCTGGATGTAGCGAAAGAGGTTGCTGAGATCGAAGCGCGCATGGCGGAAGTGGAGCGCAAGCATCGTGGCCAGGTGCGCTTTGTGGGAGGCGAGCTGTTGCGCACGCCGGAGGAGATCGAGAAGTGGGCGGGGAGCTTGGGGGACGTGGATGCTGTGCTGGTCACGTATGTGACGATTCCCAGTCCGCTGAGCAACCTGCTGGATGCGATCAAGCTTCCTGTGCTGGTGTACGCGATTCCGTACGCCGGCCATCACTGGGCGGGCATCGCGGCGCGCCGTCAGAAACGGGGAAAGCTGGACGTGGTGGCCTCTTCCAGTTACGGGGACCTGGATCCTTACATCGGCGTGTTTCGGGCCATCCGTCACCTGCGCAAGAGCAAAGTCTTGATCGTCTCGATGCGCCCCCAGAATCTGGAGAAGCTGGCCGCCGACTTCAGCGCGCAGTACGGCACGACCATCAAGTTCCTGACGTATGACGATCTGACGGCGGCTTTCCGGGCGGCGGACGCCGCGCAAGCTCGCAAGGAAGCCGCCGAGTTAGTGCGGGGCGCGCTGCGGGTCGTCGAGCCCAAGCCGCAGGAAATCGAGGACGCCGTGCGTTACTACCACGGCGTGCAGCAGATCCTGCGCCGCGAACAAGCCAACGCCATGACGGTGGACTGCTTCGGCGGCTTGCTGGCTCACAAGATGCCGGCCTATCCCTGTATCGCCTGGTCCAAGCTCAACGATCAGGGTCTGTACGGGGTTTGCGAGGCCGACCTTCGCTCTACGATGACGCAGCTTCTGATCACTTCCTATTCTGGGATGCCGGGTTTCGTCTCCGATCCGGTCTTCGACACCAGCCGCAATGAGGTCATCCACGCCCACTGCGTCTCAGCCACGCGAATGAAAGGAATCCGCGGTCCGGCCTCGCCATACATCCTGCGCAACCACCTGGAGACCAACGACGGCGTGGTGATGCAGGTGCTGATGCCGGCGGGGGAGACGATCACCTGCGCGGAATTCCGCGATCCGAGGACCCTGCTGGTCTCGACCGCCGAGGTGACTGCCGCCGAGGATAGCGATCGCGGTTGCCGCACGAAGATTCGCACGCGCGTGGCGAACGCCGAGAAATGGCTGCAATCCTACTCCGGCGGCCTGCATCGGGTGATCTTTTACGGGAACCACGTGCCGGTGATCGAGCGCATGGGACGCCTGATGGGCTTTGAAGTGGTCCACGAGATGTAGCGCCGGAAGGCACGATGGAGGAAGCAAGCGGGGGCCGACGGATCCTGGTCAGTTTTCGGCTGCGGGTGGGTGACCGCACGCTGGAAGCCAACGTGAGCCTGCCCGCGGAGCCGGTGCGTCCGCTGGAGTTGTTGCCTGCGTTGTTCGCGCTGGCCGATGCTTACCTGAGCGCAGTCGTCGTTCAGGTCGAAGAACAGGGACGGCGGATCTCCTGCCGCGCGGGATGCAGCGCGTGCTGCTCCCAGCTTGTCCCCGTCAGCGAGACCGAGGCGTGGCATCTAGCGCAAGTTGTCGCCGCGCTGCCGCCTGCGCGGCGGGCTGTGGTGCTGCGCCGTTTCGAGCGTGCTCTGGAGCGGCTGGCTGATGCTGGTCTGCTGGAGCGCTTGCGGGACACCGGCGCCCTGCGGGATCTTGAAGCGCGGCGCCGCATCGGGATGGAGTATTTCACGCTGGGCATCGCCTGTCCGTTTCTGGAAGAAGGCAATTGCAGCATTTATCCGGACCGGCCCTTGCGGTGCCGCGAATATCTGGTGACCTCGCCGGCCATCTATTGCGCCGATCCGCGCCCCGAGACCATTCAGATGGTTCCCTTGCCCGCGAAGCTATCCGAGATCCTGTTCTGTTTCGGTGACGGCAAGGGCCTGGAAGCGACGCGGTGGCTGGCGCTGCCTCTGGCCCTGGAATGGGCTCGGGAACACGACCCCGCCATGCAGCCGGCGCTCCCTGCACCAGAGCAATTTCGGAATTTTCTCTGGCAGCTCGCAGGGATGCCGGGTTGAGAAAGTTCGCGTTCAGATGCGCCCGTGGGCGGTGAGCCGACGCATGCGTCGCGCCCAACCGAGGTAGCGCCACAGATCAGCTCGGCGCTGCCAGCAAAAGCTCCAGAACTGGCGGAAGCCGATCTGTTCAGCCGGAAGGCCCCAGTAAGTTTCGATCCGCCAGCGCAAGTAAGGACTGCGCCAGGGTCGTAACCGGTATCCGCGCGTAGCCCACCAGAGCAGGCGGAGCATCTCAGGGCTTCAAGGCGGAAGCGGGGGTTACGGACGAAGCCGGTCCCCCGGCTGAAGCGGGACGACGGCTGGGCTCGGGAGTCGCGTAGTAACCGGTTCGCGTGCGGACCACGGGGCGGTTGGGCCCGCTGACGCTGACTCGAATCTGGCGGTAGCTTCCGTCCAGCGCCTGGTTGCTGGGGCTGTAAGCGATGATGTACTGGTTGCGGATGTCGTGGGCTACCTGGAGCGCGATCTTTTGAACCTCATCGAGCTGCTTGGGATAGTAAGCCTGGCCGCCGGTAGCCTGGGTGATGGCGTCCAGCCCGCGTTTGGCGCGCCGAGCTTCGCGGCGTTCCTCTTCGCTCAGCAAGCCAATGGCGTAAATCAGGACTTCGCTCTGCTGAGCCCGGGCGACCAGTTTTTCTAGAGTCATTTCGCTGGTGTTGTCGTTGCCGTCGGTCACCACCAGGATGACCTTCTTGTCGCGCTTACCCTTCTGCTTGAGATGCTCGAGGGAGAGATAAATGGCGTCGCGCATGGCGGTGCCGCCGCGCGAGTCAATGCGTGAGAGACCCTCCTCGAGCTTTTTGATGTCGTTGGTGAAGTCTACGTCCAGGTAAGCGTCGTCGTTAAAGTTAACGATAAAAACCTCGTCTTGGGGGTTGGAGGCTTTCACCAGCGCCAGGGCCGCGGCTTCCACCTTGGGCCGCTTGTCGCGCATGCTGCCGCTGTTGTCAATGACCAGGCCCATCGAGACCGGTACATCCTCGCGACGGAAGATCTTGATCTGTTGCTCGACGCCGTCCTCGTAAACCTTGAAGGCGGTGCGCGGCAAGTTGGTGACCAGCCTGCCGTTCTTGTCCACCACGCTGGCGTGGAGCACGACCAGGCGGGTCTCGGCGCGGAAGACCGCTCCGCTGGTCTCCTGTCCGAACAGGGGCGCGAGACCGAACAGCAGGGTCCACGCCAGCAACTCATTGCGTCGGCGCATAATACCCCAGCCGCCAGAAGGCCCTGAGCGGCGGCAATCCCTTGGGCTGCACCAGTTTCACTTGCACGCGGCGGTACTTGCCGTCTCTCTGCTGATTGGTGGGTGAATACCCCAGGATGTACTGGTTGCGCAGCTCGATGCCGATTTTGGCCGCAATGTCCGGCAACTCGTTGACGTTTTCCACCGGGAAATGTCGGCCGCCGGTTTGCTCGGCGATTTCGCTCAACAGGCTGGGGCCGGAAAGCTCCTCCGCCGTGCGACCTCGCGAGTAAATCGGTTCGAAGATCCCGATGGCGTAAATCTGCACGTCCGCCTCGCGGACGAGGTTTTTGATCTCCCCCTGCGTATAGCGACTGGAGTTGTCTCCTCCGTCGGAAATCACCAACAGGGCCTTGCGCGGGTTCCGCGCCTTCTTCATTTCGTGGAGCGCCAGATAGATGGCGTCCAACAGGGCCGTGCGCCCTTTGGATTGCGTGAAGGCCAGCCGGTTCTGGATCTCTTCGGCGTCGTGGGTGAAGGACATGATCAGCTCGGGCCGATCGCTGAACTGCACCAGGAAGAACTCATCCTCGGGGTTGGCGGTTTTCAGGAACTGCGCGGCGGCCTCGCGGGACTTTCGCAATTTGGCGCCCATGCTGCCGCTGACGTCAAAAACGAAACCCACCGACAAAGGGGCATCCTCGCTGGCGAAGTGAGTGATGGTCTGCTCGACCTTGTCCTCGAAGATCTTGAAGTGTTCTTTTTCCAGACCGGTGACAAAGCGATTCAGGGGATCGGTGACCGTGACGGGGATGAGAACCAGCTCGGTGTCAACGCGGATGTTGGGGGTTCGGGGGCCTGTGTCCTCAGCGGACGGCGGCTTCGGTCGCGGCGTGATGGTGACCCTGGGCTGCTGGGCTCCGCGGGTATCCTCGGCCGCACCCACCAGCAGCAAGGCTCCCGCCAACCCTAGTGCAGCGCGGATTATCGGGGACCCGGCTCGCATATCCATCCTCCCCGCCTCTTGCCCCTTGCGAGCTCAGTATAACATGGCTCTCGTGGTATGATGATTCGTGCACCCTCGGATCCTGGGCGTGATTCCCGCCCGTTACGCCTCTTCGCGCTTTCCCGGTAAGGCCCTGGCGCCGCTCGCCGGACGGCCCTTGATCCAGCACGTCTATGAGCGGGCGGTTCAGGCCCGTTACTTATCCGCCCTGGTGATCGCGACTGACGACCCGCGCATTGCGGAGGCGGCCCGGGCGTTCGCGGCTCGGGTGTGCATGACGCGCGCCGATCACCCCTCCGGCACGGATCGGGTGGCGGAAGCGGCATCCGCGGATCCTGCGGAGCTCGTGGTGAACATCCAGGGCGACGAGCCCCTGATTGATCCCGCGGCCATTGACGCGGCCGTGTTAGGTCTGCTGGAGGCCCCCGAGATCCCCATGGGCACGCTCAAGAAGCGGATCGAGGATCCTGCCGAGCTGACCAACCCGAACGTGGTTAAGGTGGTGACCGACGGTTTCGGCAATGCGCTGTACTTTTCGCGCTCGCGGATTCCTTATGTGCGGGTGGGCGCCGAGGAAGCTCCGTGTTACAAGCACGTGGGGCTGTATGTGTACCGGCGGGATTTCTTGCTCAAGTATCCGGAGCTGCCGGTGGGACCCCTGGAGCGCGCCGAAAGGCTGGAGCAACTGCGGGCGTTAGAGAACGGCTACAAGATCCGGGTGGTGGAGACGGAGTACGAATCGCGGGGTGTGGATACGCCGGAGGACTTAAGGTTGGTCGAGGGGTTGTTGGCAGGGGGCAAGTGACTGGATTCGGAAAGACGGCCCGGCGGCGGGCGCCGGACAGCACGCCGATTGTAAGAGCCGGAGGTTGAGAGGCCGAATCAAGGCGAAGGCCGGGTGAGCGAGATGGTGAAGTTCGTGTTTGTGACCGGCGGGGTGGTTTCCTCCCTGGGCAAGGGGATCGCTGCCGCCTCGATCGGTTGTCTGCTGGAGAGTCGCGGCCTGCGTGTGACCCTTCAGAAGTGCGATCCCTACCTGAACGTGGATCCGGGCACCATGAGTCCCTTCCAGCACGGCGAGGTCTTCGTGACCGACGATGGCGCGGAAACCGACCTGGATTTGGGCCACTACGAGCGTTTCACGCACGCTCGCCTGACGCAAGCCAACAATGTCACCTCGGGTCGCATCTACGAGCGCATCATTTCCAAGGAGCGGCGCGGCGACTATCTGGGCAAGACCGTCCAGGTGATTCCCCACGTCACCAACGAAATCAAAGCCGCCATCCGGCGGGTGGCGGAAGGAGTGGACGTGGTGATCACGGAGATCGGGGGCACGGTGGGCGACATCGAGTCGCTGCCGTTTCTGGAAGCCATCCGGCAGATGCGACGCGAGCACGGGCGCGAGAACACTTTGTTCCTGCATGTCACCCTGGTGCCCTGGATCGCCGCCTCCGGGGAGTTGAAAACCAAGCCCACACAGCATAGCGTCCGCGAGCTGCGGGCCATCGGCATTCAGCCGGACATGCTGGTGTGTCGGACGGATCGCCCGCTGCCGCAGGAGGTGCGGGAGAAGATTGCCCTGTTCTGCGACGTGGATGTGGAGGCGGTCATCAGCGCGCAGGATGTGGAGTCCGTTTACGAAGTGCCGCTGTCTTTCGCCCGGCAGGGCGTGGATGACATCGTGCTTCGCCTGTTGCGTTTGGAGGCGCGCCCGCGCGATCTGAGCCGCTGGGCGGCGATGGTCCAGCGGCTGAAGAATCCGACGGGCGAGGTGGACATCGCGCTGGTGGGCAAGTACACCCAGTATGTGGACTCTTATAAGAGCCTCAGCGAGGCCCTGCTGCACGGCGGGTTGGCTCACAACCTGAGAGTCAACTGTCACTGGATCGGGTCGGAGGGGCTGACGGCGCCGGCTACGGTGGAGCAGCTAGGCGGTTATGACGGCATCCTGGTTCCGGGCGGCTTCGGGGAACGCGGCATTGACGGGATGCTCCAGGCGATCCGCTTCGCTCGCGAGCATAAGATTCCTTACTTCGGGATCTGCCTGGGGATGCAGCTCATGGTCGTGGAATTCGCGCGGCATGTTTGCGGCCTGCCGCGCGCCCATTCCACGGAGTTCGAACCCGACACGCCGGATCGCGTGATTTACAAATTGCGTGAGTTGAAAGGGGTGGACGAGATGGGCGGCACTATGCGCCTGGGAGCCTATCCCTGCCTGCTGGCCGAAGGCAGCTTTGCTCATCAGGCTTACGGAACGCAGCTCATCAGCGAGCGACACCGCCACCGCTACGAGTTCAACCGGGATTACGAAGGCGTCCTGACGGCGCACGGCATGAGGATCACGGGCCGCACGCCTGACGGCGTCTACGTGGAGATTTGCGAGCTGCCCGACCATCCGTGGTATTTGGGCTGCCAGTTCCATCCTGAGTTCAAATCCAAGCCCCTGGAGCCGCACCCGTTATTCCGCGCCTTCATCGGAGCGGCCTGGAGGCGCCGCCTGGAACGTCAGGCGGCGGCGGCCGGGGAGTTGGCTGCCAGGTCATGGTCGAGTTGAGCACACCGCGGGGCGAGGTCATTCGTTTGGGTGAAGGAGCGCCTCTGGCGCTGATCGCAGGCCCGTGCGTGATCGAAAGCGAGGAACACGTGCATTGGGTGGCCCGCGAGATTCGCCGCCAGGTCGGACCGTTCATTTTCAAGGCCTCCTTCGACAAGGCGAATCGCAGTAGCCTGTCTTCCTACCGCGGCCCGGGGATGAAGGAAGGCCTGCGCATTCTGGCAGGTCTGAAAGCCGAAGGCTATCCGATTTTGACCGACATTCACGAGCCGGCGCAAGCGGCGCCAACGGCTGAGGTGGCCGACATTCTTCAAATCCCTGCTCTGTTGTGTCGCCAAACCGACTTACTCGTGGAGGCCGGTCGCACAGGGCGGGTCGTGAACTTGAAGAAGGGCCAGTTCATGGCGCCCTGGGACTTCCGCCTGGCGGCGGAAAAAGTGGCCTCGACCGGCAACACTCGCATCCTGTTGACCGAGCGCGGCACGCAATTCGGCTACAACAACCTGGTCGTGGATATGCGCTCGCTGGTCGTGCTGCGGGGCTTCGGTTATCCGGTGGTCTTCGACGCCACGCACAGTGTCCAGCTTCCGGGCGCCGCCGGGGTAGCTTCGGGGGGACAGGCAGAGTTCATCGAGCCGCTGGCGCGGGCGGCCGCCGCAGTGGGCATTGACGCTTTGTTTGTCGAAGTGCACGAAGCGCCGGAGCGAGCGCTCTGTGACGGGCCGAACGCCTTACGGCTGGAGAGACTCGGTTCTCTGCTGGAAACGCTCCGGCGCATCCGACAGGCTGCTCAGGGATGCTGAACGGTCATTCCTTCCAGAACAGTTCGGCGTCCGATCGGCGGACGTAACAGGCGTCCACCTGGGCGGGGTCCTGTGCCAGCCCGGCGAGGAAGCGCTCGGCGGCGATCCGGCCGATGGCTCCTGCCAACGCCCGTGGGACCTCACGGACGGGCCTGTCGGCCCACCGAGTACCTGCCAGAGCGGGTCGGAAAGGCGCGAAGTTTGTGGAGACGAATTCCAGATCACCATCGGGTAGCGTATCCAGCCAATCGCGAAACTTCATTACCACCGGCGGCCGGACAAGGGTGAGGTCGTGCGCATAGACGGCGCCGTAGATCTCCCCGCGCCGGGCGTCCGAGACTACGGCGCGCAGCGGCGCGACTCCCAGCCAGGCCATTGCTTCCAGGTTCGAGACGGCCACCACCGGGCGCTGCGTGGCCTCGGCCAATCCTTTGACGGCTGCCAGGCACACGCGCACGCCCGTGAACGAGCCGGGTCCGGCCGCCGCGGCGTAACAGTCTACTTCCTCCAGCCGCCATCGCTGCCGCTCCAGCAGGCGGCTCAGGTGTTCGTAAAGGATGTGCGCGAAGCCGTCGGGCGAATGCAGCAGGACTTCCTCGATCACTTGGTCGCCTGCGACCAGCGCCAGGCTGCCGAATTCCGAGGTCGTGTCCAGTGCCAGAATGCGGGGCTTCACGGGTTGAGCTTGTAAATATGATCCAGCGCGTAGAGCTTTCCGTTGGCGTTGAGTCCATAGAGCCGGAGGGCCATCACTGCCGGGAAGTTACGCGCGAAGTTGCGTGGGAAGCGGAGGGTGCCCTCGGGTCCGGTGCCCAGGACCCTATAACCCTGGCCCTCGGCGGGCACTTCCCCGATCCACAACCACATCATCCGGCGGGTAGCCCGAGTCTCCCGGGTCACTTTCACCTGATAGGCGGGCGGGACTTTAAGGGAGAGGGCCTCGGCGGCAGGCACGCTAATTTCGAAAGGCGCGCGCTGCGGACTTTGCTCGATCTCCTGCATGAGGACCGGCCGGGATTCGAACTTGTAGGAGCGTAACATGGATTGCTTGCGGCCCTCACGCGAGACGTGCAGCACCCAGTCGTGCTTGTTGTTGGGCGGTTCGAGCCGCAGTCGCTCGCCTTTGAATTCCTTCTGCTTGATGAGCTCGCCGGTGATAGGATTGAACCAGGCCACGTCGTAGCCGTGCCGCTCCAGAAGGATTTCCACCGGCCCGGGCTTCTCGACATAGACGATGTATTCCACTCCCTCCAGCGCCAGGGCGCGGCCGCCATCCACGTCGAAATAGGGCTCTAACTCCCAGTGACGGGTGCGGGAGAAGAAATCGAACCAAACCGTCATCTGGCGGGCCCCCGGGGAGTCCAGATGTTTTGCATCCACCGTGAAGTTCCTTCCCCCATAAGTTCCCGTATTACCGAAAGTAGGATATTGCCCGTTCATGGTAGCGTTCCACAGGCGCCGGCGGAAGGTGTCGGTATCTACGTGGTGCGGGTGAGATTTGCCCGCGCCCGAGTCCTCGTACGCGAATTCCGCGTTGACCTGGGGGACGGCGTAAATCTGGTGCTCGATGGCGCCGAGCGCGTCGTCCGAGGATTGGTAGACGATGTAATTCATCCAGCCGTCGTTGAGTAGAGGCGCTGAAGTGGCAACCGTGTGCGTCGAGCGGGGATGCTGGTAGGGGTCCAGACGGATCAGGTATTCTCCGATCTCCTTCAGCAGCGCTCGGCCGTTCTCGTACTCTTCGAATTCCTGGACGCCCTGCCAGGTGATGTGCATGGCGGCGTATCTCGCCGCCAGATACCGGATGTAGCGCTCCCGCTGCTGTCGCGTGGGAAAGAGCCGGACCAGGTGATTTTCGTCGCCGGCCAGCACCAGGTCGGCTATGATGCCTTTTCGGTTCATGTAGAGAATCCTCTGGTCCAGCTCCTGAAAGTGTTCGACCCTGATCCGGTCAGGCGTGGGAAAAACCTCAGCGGCCTCCTGTTGGGCTCCGATCACGAGGCCGCGGATGTGGTTGAACTTCTGGCGGGCGCGCGCGTCCACAATGGTTTCGAACAGCTTGCGCTCCAGGAAAGCGAATCGGTAGCAGGTGTCGCCCATCCACAGATGGGGCTTCAGGTTCAGGCCGTCCACCCAGGCCCAGTGATGCACATTGGCGGGGCGAAGGAAGCCCGGCGAATCCGAGGCCGTCGCCATGACGCGCCCCTCGCGGCCGTCCAGGCTTGGCGCGTTGCTGGAAGTGCGGAACACCCACTCGCCCTGACCGGTGGGCGCGAACCGGATGACGAAGCGCCGTCCACCGTCCCAGAAGCCGGCCAGCTTGAGCGTGCGAAAACGCGGAGAGCGAAATTCCGCATCCAGCGTGATGCTGACGTAGGGATTTGGGTGTGCAGCCGCATCTTCCGCGCTCAGCTCGAAAACGATCTCACAGGGAGAGTAAACCGGCGTCGGCGGGCAGACGGTTTGTGAGGCGAGCGGCAAACACACCGCCAGCGCCCACATGAGCTTGCCGCGGGTCATCAACTGATAGTGTAACGAGGCCGGCGCCGTGGGGGAGTTGGCGGCGACCGTGGTCCGCGGTTTCAGTGCACCGGCAGGGATGCCATGGCCGGCCGCTCGGCGTATTGTGACTGCTGCGCCGTGAGGCGCCGTGCCCGTGCGGTTAGCACGTCGGGAGTTGGTGGATGGCCGCAGCGCCGTGAGGCGCCGTGCCCGTGCGGTTAGCACGTCGGGAGTTGGTGGATGGCCGCAGCGCCGTAAGGCGCCGTGCCCGTGCGGTTAGCACGCGAGGGCGGCTTGGAGCATGGCGCGGGCGTAGGCCACGTTGTAGGCGATGCCCGCGTAGCCTCCGCCGCCGGGATAGCCGCGCAGGGGGCCGCGTTCCCGGTCGTAATCCAGTGCGCGCGGGTGCTCGGGGTAAATGACGCCTTTGTAGCCGCCCCGGACCAGCTCTTTCATCACCGCGAACATATCCACCTGGCCCTCGTCCGGGAAGACCTCCGCGTATTTCTCATGGGGCTTTGTGACGCGCACATTGCGGAAGTGCACGTGGTTGACGCGATCGCGTCGGAGGAAGTAGCGCAACACCTCGACGGGATCTTCGCCCATCTCGCGCGTGACGCCGCAGTCATAGGTGATCCCGTTGGAAGGACTGGGCACGATTTCGATGAGGCGCTTCCACCCTGCCACCGTAGCCATGATCTGCCCGGAGCCGCGACTGAGCGGCGCCGGCGGGTCGTTGGGATGCAGAGCCAAGCGCACTCCGGCTTTCTCGGCTTCGGGCACGATCGCCTTGAGGAAATAGGTGATGTTCTTCCACATCTCCTCCAGGCTGTGTGCGCCCACTTCGGGCAGGGGAGGAAGGTTCTTCATGCGGTCATAGTCGAAAGCGGTGTAGCCGGCGCCGCCGCGCCCGATTTCTTCGTAGTAGCCCTCCATGGCGCGATGGGCATAGAAGTTGTATTCGATGACCGGCAATCCGACCCTGCCCGCGGCGCGGATGGATTGGATGACCTTTTCAATTTCCTCGTCGCGGCCGGGCCTGCCGTAGAGAGTGTTGCGAAAGCCGGAGATCATGAGGTTGCACAGGGTGAGACCGTGGGCTTTGAATCGCTCGATGCGGTCGCGCAAGTCGTCTTCGCGCCAGGGGATGGGCGGGCCGCCCATCAGCACGTAGTTCACGCCAAGCTGCTTGATGCGGCGCATGCCGGCTTCCATTTTGGCGGGATCTCCGCCTCCGTCCCAAGCTCCCAGACACAGCTTCGGAGTGTCAGGGCCTTCGAGGATGGGCCACGATTTGGCCGGGCCCGAGCCCGCCGGCGGCGCAACTGCGGCTCCTGCGGCGGCCAGGAGTCCCCTACGAGAAATCGTCATACTCACGGATGCCTCCGAGGCGCCCGATTGGCGCCATGCACAATATACACCGGCTGGCCAGGCGCGGAGAGGCGGGCAGCCGCCGCGTCGCCGGCCCGGGCGCGCCGAACTGCGAAAAATTCTTGACAATTGCGCGGATGAGGCTTACACTCAAGCCAGTCGGCGCTTGTCGCACTTCCTCGGAAGGCGGCAGGCCGGGTAATTCTTGTTCGATGGGAGGATCGCCGATGGCTTGCAAGACGCCGAAGAAGGCAGCCAAGAAGACGACCAAGAAGAAGTAACTGCGTTTTCGAGAAGCCCTGCGGACTCGCGTTGCCGAACCGCGGGGCTTTTCCGTCTCAAGCGGGCAGCGCCAGCGGGTCGGCGGTGCGCCGCTGCCAGTCTTCGATCTTCGCCCGCAGCGCCTTGGTTTGCGGTCCCCCGTAGAGGTTGCGCATTTCCAGCGGATCCCGGGTGCGATCGAACAGCATGCAGACGTCGGTGTCATGCAGGACCAGCTTCCAGCCGTCCGGCGTCACGACCGCGCGTCCGTTCGGGCCGCCTTCGGCGGGGTCCGCGGTCCATTCGATGAACACGTCCTCGGGCTTGCGTTGCCCGGTCAAGTAGAGCAGGAGGCTGCGCCCCGCCAATCCCGGATTGCGAACCCCCATCAGCTCCAGCAGCGTAGGGGCGAGGTCAATGTGGCTGACCGGATGCGCCACCTGTTGGGGACGCTGGCTGCGGAAAGGAACCCGCAGCAGGAGCGGAACGCGCACGGCCTCTTCGTACATCACGCTCTTGGCCATCAGGCTGTGGGCGCCCATCATCTCGCCGTGATCGGAGGTGTGCACCACGATGGTGTTTTCGGCCTGCCCGGAGACCTCCAGCGCCCAGAGGATTCGGGCGAAGGCCTGGTCCACCAGCGAACACAGTCCGGCGTAGTTGCGATGCATTCGTTTCCAGCCCTCGGGTTGGCTGAGATCGAAGCCTTCGCTGTTGGAGGCAGCCCACTTTCGGCGGCGGGCCTTGTACCATTCGGGCTCGGGTCCTTCAGGAATCCCGGGATAGTTGGGCGGCAGGGGCGCCTCCTGTTCGGTGTGGAGATCATTCAGGGCGCTGGAAAACGGGGTGTGCGGCTCCAGGGTATTGACATAGAGAATCCAGGGTTCGGCCCGGTGACGAAGGATGAACTTCACCGCCTCCTGCGCCAGGAAGGAAGGCTTGGAGTGCTCGACGGGGAGTTTGGTCGCGAAGCGGCGACTGAACTGGTTTTGGCCGTCCGGTTTATAGCCGAGGCTGAGGAGAAAATGATGATAGGAGCTGCGCGCCGTTCGGTCACGTCCCGGTGAGAAATACTGGTTGTAAATGCCCTCGATGGAGACCCATTCTTGAAAGCCATGTTGAGCGAATAACTCGTCTCCGAGATGCCATTTACCCATGTAAGCGGTGCGGTAAGCAGAATCGCCCAGTAATTCGGGTAGAGTTTTGGTTTCGGCTTTTAGCGGAATATTATTGCGGACGCAGCCGTTTTGGTGCGGCCACAAGCCGGTCATGACGGAGGAACGACTCGGGGTACAGACCGGTTGCGTGACGTAACAACGCTCGAACACGATACTTTCGGCGGCCAGCCGGTTCAAGGTGGGGACGCGGTAACGCGGGTTGCCGTAGGCGGCCATGGTGTCGGCGCGTTGCTGGTCGGTCCAGAGGACGAGCAGATTTGGTTTGTCACCCGGTTTGCGGGTACTGCGCAAGAGGGCAGGAGCCGCGTTCAGCCCCGCCAGGCTGTAGAGTGCGGAACGCCGCGTGACTTGCATGGAGTCTAGTTTACCCGGGCCGCTCAGAGCGCGGCCACGTAAGCGGGCGCCCGCTCAAGCCGGTACAAGAAGGCAACGGCGGGGGTGTGACCCGGCGGACAACGGGCGCAGGCGGGGGGCTTCAGGACTCGGGTGAGGAGGCGCCTAGGAACTTGTTGAAAAATTCGGTGGGGCTGTGACGTTGAAACATTCCCGCGCGTCTTTGTTTGTGTTATGCGCGGAAACGACGACCCCCTGCAAGCCGGCTTGTTCAGCTACGTGGCGCTGGAGGATCGCATCCCCAAGGACCATCCCCTGCGCGAGATCCGGCGGTTGACC